>Ga0315542_1000293_pt1 | contig 30406 bp, 20 predicted proteins | sample SalMarSW160120MG_FD_202541 | JGI IMG/M metagenome (GOLD analysis project Ga0315542, IMG submission 202541) | Salt marsh sediment microbial communities from the Plum Island Ecosystem LTER, Massachusetts, United States - Salt Marsh Sediment SW1601-20 ...
GGCGAGCTGGAGCGAAGCCTCGCTGCCCGCCAGACCGCCGCCGACGACGTGGATGGCGTCCGGGGTGCTGGTCAAGCTTCAGCCCCGATCGGAGTCCGCGGGTTCCCCGTGCGGATCGGGCGACCCCGCCGCGCTCTTGCGGGTCGCCTGCGTGGCCGATTTCCCGGCGGTCTTCTTCGCGCCCTTCCCGAGCTTCTTCGTGCCGGCCTTCTTGCCTGTCTTCTTTCCTGTCTTCTTTCCTGTCTTCTTGCCTGTCTTCTTGGCGGTCTTCCTGGCCTTCTTCCGCGCGGTCTTCTTGCCGCGGTCAACGGACCGCTTGGCCGCCGCTGCCCTGAGCAGGGCCAGGGCCTCCTCCACGTCCACCTCCTGGGGGTCGCGCCCCTTGGGCAGAGTGGCATTCAGGCGGCCGTCGCTGACGTAGGGGCCGTAGCGTCCGTCCAGGACCTGCAGCGGCGCACCGGTCGCGGGGTGAGGACCCAGCTCCTTGAGCACCGGCCGGCGGTTCTTGCTGCGGATCAGGGACAGCGCTTCCTCCAGACCGACGTCGAAGATCCGCTCCCAGGAAGGCAGCTTGGCGTAGACGCGACCGGATTCCACGTAGGGGCCGAAGCGACCCAGACCGGCCGTGACGGTCCCGCCGGTCTCCGGATCCACGCCCACGACGCGGGGCAGCGACAGCAGGCGCAGGGCCAGCTCCAGGTCGACGTCCTCCGGCCGGATCCCGCGGTCCAGTCCCACGCGCTTGGGCTTGCGTCCCTCCGCGACCTCGCCGAGCTGCAGATAGGGGCCATAGGGACCCACCAGCAGGTAGACGTTCTCGCCGCTGGCCGGGTCCTGCCCGATCGGCTGCTGGCCCCGGGCCCGGGCCGCCACCAGCTCGAGCGCCTTTTCCAGGGTCAGCTCGTCGATGAGCAGGTCCACCGGCACCGTTGCCCGCCGGTCCTCGCCCCCCTCGCCCACCTGCACGTAGACGTAGTTGCGACCGATGCGCACGGTGACTGGCTCGCCGGTCTCCGGGTGCCGCCCCAGCTGGAAGGCCGGGAAGTCGATCGCGGGCAGCTCCCGCTCGATGCGGCGCAGCAGACCGTTCTGGTCGCCGTCGGATCCGTGGTAGAAGGCGGACAGGAAGTCCTCGCCGTCGATGTCCCCCGCGGCGATTTGATCGAGGTCCTCCTCCATCTCCGCCGTGAACTTGAGGTTCACGTAGCGCTCGAAGTGGCGCCGCAGCAGCTCCGTGACCGCCAGCCCGATGTAGGTGGGCACCAGCGAGCCGGACTTCTTCATCACGTAGCCCCGCTGCTGGATGGTGGAGATGACCGGGGCGTAGGTGGACGGACGTCCGATGCCTTCCTCTTCCAGCCTCTTGACCAGCGAGGACTCCGTGTAGCGCGGCGGCGGCGTGGTCTCGTGCCGCCGGGCCTCGCAGCCCAGCACCTGCTCGCCGGCCGCGGCGCCGGCAGCCGCGAAGCTGCGCCCTTCCTGCAGCTCCGGTAGCAGGCTGTCCTCCGGGCCGCCTCCCTGGACCGCGAGCCAGCCGGGGAAGCGCACCATGGATCCGGTGGCCCGGAACAGGCACCTGCCCTCCTCCAGCTCCACGACCAGGTCCACGGTCGTCTTGTCCAGCTCGGCGTCGGTCATCTGGGACGCCAGGGTCCGGTTCCAGATCAGCCGGTAGAGCGCCAGCTCGTCCCGCTCCAGGCAGCGGGCCATCATTTCGGGGGTGCGGCGCACGTCCGTGGGTCGGATGGCCTCGTGGGCCTCCTGGGCGGACTTCGACTTGGTCTTGTAACGCCGGGGACCGTCGGTGTAGCGCTCCCCGAAGCTGCTGCGGATGAAGGTCGCGGCCTCCTGCAGGGCCTTCTCGCTGAGGGTCACCGAATCGGTGCGCATGTAGGTGATCAGGCCCTCGCGTTCGCGGCCGCCCAGGTCGATCCCTTCGTACAGCCGCTGGGCGATCTGCATGGTCCGCTTGGGGGAGAATCCCAGGCGGGCGCCCGCGGCCTGCTGCAGCGTCGAGGTGATGAAGGGCGGCGAGGGACGCTGGCGCGTCTGTTTGCGCTCCACGCGCTCCACGCCCCAGGGCAGGTTGCGCGGGGCGCCGGCGGCGATGCTCTCGGCCTCGGTCCGCTGCAGCACCCGGACACCGGCGGTGCTCTTCAGCGCGCCAGTCTCGGGTACGAAGTCCTTGCCGCCGGCCAGCCTGTCTTCCCCCACGCTGACCAGCCGGGCAGCGAAGTCGCACTCGGCGGACCGCAGGCGGGCCTCCACGTCCCAGTACTCCGCACGCCGGAAGGCCCGGCGCTCTTCCTCCCGCTCGACCACCAGGCGCACCGCCACGCTCTGCACGCGGCCCGCGCTCAGCTTGGTGCGCACCTTCTTCCACAGCACGGGTGAGAGGCTGTACCCGTAGAGTCGGTCGAGGATCCGCCGGCTCTCCTGCGCCCGCACCAGCCGCCGATCCAGATCGCGTGGATTGGCCAGGGCATGCTCCACCGCCGCCTTGGTGATCTCGTGGAACGCGATGCGCCGGACGGGGATCTTGGGTTGCAGGACCTGCAGCAGGTGCCAGCTGATGGCCTCGCCTTCGCGATCCTCGTCCGTGGCCAGCAGCAGCTCGTCCGCCTGCTTCACCAGCTTCTTGAGCGCCGTCACGTGCTTCTGGCTGTCCGCCGACACCACGTAGACCGGCTGGAAACCACCCTCGGTGTCCACTCCCAGGCGCGCCCACGGCTCGGCCCGGTACTGCTCCGGGATCTCCCGGGCGGAGCTGGGCAGATCCCGGATGTGGCCGTAGCTCGCCGCCACGCGGTACTCGGGTCCCAGGAATCTCTCGATGGTCCGCGCCTTGGCCGGTGATTCGACGATGATGAGCTTCAAGCGTTTCGCTCCCGGATACGGGCAGGCGACACCCCGCGGGATGCGCCATAGAAATTGAGGACATGTCCGCCCTGCGAACGATGTATGAAGGCGGAGCGTATCTGTCAACAGGCAGCGGCGAGTCGGGCGGACGGTGGCGGCGTCAGTGGGGCCGGGCGGCGCCGGGTCCCGGTGCGAAGTCGGCGCCGGACGTCACGCGCCCAAAGACGATCTGGTCGATCAGAACGTCCAGCTCGCGCTTGTCCAGGGGGGTGGCGGCCACGAGGCCGGCATGCTGCAGCAGCTGCTCCATCTGCCCCCGCGAGAGCTGGCCGGCGTCGACGAGCCGCAGCAGGTAGCCGAAGGCGGCGGGCTCCAGGGCCTGGCGGTCCGGGCCCTCGTAGCAGCGCACGCCGCTGGGACTGCCCAGGCTGGCGGCCGGCTCCGCGATCAGCCAGGGACGCGAGCCCGAGGTCCACTGATCCTCGAGCCAGTCCAGGATGCCGCCCACGTCCACGGCATCGTAGCCGGCGGCCGCGGCCAGCTCCTGGAAGCGCCCCCGGTCCAGGGCCAGAGCGTCTCCGCGCGCCGCCAGGGACTCCAGCAGGATGAGCAGAAGGTTCTTGAGCCTTTGCTGTACGCTCTCCATGTCCTCTCCACGCGGTCCCCGAACGGCCGGCACGCTAGCACAAGGGCGCCGCCGGGGCAACCCCGCGCTCAGCGGCCGTGACACTTCTTGTACTTGAGACCGCTGCCGCAGGGACACGGATCGTTGCGTCCCACCTTGGGATGGCTGCGCTGCACGGGGCGGGACCGCCCCGGAGGATCGGCTGCCTGTGCGGGGCCTCCCGGGCCCGGCGGCAACCCGGCCGCGGCCCCCACGGCCGCGGGGGCGCGGCTCCAGGCGTCCATCTCCGCCTTGCGGGTCTCCATCTCCTCCACGCGCTGGGGCCGCGGCGCCTGCACGGCGATCTCTGCGCGGAAGAAGATGTGCACCGCCTCGCGCTCGATGGCGTCGACCAGCTCCTCGAACATGCGGAAGGACTCGCTCTTGTACTCGACGAGTGGATCGCGCTGGCCGTAGCTGCGCAGGCCGATGCCGCTGCGCAGCAGGACGAGCTGGTTGAGGTGGTCCCGCCAGTGCTCGTCGATGACCTGCAGCAGGACGAAGCGCTCCAGCTGCCGGGTCAGATCCGGCCCGACGCGCGCCTCCTTGCTGCGGTAGCGCTCCAGCAGGCTCTCCTGCAGGCGTTCGCGCAGGGCGTCGTAGCCCAGGCTCAGGCGCTCTTCCTTCCGCAAGGGCAGCGGCGCCAGCGCCAGGTTCTGGTAGGCCCGGGCCAGCCCGTCGAAGTCCCAGTAGTCCGGGGCCGAGTTCTCGTCCGCGTGGGCGGCCAGCGTCGCCACGCAGACGTTCTCGATGTAATCCAGCATCACGTCCGAGACATCCTCTTCCATGAGGACGTCGCGGCGCAGGGAGTAGATGACCTCGCGCTGTTTGTTGACGACGTCGTCGTACTCGAGCAGATGCTTGCGGATGTCGAAGTTGTGATTCTCGACGCGGATCTGGGCCTTCTCGATGGCCTTGGTCACCATGCCGTGGGTGATGACGTCCCCTTCCTGCACGCCCAGCCGATCCATGACGCGGATGATCCGCTCGGAGCCGAACAGGCGCATGAGATCGTCCTCGAGGGACAGGAAGAAGACCGCCGAACCCGGATCGCCCTGGCGGCCGGAGCGGCCGCGCAGCTGGCGGTCGATGCGCCGGCTCTCGTGCCGCTCGGTGCCCACGATGTGCAGGCCGCACGGCTCGTCCTGCAGCTCCTCCCACTCCGCGTCGTCCTTGCGCGCGCGCCAGCCCTCGTGCAGCGTGAGCACCTCCGGCTGCAGCTTGATGTCGGTGCCGCGGCCGGCCATGTTCGTGGCGATGGTGACGGCGCCGAGCCGGCCCGCCTCGGCCACGATCTCCGCCTCGCTCTTGTGGTGCTTGGCGTTCAGGACGTTGTGGTTGATGCCGCGCAGGCGCAGCAGGCGGCTCAGCAGCTCGCTCACCTCCACCGTCGTGGTGCCGACCAGCACCGGCAGTTCCAGCTCGTGCAGGCGCGCCACCTCGTCCACGATCGCCTTGTACTTCTCCTTCTTGGTCCGGTAGATGATGTCGTCGTAATCCATCCGCCGGACCGGCTCGTTGGTGGGAATGACCACCACTTCCAGCTCATAGATGGAGTGGAACTCGGCCTCCTCCGTCTCCGCGGTGCCCGTCATGCCGGCCAGCTTGTCGTACATGCGGAAGAAGTTCTGGATGGTGATGGTGGCCAGGGTCTGGGTCTCCTTCTCGACCTGGACCCCCTCCTTGGCCTCCAGGGCCTGGTGCAGCCCCTCGCTGAACCGCCGGCCCGGCATCAGGCGCCCGGTGAACTCGTCCACGATGATGATCTTGCCGTCCTGGATCACGTACTCGTCGTCCTTGGCGTACAGCGAGTAAGCGCGCAGCAGCTGGTCCACGTTGCTGATCTGCTCGTTCTTGAGGGCGTACTCTCGCTCCACCTGGTCCTGGCGCTTGGCCTTCTGATCGGGATCGAGGCTGCTGTCCTGCTGGATGCGCCCGGTCTCGCCCGCCAGGTCGGGCAGCACGAAGAAGTCCGGATCCTCGCGTGAGAGGAACTCGCGGCCCTTCTCCGTCATGTCCACGTTGTGGTGCTTTTCCTCCACCACGTAGAACAGATCCTCGTCGGCCTCCCACATGGCCTTGTCGCGTATGAAGGCGGACTCGGTCCGCTGAATGATCTCCAGCACGCCGGGGATCTGCGCCAGCTTGCGGAAGCGGCCGTTCTTGGGCGCGCCGCGGCTGATGCGCAGCAGCTTGAGCGCGGTTTCGTCGTCGATGGGCACGTCGTCCCCGCTGTCGCTCCCGCGCAGGCTGCGCTCCACGTCGGCCAGCCACTCGTTGACCAGCTTGCTCTGCGCCCGCACCAGCCTTTCGACCGGCGGCTTCAGCTCCTCGAAGCGGTGGGTGGACTTGTCCACCGCGCCGCTGATGATCAGCGGCGTCCGCGCCTCGTCGATGAGCACCGAGTCGACCTCGTCCACGATGGCGTAGTGGTAACCGCGCTGCACGAGCTGGTCCTTGTGGATGGCCATGTTGTCGCGCAGGTAGTCGAAGCCGAACTCGTTGTTGGTGCCATAGGTGATGTCGGCGCCGTAGACCTCGCGGCGCTCGGGAGGCGGCATGTCATGGGTCAGGTAGCGGACGCTGCAGCCGAGGAAGCGGAGCACGCCGCCCATCCACTCGGCGTCGCGGCGGGCCAGGTAGTCGTTGACCGTGATCAGATGGGCGCCCAGGCCCTCCAGCGAGTTCAGGTAGAGCGGCATGATGGCCACGAGCGTCTTGCCCTCGCCGGTGGCCATCTCGGCGATCTTGCCCTGGTGCAGCACGACGGCACCGATGATCTGCACATCGTAGGGCACCATGTCCCAGGCCTGCTCGTGCCCCCACACCGGCCAGGCGGCTCGCCGCTCGGCCAGCCGGCGGCAGGCCTCCCAGACCACGCCGAAGGCCTCCGGCAGCAGATCGTCCGTCGTCTCGCCCTGGGTCAGGCGGGCCTTGAACTCGTCGCGCTTGGCGCGCAGCTCCTCGTCGCTGAGCGTGCGATAGCCCTCCCGCACCTCCTTGACCTGGTCCAGGATCGGCTTCAGCTTGAGATAGTCCCGGTGGGATTTCTTGCCGAAGATCTTCTCGAGCAGCTCCTGCAGGCCCATCTTGGCCGTTCCTCGCTATGCTGGCGGAACAATGCGCCCGCCTCCCGTCCACGGGGAGGCAAGCGAAAGTTAGATCCGCTGAAAATCGGTGTCAATCACCCGTGGTCAGCTCAACCAAGTCAGGAGATATTGCAAAGCTCCGGCCGTGGCCAGCGGCATGGTCAAGTTGTCCCAGCGCCCGGGCGTCCAGCGCTCCATGAGAGCGGCGGTCAGGCCACCCAGCCCGACGATCACCGGACGCGGCCCGATCACCAGTCCGATCATGATCATGGAAACCACCAGACAGCCCAAGGTTCCCGCCAGCGTCTTGTTGCCTCGCTTGCGCACCGCGGCCACCCGCGGCGGCCGCCCGCGGCGCAGGTGGCGCAGCAGGCGCCACTGGCTGTAGGCCTGCCCCACCAGGGCGGCTGCGGAGTCGCCCCAGGCCAGGCACAGGATGCCGGCCGTGGCCGGCCCGGCCGGGAAGAAAGCCGAGGTCAACGTGGCGCCGATCATCATGATCGAGGCCCCGGAGAACTCGTGTCTCTCGTCCACCCGGAAGACGAACGGGAACGTGCGGTACATCCAGATGCCCCAGCGCCGCAGGTTGAGCCGGGCGCGATCCACCGCGAGGACGAAGAGCGTGGCAATGGCAAGGCCTACCGTGGCTTGCGGCTCGTGGACATAGAAGGTCCAGAGCGCCAGGAGGGTGGACATCAGGTGGATGCCCTTGCGGTCCCACTCCACGCCCTGCCGCCAAGAGCGCAGGGTCTCCGGATCCGGGAGCCGATGGGAGCGCTTCTCCGCACCCGCAACTGGCGGTGGCTCGGGTGCCGGGGCCCCGGCCTCACCTGTGGTGCGAGGAGGGCTGACTCGCTGCTTGATCGGCTTCATCGGCGACGGACCGCAGCCTGGCTGAGAACCTGTATCCAGCCCTTCAGGGTTTCTGATCGTCGATAATCCAATCGTATATTTCTCTGTCGCGCAACACCTTTTCCACGTAGCGCTGCGTCTCGGGATAGCCGATCCAGGCCAGGAACAGCGACGCCGGCTGCGCCTCGCCGAGCTGGTCCTCCCAGCGCGCCACGGCCCCGCTGCCCGCATTGTACGCCGCCACGGCGCGGTAGGGATCGCCCGCGAACCGCCCCTCGCACTCCCGCAGCAGGCGGACGCCCAGGTCCAGGGAGGCCACCGGGTCGTTCCAGAGGATGCGTCCCGCGCGGTACCCCTGATCCGGCCAGTGGAAGGGCATGATCTGCAGCCAGCCCAGGGCGCCGGCGCGCGAGCGCGCGGCGGGGTCGAAGAGCGACTCGTTCCGGGCGATCGCCAGGACGAGGGAGGGCTCCAGTCCGCAGGCGCTCAGGGCCTCCAGCAGCTCGCCCGCCGCCGGCACCGGGTACAAGAATCGCAGGCGATCGTCCAGCCCGAGCGGCCCCTGCGGCAGGCTCACGGCCAGGGCCAGCTGTCCACGCAGATCGCCCGCGGCCAGGGCCGCGCCCAGCATCGCGTGGCGCGCCAGCTGCTCCTGCGATGCCCGGCGCGATACCAGCCGGCGCAGCCCGGGCAGCGGCGAGGGTCCGTCCAGCAGGCCCGGGGGCCCGAAACGCACCAGATCCCGTTCGAGCAGCCAGGCCGCCAGCGGCTCGCGCAGGTCGCTCCCCCGCAGGAAGCGCCCGATGGCGGCGCAACCCAGGGCGAAGCGGGCCTGCGGCGTATCAGCGCGGAGAGCGGCGCGCAGTCCGTCCCGGTAATCCCGGCAGCGGGCGCCGCCGGCATCCGCCGTCCCGGCTCCCACCGCCAGCCCCAGGCCCCAGCGGAGCCAGAGATCCCAGAGGAGCGCGCGAGCCCCCGCGGCCCGCGCGCACAGGTCGGCGTCCTCCTGCCAGCGCAGCGGCCGAATCTCGCCGCTGCGCACCCGCCGCAGCGCCGCCTCCCGCCGCGTCGGCTCCGGCCGTTCCGCGGCCGCCTCCGGCGCCAGGCCGTAATCCACCAGCTCCCGCCGCAAGACTTCGCCTTCCTCGTCCGTGAGATGCGCCGTCGCCAGGGCCCGGACGGCGCGTTCGCGGGACTCCAGCCCGCGGGCTCGCGCCAGCACCAGCGACTGCAGAGTCCAGCGGCGCAGGACCTCGACGAGGCCGGGATCCTGCGCCGACTCGCCCAGGCGCAGCGCCTGCTCCAGGTCGGCGAGGCCCGCGTCCCACTCCTGCTTCAGCAGCCGTGCCTCCGCCGCGCGCCGCCAGAGGCCGGCGCGCAATCCCGTCTCCAGGTCCCGCCGGCGCGCCAGCGCCTCGCTGACGTCCGCCTGGTAGCGCCCCTGGCGCCGCCTCCCGTTCGTCCATTGCTCCTGCCAGAAGCGGGCGACCGGCGGCCGTGAAAAGGCCGCCAGGTGGGCGTCCAGCTCGGGCCCCCGTGGGAGGACGGCAGCGCCCAGGCCGGCCAGGACATCGGGCGGAAAGCCCGCCTCCCGCAGATCCGCGGTCTTCAGGCCCGGATCCGTCACGCTGGCCAGCCAGTGTCCCAGCTCGACCGTTCCGCAGCCGGCCGGCAGCAAAGGTTCGCCGCGCGCCCGCCGGCAGGCGCGCCAGACGGCCCAGCCGGACTGCGCGTCGAACGGACCCAGATCGAGCAGCTCCGGCCAGGGCTCCTTCTCCGGCGGCTGTGGACCGGACAGCCGCGCCTGCAGCCAGCGCCGGCGCAGCGACCAGACGAAGGTCTCCTCCGGGGCCAGTCCCAGCTCCTCGGCCCGGACCAGCAGATGCTGCACGGTCTCCAGTGCCGCCTCGTAATCGCTATGCTGGCATGAAGACATGGCTGACTGTTGAAGTAGATACACAAGGAACGGAGAGGCGGAAGATACCTCGGGATCGGGCCGCGGCAGGTCGGTTGCCTTCCCCAGCAGTACGGCCAGTTCCCCCCGGCGTCGCTCGTACCAGGAGGCCTGGGCGCCCGCCGAACCCAGGGCTGGCGCGAGGATGCGCCAGAGCAGGAGCCCGTGCTCCTGGCGCAGGTTGCCCGGCGCGAAGTATTCCGCGGCCGCCTGCTGCCAGAGCGTGTCCACGACCAGGGGGGCGAACAGATCGTGGGGCCAGCCATCCTCCAGCGCAATCTGCCCGGCATCCGCATAGGCTCCCACCCGAAATCGCTCCAGGAAGGGATCGCCGAACGGCCCGGCCGCGCAGGCGCTCTGCGCCGCGAGCAGGCAGATCAGGCAGCCGGTCAGCCGGGAGATGCGGTTTGCACTCATCGCAGCAACACCACGCTTCGCACGGCCTCCCGGCCCTCGCAGGCCAGGCGGAAGAAATAGAGACCCGAGGCGGCGGGGCGCCCGCGACCGTCGCGGCCGTCCCAGCGCAGCAGGCGGCTGCCCCCGCTCAGCATCCAGGTCCGCAGGCAGCGGCCCCGCAGGTCATAGACACCCAGGCGGCCCGTGCCGAGGGCCGGCAGCTGCACGAGGATACGCACCTCTCCCAGGGCGGGATTGGGATAGGGCGCCGCCAGCAGCTGCGGGGACTCGGCCCCGCCGTCCCGATACCAGGCCAGCCCGCGGGAGGCCACCTCGCCCACGCCGGCATCGGCCACGACCCGCAGGACGAGCCGCTCGCTGGCCGGAACGCTCAGGTCCGCGGGCAGGTTCTCCAGCCGGAGCCCGTGCGCGTAGCCGCCGGCCCCGGCGCCGGGAGCCCCGCTCCAGATCTCCAGCCAGCTGATCCCCTGGTCGCGGCTGGCCTCGACGCGGTAGCCGGCGACCGGCAGACCCGGGCCGTCCCAGACCAGGCGCGCCGGCTCGCCTCCGCTGCCGGGAAGGATCGCCACGGGAAAGGCGGAGGACCGGTCCGGGAGCAACGCCGCCTGCAGGCCCGCCACCACCCAGCCGCGCCCGCCGAACTGCGGGTCGCTCGCGAAGTGCAGTCGCAGGCGAACGGGCGGCGGCAGGTCCGGGACCGGTATCAGGTCGAGACGCCAGCGCCAGGGGCCGGCGGCCGTCAGCGAATCGGTGCCCACGAAGGCTGGCCGGCCGTGCAGGGACGCCTGGGAGGCGGGATCTACGATCCCGTCGTAGCCGTCCACCGGGGCGGCGGGCCGGATGCTGCCGTCCCCGCCCTCGAACTCTACCAGCCCCGCGTCCCAGGCCACGCCCGGGCGCACCAGCTCGCCGTCCATGGCATGCACGAGCCGCACGGCCGTCATGTCCCGCGGCAAGGGAGCCGAGCGAAGGACGACGTCCGCCCGGTTCTCGTACTCGGCGATCGGCCAGTCCGACGGCTGGGTGTAGAGCGAACCGGTGCAGATCAGGACGGGCGAGCCGTCGCCGGTCAGGTAGGGAGCGCCGGCCCAGCGCTGCCAGGTGGTGCTCGTGACGCCTCCCGGGTAGAGGATCTCCCAGGTTCCCGGCCAGCTGCCGGCGAAGTCGAGCGCCAGGTCGTCGTCCCGCCAGACCCAGCTGCGGAAGACCTCGACCCCGCTCCAGTCCTGGGCCGCCAGCTGGATGCGGAAGCGCGTGGAAGCTCCGGCCGGCAGCGGGGGATCGTCGATCCAGGCCGGCGGATCCAGCACCGTCCACAATCCGCTCGCGTCGCGCTCGAAGAGCAGGCTCGCCTGCAGCTCCCCGTCCTCGAAGCGACCCCAGGACGGAGAGCCGACCGCCTCGATCACGCCCGTCAGGCCGGTCAGCGGCGGGCCCGTCTCTTGCACGTCCAGCCACAGGCGGGGCGGAGCGCCTGCGCCGAAGCCGAGACGGACGGACACGGCGAAGTCCACGGCATCCTGCACGCCCAGGCTCACGCCGTCCGCCAGGGAGGTGATGGCGGTCAGCGAGATCTCCGTCGGGCCGTCGTACCCGCCACTGGAGGGCTGCGTGGCGGGTGTCAGCGCGGTCACCCCCAGGCTGCCCGGGAACAGGTCTTGCGGGCCGCCCCGGTCCAGCCCGTCCGCCAGGCTGCCGTCGCCGTCGGCCTCCAGCAGGGCCACCCGCAGGTGCGGTGCCGGCCAGGTCACGGCCTCCGGCACTTCCTCGTCCACGTGGTAGACGAGCAGTTCGTCCGGCGGGACCGCGGCATCGAAGGGCCCGGCCGCCGGACCGCCGCGCGTCTCGAGCAGGAAGTACTCCGGGCCGGAGCGCCCGTGCGTCCAGACGCGCCAGGCGCGACCGGTCTCGCTGGTCGGACGCAGAGTGTCCGGCAAACCCGGCGCCGCACCCCGCTGCGGGACGATCTCGCACCAGCCCAGCTCGGCCATGCTGTAGGCATCCAGGAGCGCGGCCCCCGCCCCGTTGCCGTTGCCCCAGGCCCCGGCCGCCATCAGGCTGAAGATGCCCAGGCCGCCGCGCGACAGCACGTCGCCGCCGGTAGAGGCCAGGCGCCGATCGTAGCGGTCCTCGAGGCCCAGCAGATGGCCCACCTCGTGGGCCCAGATGCCCAGACCGCTCCGCATGCTGGCCACGGCGTAGACACCGGCTACCACGCCGCGATCCACCACCGGCTCATCCAGGTAGAACTGCAGCGCCTGGACGAGGCCGCCGACCGGGTCGTTCTCCTCGCCGATGCCGGCGTGCAGGATCAGCACGCCGTCCACCTGGCCGTCGTCGTCCCCGCTGCCGGCCCGGCGATCCGGGCCGTCGTCGTCCAGCAGGCGGAAGTCCAGGCCGTCGGCGAGCGCTCCTTCCAGCGACTCCCGCGCCAGACGCCGGGTCCGCGTGTAGCCGCCCCCGAGGTCCCGGTCCGAGTACTCGCGCCGCGTGCCCGCCAGGTGCACCAGCGGCGCGAGCAGGATGCCCAGATCCAGGCGACCGCGCGAGGCGATGCGGTAGTAGCCGGCGAGGGTTTCGCCTTGCGGCGGGAACAGCCGGCCCCCCAGGGCCGCCTGGGCTTCCCAGTCTCCCGGCAGGCGCGCATCGGCGAAATCCACCGGGATCACCAGCAGGGCGAAGGGCAGCGGCAGGCTGTCGGCCCGGGCGGCAGTCCGCATAGCGGCCCGCCGCTCGGCCCGCAGCTGGGTCAGATCCGGCGGGCCCGCGTGGAGGGAACCGGTCCAGGCGAGCCCGAGCAGGGGAAGAAACCACGCGAGCACGCGCGGGTACCGGCGGTACCGCCGGCGGGGCGGTCGGCCTGCCGGCCGGATCGGGCGAACGGCTGCGGGGAGCGGCGTGGCGGTTGCTGTCATCGATCCACCAGATACAGGGGCGCGGAACCCTCGAGGAAGCGGCTGCCCGCGCGATCGGCCGCCACCTCGCCACATGAATAAAGATACGGCGGCATCGGCCTGCGGCGCGAGAGCCGGCCCCTTCAGTGACGAAAGTGCCGCCGACCGGTGAAAACGAGTGTCAGGCCCAGCTCTTTCGCCCTGGCGGAAACCTCCTCGTCCCGGATGGAGCCGCTCGGAGCGATGACCGCCCGGATCCCTTCCGCCTGCAGGCGCTCGATGCCGTCCGGGAAGGGGAAGAAGCCGTCCGATGCCGCCACCGCGCCATGCAGGTCCAGGCCCTGATCCGCCGCCTTACGCACGGCCAGCCTGGCCGCGTCCACGCGGCTCATCTGACCGGCCCCGATGCCCAGCGTGGCCCGGGTGTCGCAGAGCACGATGGCATTGCTCTTGACGTGCTTGCAGACCTTCCAGGCCGCTTGCAAGGCGCGGGCCACGTCCCCGGCCGGCTCCGGACCGGCCGCTACCCGCCAGCTCTGCAGCTCGGGGAAGCCCTCGTCCTCGTCCTGGGCCAGTCTGAGAACCCCGAAGCTGCGGCTTTGTCCCCGCGTTCCCTCGCGAAAGAGCGCGCGGTCGTAAGTGAGCAGCCGCACGTTCTTCTTCCGGCGCAGCAGCGCCAGGGCCTCGGCCGCGAAGGCGGGAGCGGCGATGATCTCCAGGAACCGGCCGTGCAGGACCCCGGCGGTCGCGGCATCCACCGGCGCGTTGAAGGCGAAGACCCCGCCGAAGGCCGACTCCGGATCGCAGCGCAGGGCCAGCTCCAGGGCCTCGCCCGGCTGGCCCAGTCCGCAGCCGCAGGGATTCGTGTGCTTGATGACCGCACAGCAGGGCTCGTCGAAGTCGCACACCAGCTTCAGGGCGGCCACGAGGTCGACCAGGTTGTTGTAGCTGAGCTCCTTGCCGCCCAGCTGCGCCAGACCGCAGACGCCCAGGTCGGCCGCGCCGTCCGCGCGCGCCGGCAGCTCCAGGTGCGCCTGCTGGTGCGGGTTCTCACCGTAGCGCAGGGGTAGCCGCGCGCGAGCCGGACCGGCGCTCGTCTCGCGCCCGGTGAGCCAGGCGGCGATGGCCGCGTCGTAGTCCGCCACGCGCGTGAAGACGGACCGGGCCATGCGCCGGCGGAAGGCGAGGCTGGTGTCGCCGCCATGGCAGCGCAGCTCATGCAAGAACTCCTCGTAGCACTCGGGATCGGGCAGCACGGTGACCCGCCGGTAGTTCTTGGCCGCCGCCCGCAGCAGCGCGGGACCGCCGATGTCGATCTGCTCCACGGCCTCCGCTTCCCCGGCACCCTTGGCCACCGTCGCGGCGAAGGGATAGAGGTTGACCACGACAACGTCGATGGGGCGCACCCCGAGCTCCGTCACCGCGGCGAAATCTTCCTCGCGGGGGGCGAGGATTCCGCCGTGTATGCGCGGGTGCAGCGTCTTGACCCGGCCGCCGAAGATCTCGGGGAAGCCGGTCAGCTCGCCGACCTCGGTGATCGCGAAGCCGTGCTCGCGCAGGTACCGCGCCGTGCCGCCGGAGGCGATCAGCTCGTAGTCGTAGGAGTGCATGAGCGTGACGATGTCCGCCAGGCCGCTCTTGTCCGACACGCTCAGCAGAGCGCACCGGGGTCGCGTCAGGGCAGGAACTTCCGCCATCGGGACGCCTCCTCGGGGAAGAGGATCTCCAGGACCTCGCGGTACCGCCGAGCCGTGCGTTCGAGAACCTCGGCCGGCAGGGCCGGTGGCGGCGCTTCGCGGTTCCAGTCCAGGGTGTCGAGATAGTTGCGCAGGATCTGCTTGTCCCAGCTGGGCGGATCGGTTCCCGGGCGGTGCTCCGCCGCCGGCCAGAAGCGGCTCGAGTCGGGCGTGAGCACCTCGTCGATCAGCGTGAGCCGGCCGTCGACCAGACCGAACTCGAACTTGGTGTCGGCCAGCAGCACGCCGCGCGGCTCGGCGTAGGCCGCACCCTCCCGGTAGAGGCGCAGGCTGAGGTCGCGCAGCCGGCCGGCCATCTCCCCACCCACGAGTTCCTCCACCCGGGCGAAGGAGATGTTCTCGTCGTGCCCTTGCTCCGCCTTGGTCGCGGGAGTGAACAGCGGCTCGGGCAGCTTCTGCGAACGCTGCAGGCCGTGCGGCAGCTGCAGGCCGCAGATCGTGCCGCCCGCCAGGTAGGAGCGCCAGCCGGAACCGGTGATGTAGCCGCGCACGACGCACTCGACGGGAAAGCGCTCGGCCTTGCGGACGAGCAGGGAGCGCCCGCCCAGCGCCTCCGGGTGGCGGCAGTAGGGCTCGGGAAAGTCGCGCACCTCCGCGCTGAGCAGGTGGTTGGGCACGTCCGCGAAGCGATCGAGCCAGGCGAGCGTCATCGCGGTCAGCACCACCCCGCGCGCCGGCACCACCTCTTTCATGACCACGTCGTAGGCGGAGATGCGATCGGTGCTGACGATCAGCAGCCGATCGCCGAGGTCGAAGATGTCCCGGACCTTGCCCGCATGATGCGGCTGCAGGTTCAGTTCGGTGGTGCTGCGCAGCGTTTGCATCGTCTCCCCCCGTGCTGGTGCACCGGCGCGCGGAGAGCCTCCGCGCGCGATCCCGCGGCATGGTAGGCGGGGCCACAGGAGGTGTCAAGGCACGCCTCGGGCGGCCTCCAGACACCCGCTGCGTCCGGAAACCGTGCGCCACACCACGCGGCCGGACCGACCCCAGCGCAGCAGGACGGATCCGTCCAGATCGGTCCTGAGCGCGGGCAGGGTGTCGCCGACGGCCAGGTAGGGACCGTGGCTCGGATGGCCGTGGCGGTTGTCCACGCCGCAGCTGATCAGCACCAGCCCGGGTCGCCAGCTCTCCAGCCAGCGCCCGCTGCCCGAGGTCGCGCTGCCGTGATGGCCGGCCTTCCAGACCAGCGGTCCGGCCGGCCACGTCCCGTCCTGCCCGTCCAGCACGCGCGCCTCGCCGCGGACCTCGAGATCCCCGCTCCAAAGGCCCGCAGCCCGCCCGTCCCGCTCCAGGAGCAGCACCAGCGAGAGATCGTTCTCGTCCAGCTCGCCCTGTTCCGCCGGTGGAGCGTAGAGGCAGACGAGACGCCAGGTCCCGCTGCGGTGCAGGACCTCTGCCGCGTGCAGTCGACGCGCCGGCCGGCAGAGATCCGGCAGGTCGTCGGCCGTCAGGCTGCCCCCGGGACACCACACGCCCACGGGCAGGCGGCCCGCGAGGTCCTTGCACCCGCCCGTGTGGTCCGCGTGGCCGTGGGTGAGCACGACCATGTCCAGCTTCCGGAGCCCTTCCCGCTCCAGCCAGGGCAGCACCCGGCGAGCCAGCTCCGAGCCCTGCGCCCAGCCCGGCCCGGTATCCACCAGCAGGCTCCAGCCATCCGGCAACACCAGTAGCCCGCAGTCCCCCTGTCCCACCGCGAACTGAACCGCGACCGGACCGGCACTGCGCAGGACCCCGCCTCCGCTCATGCTCAGCAGCAGGCCCGCCGGCAGCACGAGACACGGCAGCAGCCAGCGCTGGCCATGTCCCGGCCCGGCCCGGCCCCAGCGGATCAGGCTTCCCAGCAGACCGCCGGACAACAGGAGGAACAGCACGACGCGCAGCAGGCCGGGTTGCGGCAGACCCAGGGTCGTGGGCAGCATCGCGGCTCCCGCGGCGGCCCCGGCCGAGAGGCCTCGCAGCAGCAGCCAGCAGACCGCCAGCAGGGCCTGTCCGGCCCAGGGCCATGCCTCCGCCAGCAGCAGGCCGATGACGCAGAGCCAGACGCCCAGGCCGAAGAGCGGCACGGCCAGCAGGTTGAGCACCGGCGCCAGCAGGTTGATCCGCCCGAAGGACGCCGCCACCTCCACCAGCGTGAACCACTGCGCCCCGCAGGTCACCGCCAGGCCGCCGGCCAGGACCCGGGCCAGGCCTGGCAGGGTCCGCAGGCGGGATCCCACGCAGCGGTGAACGCTGACGATCCCCGCCGCCGCCAAGTAGGAGAGCCGGCAGCCACCGTCCAGGATGCTCCAGGGAGCGGCCTGCACGTTGAGCCAGAAGAGCACGCCCAGCAGGTGGAGGGAGCGCGGCCGGCGGCCGCAGAGCGGCGCCGCCAGGACGAGCAGCGCGAGGCCGGAGGCCCGCAGGACGGAGGCGGACATGCCGGTCAGCAGGGCATAGGGCGGCAGCACCAGGGCGGCGAGCAGGAAGCGCACGTGCGGGCCGGGCGCGAGCGGGCCCACCAGGCCCGCCAGCACACCCAGCAGGATCCCCACGTGCAGGCCGCTCACCGCGAAGAGATGCGCCAGACCCAGCCGCCCGAAGGCCTGGCGCAGGCCATCCGATCCGCTCTCGCGCTCGCCGAGCAACACCGCCGCGGCCAGGGCTCCCTCCCGCGGCGGCAGACCCGCCGCGATGCGCCGCAGCAGCTGCGCCCGCAACCGACCGCAGGTACGACCCAGGCGCGCCGTGAAGTCGTCCGGCTGCCACTCTCCCGTCCCTGCCAGCCGGCCCTCCCAGAGCAAGCCGTGGCCCGCCAGGTAGCGGGCCCGATCGAAGTCCCCCCAGACGGCGGGTCCCGCCGGCGCCTGCGCCGCGAGCTGCGTCGCCAGGCGGGCGCCCAGGGGCGGGCCGGGCCCTTCTCCCCGCAGGAGCAGCCCGTCCCCGCAGCGGGGAGGCACGGAGCAGCCCCGGCAGAGCGGGTCCGCGCAGGCGAGCAGCAGCGCGGGGGCCGTCCAGCCGCCGCGGCGCAGGCGGGGCCAGCCCGTCAGGCGGAGCAGGGCCGGGGCCGTCCAGCCGACCTGGCGGCTGGGTGCCCAGGGCGTGGGCGCCGCGGCCGCACGCCGGCTCCGCCTGGCCAGCGCTTCGGCCCGGCCGCAAGCGAATCCCGCCACGCCGGTGGCCAGCCACAGGCCCGCCGCGCCGAGGGGGTGGCGCGTCCAGACCAGGCCGAGAGGCAGCAGGCACACGGCTCGCGCCAGGCCGGGCGGCGGCGGCCGCCGCGGGGTGGGCGCGGCCTCGCCCCGCCCGGCCGACCAGGCGCCCGTCCCCTGGCCGAGCAGCGTGAGCACGGACCAGATCACGGCCCAGTGGCGGTTCCAGCGGAGCAGCCGCGCGGTCGCGGGCGGAGCGGGTCTCAGTCCGCGGCCGGCAACGGGAGCAGGGTGGTCGGTTCGCCGTGGAGATTCCAGACGCTGCACCGGTTGCGTCCCATGCGCTTCGAACGGTAGAGCATGGCATCGGCGAGGCGGTACAGCTCCTCCGGATCCGAGCCCGCCTCGGGATAGGTCACGGCGCCGAAGGAGAGGGTCACCATCACCGGCTCGGGCACGCCGGACAGCGGCGGCGGGGGTTGATTCATGCGCGTCAGCAGACGCGTCACGGCGTCCTGGGCGGCACGGAAAGAGGTCTCCGGCAGGATCAGGGCGAACTCCTCGCCGCCGATGCGGCAGACATGGTCGATGCGCCGCAGCCCCGCCAGCAACTCGTGCGCCACGCGCTGCAGGACCTGGTCCCCCACCTGGTGACCGTAGCGATCGTTGACGTCCTTGAAGTGATCCAGATCCGCCAGCACGAGCGTGAGCGGGGCGCTGCCGCGCTTGGCGCGCTCCAGCTCCAGACCGAGCTGCAGATCGAAGAAGGCGCGGTTGTGGATGCCCGTGAGGCTGTCCGTGTGGATCCGCTGGTTCACCTCGCGCAGGTGACGCCAACGCTGGGTGACGAAGCGCGAAAGGCGTCGTCCGACGCGCAGGACGTTCTCCCGCGGCAGAGGCCGTCGCGGTATCGCGAAGAAGAGACCGACCTCGCGCCCGAGATGCGCGGGGTCGGGATCGCCCCAGGCCGGCTGGGCGAGCGGCACGGCCACTCCCCCGTGAAAGCTCGGCTCGGCGGCGTCCTCACCGCCGGTCGGCGGCGGCAGGTGGTGGCGCAGGATCAGGGGCAGCTCCCCCCACGAGGAGATCCAGAGCGAGGTGCCCGGCTCCCGCGCCGCCGCCCAGCTCGGCCGGCCCCCGCCGAAGTCGGCCGGGAAGATCCTCTGCGTCTGCTCGTCGACGGGCAGGTCCTTGCCCAGCAGGATGAAGAGCTGCAGCTGTGGCAGGAAGTGGCCGAGCAGATCCAGGATGTTGTCGAGGATGACGGGGGCCTCACCGCTGCGCGGCTCGCCGAGCCCCAGGTTCTGGGCCCTCTCCATGGCCGCCAGCACCGGATCCAGCGAGGACAGGTCGGTGTCGCCTGGCAAGGGGACGGTCGTCGCACGGCTCGGCCGCCGGGCCCGGGTTCCGGGGCGCTGGAAGCGCGGTCGCCCGGGCGGCGCGGGTCGAGCCAGCGGTGCCAGATCCAGCAGGCGGGCGCTCCGCCGGTGCAGGCAGACCGGCCCGGCCAGGCTGCTGCGCCGGTCGACCATGACCCTCACCAGCTCGCCGCTGCGCAGCAGCTCGGCCACCATGAGCCGACCCACCGCCTGCATGCGCCGCAGATCCCCGGAGGCCAGGGCCTGGCGGGCAGCCCGGCGCAGAGAGGGCCCCAGGGCGTCGAGGCTCAGGAGCGCGGCCAGCAGCCCCTTCACCCGCTGCACGTCGTGATTCACCTTGATCGTCCCGTCCCGAACGTGGACACCGCCGACAGCTTTGAACTGGTCGTATTAATTATGACATATAATAACATGCCGATCAACATCCCTCGCTGGCGCCAGCGGCCTCCTATTTGCTACTTGAAGCCGGACGGGTCCAGCCGAAAGGTTAAGGAACACTGTTTGACTGCGCCTGGCAGAAACTGGAAACTCCACCGGGAGGACATCGTTTCCCATGCTCATGCGAAATTCCCGGAAGGATCTCTTGCGCACCTTCGCGTACCCGGCTAGCGGACCGTTGCTCGTCTTCTGGCTGCTGGGCCTGGCCGGTTGCGCCGGCCATCCGCCGGCCCCGAGCGATCCGGCCCCCCCGGATAGCTGGTCCTGGGCCTGGATGGTGGCCGAGGATTCCCTGTGGACGGACACGCAGGCCCTGCCACTCGATTCCAGCCTGGTCGACGAGGAGCCGTCCGCGGCCGAGAACGCCGACGAGACATCCGAAACCATCTACCCCCTGTCCCTGACGGAGCTGGAAGACCTCTACTGCCTGGCGCTGGATCACGTGTCGGCCGGGCACTATGCGCTTGCCGAGGATCTGCTGTTCGTGCTGCAGGACCGGCTCGCCGAGCCGGCGCCGGCCGGCGGCGACAGTCTCGGGCTCGCTCTCCGGCGGAGTCTCGCACGGCGCAGCGTGCTGCTGGGCGGCCTGCTGGCGGAGTCCCGCGCCTTCGCTTCCGGCCAGGACAGCGATTCCCTGCTGAGCCAGGGCTATGCCGCCCTCGCCCCCTTCGCCTTTCCGGACTCGCTCGTCCCCATCACCGGTGCGCGCCGGCCGAGCGTGGCCGCGGATCTGCTGATGGTCGACAACGCGCTGGTCCGCAAGTGGGAGGATTACTTCCGCGGTCCGGGGCGCCGTCAGTTCATGCACTGGCTCCGGCGCAAGAGCAGCGTCGATTCGCTGCTCACGGCCGTGCTCGCGGAGGAGGGTCTGCCCCGGGAGCTGGTCTACCTCTCGATGATCGAGAGCGGCTTCAGTCCGCACGCCCACTCCACGGTCGGGGCAGTCGGCCCCTGGCAGTTCATGCCTGGCACGGCCAAGCTCTTCCAGCTACGCTACGACTGGTGGGTCGACGAGCGGCGCGACGTGGAGCTGTCCACGCGCGCGGCGGCCGCCTACTTGCGGCGCCTCTACGACCAGTTCCACGACTGGGCTCTGGTCCTGGCCGCCTACAACGCGGGCGAGCGACGGATCGAGCGGGCCATCCGCCTCTCCGGCCACGATGACTACTGGCGCCTGCGCCTGCCGAGCCAGACCGAGGACTTCGTGCCCAAGTTCATTGCCGCCGCGCGCCTCGGCGAGGATCCTGCCGCGGCGGGATTCGCGCTGGAGCCGGCACCGCCCCTGCAGTACGACGTGGTGCCGGTGGACGACGCGACCGACCTCGCGCTCATTGCGCGCTGCGCCCACGTGCCGGCGCAGGACGTCGTGGCGCTGAACCCGGCCCTGCTCCGGCGCGCCAGTCCGCCGGACAGCCCCGGTTATCCGGTGCGGGTGCCGGCTGGCACCGGCGCCGCCTGCCGGGCCGCGCTGAAGCACGTCCCCGCAGAGGAGCGGCTCACCTGGCGTCGCCACCGAGTCAAGCGCGGGGAAACCCTCAGCGAGATCGCCCTGCAGTACGGCACCAGCGTCGGTGAGCTGGTCCAGCTGAACAAGCTGCGCAGCGCCCATCTTCTGCATCCCGGAGATCAACTGCTGATCCCGATGCCGGTCCTGTTGGCGCAGAAGGCGAAGCAGCGCGCCGTGGAGAAGGGCCACTACGTCCCCCCCGAGGGCTATCGCCGGGTGACCTACAAGGTCGAGAAGGGTGACACGCTCACCGGCATCGCGCGCAAGCTGGGCGTCAGCCTCCGCCATCTCGAGCGGGTCAACGGCCTGCGCGGCAGCCTGATCCATCCGGGCCAGAAGCTCTACGCGTACCGGCCGGCGGCCTGAGCCGCCGGCCGGGGCCGTCACTCCCTCGACTCGAGTCTAGAAGGCGGCGGTGAGGCTGATGCGATGCGTCAGCTCGTCGATGTCGAGCGTGTCGCCCGCGTAGGCGTAGTCCACGGTCAGTGGCGAGAGCTTGAAGCCGACCCCCGCCGTCACGTTCTCGGAGTTCCACCCGCTGTCCAGACCGCCGCGCAGAAAGACCTTGCGGCTGAAGGCCAGCTCCAGGCCCAGGTGCAGGTTCGCGCTGGCGCTGCCGATCCAGTACTGGTCGGCCTCGCGCCGGTTCTCGAAGCGGGTCTCCAGGCTGCCGGCCACCAGCAGATCGGCCTTCCAGCTCGGTAGGGGCTGGCGCCAGGCCAGGCCCGGAATGAGCGCCGGGGCGATGATCTCGTTCGTGCCCGTGCTCCAGGAGAGATAGGTGGTGGTCAGATCCTGGAACTTGACGCCGAAGTCCAGGTTCCGCCAGACGTGCGGGCGCAGCACGCCGAAGTCGAAACCGATCCCGAAGCTGGAGTACTCGTCGAGATCCTGCCGGATCACCTTGAGCGTGCCCCCCAGACGCCAGGCACCCACGTGCTCGCCGTAGGAGACGAAGAAGGCCAGCTCCTGGTCGCTCGCGTAGCGGATCTGATCCCGCAGATCGAACAAGCTGGGACCACCGGTCAACCCGAGCGCCTCCTCGTCCGTCACCACGCCGTCGTGGTCGTGATCGAGCTGGGCCGTCAGGTGCGCCGTCAGCGGAATGTCGTCCAGGCCTAGACGGATGAAGGAGATCCCGAAGCCGCCCTGCGTGCCGCCCAGCAGCGACCAGCTCACCGGCTGCGTGTAGGCGCCGAAGTCGCGGTCGATCAGGCCGCCGAAGCGCTCGGAGTGCATGAGCAGGACCTGGCGCTTGGTGATGTTGGTCAGCCCCGCCGGATTCCAGAAGGTGGTGGAGGGATCGTCGGCCACCGCGGTGAAGGCGCCGCCCATGGCCAAGGCCCGGGCTCCCCCTCCGTCGACCATGAACTCGCCGGCGTACTTGGTGGCACCGGCCGGCTGCACCGCGAGACACAAAACGGACAGGAAAGCCGCCGCGCAGACGTACGACAGCGACCGGGAAGTCAGCGTGACATGCATGCGGAACCCTCGCTCACCAGGGGATGTCAGGGCGCAGGCCGCGCCGCGATCGGTGCCGGCCCGCCGGCGGGCCGCCCCTTGATTATAAGGTACTTTGGCCGGCATGGAAAGGAGCATCCTGTCCTTCCTTCGCCCGGCCCTCACAGGCCGTAACGCTTGATCTTGCGATAGAGCGTCCGCTCGCTGATACCCAGCCTTTCGGCGGCCTGGCGCCGCCGTCCGCCGCTGGCCCGCAGCGCCGACTCGATGAGGGCCCGCTCGGCGGCCTGCAGGTCACCTCCCTCGCCCCCGCTGACGGGGCTGTAGCCCGCCTCGCCGGAGAAGGTCTCCACCACGTCGCCGGCATACGGGATGGGGCGCCCCTCGGCTCCGGCCCCGCCGCGGCGCAGGGCGGCCTTGATCTCCTTCACGTCCTCCCGCAGCTCCAGCAGGGTGGTGATCAGCAGCTGGCGCTCCAGGCTCTCCCGGTCCCGCGCCGGCACCGTCACCGGCAACCGCCCGGCGCCGGAAGGCCCCGCCCCTTCCCGGATCTCCGGCGGCAGGTCCTCGGTCTCGATCATGCCGGTCTGCTTGAGGGCCACCACGGCGCTGATCACGTTGCGTAGCTCGCGGACGTTGCCGGGCCAGGCATGAGCCTGCAGCCGCTGCAGGGCGGGACGGGAGATCCCGCGCACCGAAAGCCCGTGCCGGCGGTTCTCCTGCTCCAGGAAGGTGGCCGCCAGGACGGGAATGTCCTCGGTGCGCTCCCGCAAGGGGGGCGTCCGGATCACGATCACGTGCAGGCGGTAGTACAGATCCTGCCGGAAGCGTCCGACCTCGACCGCCTCGGCCAGGTCCTGGTTGGTGGCCGCCACCAGGCGGATGTCGCCGTGCTCGACGCCGGTCCCGCCGACCGGTGTGAATTCGCCCGTCTCCAGGGCGCGCAGGAAACGGGTCTGCATGCCGAGGGGCATCTCGGCCACCTCGTCCAGGAAGAGCGTGCCGCCGTCAGCCCGCTTGAAGACCCCGTCGTGAGAGCTCACCGCGCCGGTGAAGGCGCCCCGGGCGTGTCCGAACAGCTCGCTCTCGAGCACGCCTTCGCTCATGGCGCCGCAGTTGAGACTCAGGAAGGGCCCGCTCGCCCGCGGCGAGTGCGCGTGGATGGCGCGCGCCACCAGCTCCTTGCCGGTGCCGCTCTCGCCCTGGATGAGGATGTTCACGTCCAGCGGCGCGGCATGCGCGATCAGCGAGATCATCTGCGAGACGGCGCGCGAGCGGCCCACGATCCCGCTGCGCCGCCGGACCTCGCGCAGGCGCAGCAGGCGCTCGACGACGATGCGCAGCTCCGCGAAGGGGACATCGGTGGGCAGGCGGCGGCTGGTTCCCAGGCGCGGCTCGTCCTCCCAGCCGGCCAGGGCGTCCTCCTCCCCCAGCACCACCAGATCGGCGTCACCGCGCAGCGAGGTGAACTTGCGCACGACGTGGCGGTAGCGCGCGTAACCCGAGGTGTCGAACAGGAAGAGGACGGCGTTGCCCGCGGCGAGGCTGGCCAGGGCTTCGGAGGGCGAATCGAACAGGTAGACATCCACCTGCGGCAGCCGCCAGGAGGCGACCTCCTTGTAGAGGGCGGGGCGTCGACTGAGCAGGATCAGAGGATGCTTGTCGCCGGACATGGGCACCCCGTTGGCGAGCGTCGCGAATATTGGAGCCACGCTGACGCATGATACAACGTCGGGACGGCGGCGCCAGTACAAATGCCGCGGCGCAAGCGCGGAATGGATCTCCAGGATAGGCTCAGGCGAGCTCCAGGTAGGCGCCGCTATTCGCCAGGGCTTCCTTGATCTTCGGCAGGCGCTCGTTGACCGCGTCGAGCGTCAGGCCGGCCGCGGCGTGCAGCGCCTCGGTGGCCTCCGCCTCGCGGTAGAACCCCAGGTCGCTTTCCGGAGGGCTGATGCGGTTGGCCAGGTCGTTGGCCAGCGCCACCAGGCGCACGGCATAGTCCTCCCGCGAGGCCTGGGGATCCCGCAGCAGGTGATCGTGATGCCTGCGCGCCGGGCGCGTCAGAACGGCCGGAAAGCGCCAGGAGACCCCGAACACCTCGCCGGCCATGGTGTGGTCGTAACCGAGCAGTTCCAGCTCCATCTCGCACAGCGGCCGGCCCGCGGCGCGGCGCTGGCTGATCACCTGGTCGTACGTGGCCGGCGCATGCAGCAGGATCACGAACTTGCCCAGATCGTGGAGCAGACCCGCCGTGAAGATCTCCTCAGCATCCTTCGTCCGCGTCAGCAGGGCCAGCTCCTTGGCCACCACGGCGACGTTCACCGAGTGCTTCCACAGCTCGCGATAATCCAGCCGGCTGCGGCGGCGGTTGCACTCGGCGACCAGGCTGGTCGCGATGGACACGCAGATGGCCAGCTGCCTGACAGTCTTGAAGCCCAGCACGCCGATGCAGCTGCGCACGTCGGCCAGGTTGCCGGCGGCGCAGTAATAGGGCGAGTTGGCCAGGCGCAGGATCTTGGCGGTCAGCGGGGCGTCCAGACGTACCACGTCCGCCAGCGCCTGGGCGCTGCTCTGGGGGTCGTCGAGGATGCGCAGGATCTTGATGAGCGTCTCGGGAATGGTGGGCAGCTCGTCGATCGCGCGCAGCAGGGCCGCCAGCCGCACACGCTCGCCCATCGTCCCCTCGGTCATCGTCTCGCCCATGGATGCCCCTCTAGACGAATATTTCCATCTCGTTCTCGAGCGTGAACTGCAGCTTCTCGGCCGTGGCGTCCAGCACATCCGCTGGGATCTGCAGGATCTGGTTCGAAGGCAGGCTGCCGAGATCGAGATCCGCGCTCTCCACGAAGCCGATCCCTTGCCGCTTGCAGAGGTTGTTGGCCACGTCCAGGAACAGCAGCAGGGGATTCGCGACGGAGAACTGATCGGGGGAATGATGGCGGGCGATGGTCTCCTCCAGGAGCGGAGACAGTCGCCACTTGTTCACCAGTAGCGCACCCACCTCGGTGTGGTCGAAACCCAGTAGCTCGCGCTCGGTCTCGGCGAACATCCGGTTCTCGTTGTACACGATCTGCACGATCTCGTCGAACTGCTCGCTGGCCTGCTGGTTCAGCACCAGCTTGCCGATGTCGTGCACGAGCCCCGCCAGGAAGGCCTCCTCCGAGAGGTTGGGGAACCGCGTCTGGATGAGCAGGCGGCAGCCGAAGGCACAGCCGATCGAATGCTCCCACAGCAAGCGCTCCTTCAGACCCATGCGCTTGTTGTTGTTCAGGTAGAGGTTGCGCGAGGCGCTGGTGACCACGAGACTGCGAATGCTGTTGAAGCCCAGCATGACGATGGCCTCGGTCAGGGTCTTGATCTTGCGGCTGCAGGAGTACATGGCCGAGTTCGCGATCTTGAGGATGCGCGCCGTCATGGCCTGGTCGTCCGCGATCACCTGCTGGAGCTGATGGGCCGAGGAGTTGGGATCGGACGAGAGCTCCAGGACCTTGCTGGCCACGTGGGGCATGGCCGGTAGGTCCCGCGTGTTCAGGATGATGTTGCGCAGCCGGGTCTTCTCGGCGCTTTCCGGCGCATCATCCGTCTGGGTGAAGTCGGCCACATCCGTGGTTTCAGACATGTCTCACTCCCGACCGCTGGCCCGCCGCCGGCGGCGGACGGCCCACCCCTCAGGCAAGGCCGGGTTTCAAGAGCTGCCGGCCCTGAAGACATATTCGACATCGCAGCCCAGCGCCTTTAGATCGGAATCACGCCCGGCAGCGGCCGCAGCGGCGTGCTCCTCGGCGACCTCCTCCAGCCTGTCGGCCGCGCCCCGCAGCCTGCGCAGCATGCTCGCGAGGACCTCGGGCGCCGGTGCCGATCCGGGTGAGGGCGGGGCAGACTCCGGCGACGCCGCGGGCTCCACGGGCGGCTCCACCGCCGACCCGTTCCTGCGGCGCCAGGCCTGATCGCCGTAGTCCTGGGGCGGCCGGGACGGCCTCGCCGGCCGTCGCAGCAAGGGCCAGAGGCCCGGTCGGCCGTGTCGCGCCGGGCGGGCCCGGCGGAGCCACCGCCGGGCGTGCCACGCCCCCACGGCCAGCAGCAGGGAGAGCCCGGCCGCCATGGCGGCGGCCGCCGCCCAGAACAGCCAGCCCCGGCTCTCCTGCAGGTACGAAAGAATACCGTTGTCCACGCCTCGCTCCTCGGGTCAGGCGCGTGTGTCCACGAGCCTTCCGACATCGGGCGCCGCCTCTGCCTCCAGCGGATCGCCTTCGGCGGTCTTGTCGGCGGCAGCCTCGTCCTGCGGGCGGCGCCGCCGGCGCCGGCGGCGCTTCTCGCGTTCCTTCTGCTTGTCCGGATCGATCCGCTGCTGTTCCGCCTTCTCGGTCTGCTTGACGCGGTCGACCTTCAGGTCCTTGCTCTTGTCGAGCTGTTCGGAGAGGGGCGTGGTCGAGGGGTTGGACTGTTGACCCTTGGCCTGGGTCTTGGCCACGTTTCCCAGCTGGGAAAGTGTCGTCTGCAGGGATATCCCGTCGCCGGCCATGGGATCCATCCCTCCCCCGCTCGCGCGCTCCGGCTCAGCCGAGCCCGCCGCCCAGCAACCGCTCCGCCAGCTGCATCAGCCAGGGCAGTCCGACGAGGCAGGCCACGACGTTGAACGGCGTGCTCTGCGGTTCCGGCTCGCCCTCGCCCTCGGCCGCCGCCTTGCTCTGACGGTGCTTGATCTCCTCGGTGAGCCGGCCGATGGACATGCGGCCCTCGTGCCGTCGGATCTTGCCCTGCAGGCGCAGGATCGCCTTGGTGTGGATCTGGCAGACGCGCGATTCGGTCACGTCGAGGATCTCCCCGATCTCCTTGAGGGTCAGCTCCTCGTAGTAGTAGAGCACCAGAACGAGCTGTTCCTTCTCCGGCAGCTCGGCCAGGCGCTGGGCGATGAGCTGGCGCATCTCCTGCTGCAGCAGGCCGCGCTCCACCTCGTCCGAGCGCGGATCCGCCAGGTACTCGCCGAGCGACGTGGGCTGATCGCCCTCCTCGGTCGAGGTGTCGGCGTCCAGGGACATGATGCTCGCCACCGCCACCTCGCCCAGCATGCCGTCCAGCTCACTCACGTCGATGTTCAGGTGGCGGGCCACCTCCTCGTCCGTCGCGGGCCGTCCCAGCCGGACTTCCAGCGTCGCGTAGGCCTCCTCCAGCTGCTTGGCCTTGCGCCGCAGGGAGCGCGGGAACCAGTCCTGGCTGCGCAGCTCGTCCAGGATGGAGCCCCGGATGCGCGGGATCGCGTAGGTTTCGAACTTGATGCCGCGGCAGTGATCGAAGTTGTCGATCGCCTGGATCAGGCCGAGCAATCCGGCGGAGATCAGATCGTTGAATTCCACGTAGTGGGGCAAACCGATGGCCATCCGGCCTGACACGTACTTGACCACCTTGACGTACTTTTCCACGAGGGCCTGGCGCGCCTCCTGATCCCCGTGCTCGAGGTGACGTCGCCACAGATCGAGATAGGCGAGCTCCGTGGTTTGGAACATCTTCCGGCCTTTCTGGTGTTGTCGTGCAGATTGCAGCCTGCACTATTCATGCCAGCCTGGGTGCGGACTCCTGTACGTGCTCAGGGCTGATCCTTGCCTCCCCCGGCGCTCCCGGCCGCCCCCTGCCGCGGCTCCGGCCGTGGCCGCCCCTCGGACAGCACCCCGGTCCGGTAGACCAGGGCCAGCAGGGCACCCACGCAGTAGAAGACCAGGTACGAGACCACCGCCCGCTTGAAGCCGGCCAGCAGGCCGTAATCCCCCCACAGGCAGCTCAGGACCGCCACGAGGGCGGCCGTCAGGGCGACGGTGTGGATCAAGCGTTGCATTCTGCCTCGCCTCTAGGCTCGCGCCACCGCCGCCTGGGGCAGGTCCTGCTCGCCCACCAGCAGGCTGACCAGGCTCTCCGGCCGCGCCAGGAAGGGGCGCCGCTCGGGCCACGGCCCCGCCGTGCAGAGCGAGAACGGCAGCTGCGTCCGGTACTGGATTTCCAGCAGCTTCCCGTGCCTCCTGGTGCGATCCAGACGGGTGACCGCGATCCAGTCGCAGTTCCACAGGCGGCCCGCCTCCCAGAGCTGGCCGCCGTCGCGCAGATCCAGGTCGAGCGGGACCACCAGGTGACGGTGGAACGTCTCGTTTTGCGAGACGAAGCGTTGCATTTCGCCCGCCCGGACGAACTCCTCGGCAAAGAGCGAGGGCGTGTCGATCAGCACGGCCGCGTAACGGGCCAGATGCTCTCCGAGGCGCGGCAGCTGCTCGGGCCGCTGGATCAGCGCGGCGTCGTAACCATGGGCCGCGGCCTCGAGCTGCAGCCGGCGCACCGTCCCGCCGTGACGGGGGAGCAACTTGAGGACCAGCGTGCGGCGGCCGGCGGCCTGCAGGCGTGCGGCCAGGGCCAGCACGAGGTCGCTCTTGCCGGCGCCGCCGTCGCCCAGGAATACGTGACTGCCCCCGAAACGGTCCCAGCCGCCGTCCCCGGCCCGCAGGTGACCGCGCAGCTGCGCCAGGGCCGCCGGCAGATCGGCCTGCGCGCCGGGATGCTCCGCGGCGAACAGCTCGGCCAGCTGCCGGACGCGAGCCGGCGAGGCGCCGGCGGCCAGCAGCGATGCGGCCAGCGGGTACAGCTGGAAATCCTCCCCCACCTCGCCCTCCAGACGCCGCCGTATCGCCAGCTGGCTCACCAGCTGCTCGATGCGCTGCACCTCCTGCTCGAGAACCGGCGTCAGGTCGCGCGGGCCGGCCGCGAGGCCGCCCGTCGCTTCCACGTTCACTGCGGGCGCGGTTCGTGCGCCCAGGGGCTCGGGGCCCTGCACCTCCACCAGCACCTCCACCATCCGATCCTGGCCGAGGCCGGCCTGCTGGCGCAGGCTCAGGCTCCGGCTGCCGATGATCCGGACGTGGTCGCCGTAGAGGGTCCGCGCCTCCTTCAAGGCCGCCTTGAGGGTGGAAGCCCTCACCGCCGCCGACCGGCTAGCGGGCGACGGCTTCCTGAGCGCGTGACTGTCCATGGGTCACCACCGTTCCCGCCGCCTGGACCTGCGCGGAGGCGGCCACCTCCGTGTAGCCCATGACGGCCAAGTTGGGGTACGTCGGCTCGATGAGCCTCTTGACGAAGATGCGCAGGGGCGTGGGCACCAGCAGGACCGGCGGCCGGCCCCGCCCGTAGGCGGCGCGCAGCACGCCGTCCAGCCGGGCCAGGAACTCCTGCGTGAAGCGCGGATCGAGCACCAGGCCGCCGGCCCGCTCCGAATCCTGCGCGGCCTGGAGCAGGACCTGCTCGGCCTCGGGATGCAGCGAGATGGCGTGGACCTTGCCGTCGGTCTCGGTGTAGAGAGCCGAGATGGTGCGGCGCAGAGCCTCGCGCACGCGGGCGATGAGATCGTCGAGACCGGCGCCGTTCCCCACGTTGTTGGCCAGCGTCTCGAGGATCGTGATGATGTCCTTGACGGGCACCCTCTCGTGCAGCAGGGCCCGCAGCACGTTGTGCAGCGTGGTGACGGGCACCTTGTCCGGGATGATCTCCTCCACCAGGGCCGGCGCGAACTCGCGGACCGATTCGCACAGGTCCTTGACGTCCTGCCGCGAGAGCAGCTCGTCCGCATGGGCGCGGATGGTCTCGGATAGATGGGTGGAGAGGACCGCAGCGGGCTCGACCACGGTGTAGCCGTCCAGCTCGGCGGCGGTCTTCTTGTCCCGCTCGATCCAGAGCGCGGGCAGGTTGAAGGCGGGCTCGACGGTGGCGATCCCCTCCAGATCGCCGCCCTCCGGACGGGTGCTCATGGCCAGCAGGCGGTCCGGCAGCAGGGTCGCCCGCGAGATCTCCACGCCCTTGAGCTTGAGCACGTACTCCTGGGCCTTCAGCTGCAGGTTGTCCCGCACGCGGACGGGGTGGATGTAGATGCCCAACTCAGCGCCGATCTGCCGGCGGATGCTCGTGATGCGGCGCAGGAGGTCGCCGCCCTTGCTCTCGTCGACGAGGGGAATGAGGCCGTAGCCGATCTCCAGC
>Ga0315542_1000294_pt1 | contig 30389 bp, 26 predicted proteins | sample SalMarSW160120MG_FD_202541 | JGI IMG/M metagenome (GOLD analysis project Ga0315542, IMG submission 202541) | Salt marsh sediment microbial communities from the Plum Island Ecosystem LTER, Massachusetts, United States - Salt Marsh Sediment SW1601-20 ...
TCAGATTTTGTTGATGTGAATAAAACTATCATGCAAATTGAGATAGATGATAATTCGGTCAGAGAATATCAAATGGAAAGAGAAGTTGGGAATGATAATTTTACGTTTATTTATACCCCCGAGTACAATTTTCCTTTAGGATTTCATAAAGTTAGTTTTAAAATAATGGATGAATTAAATGTTCAATTAAATTCTCAAACGACTAAAACTAATATTACCATAATGTCTAATTACTTAGCTAATGTAGAAAAGTATGAATATGCTAGAAATGAACAAGTATATGGGGAAATAATTGTAAATGATTTTGGGAGTCATGATCTTGAATGGAAAGTAACGATAGTCGATAACAATACTGAAAACACATTATTTTATAGGAATCTTTTTGATTTAGGCATCAATATCTCTCATTTCTATTTTAATATTAATGAAAGTTTTACAATTCCCGATCACATTTACTATGTAAAAGTAAATATGTCAGACACATTAAGTGATAAAATTGCAGCTACATATATTCCATTTAAAGTAAATAATTCCGTACCAGAAATAATTGAATCTTCTGTAGTTTTTTCTCATAGTACCTTAAAAAGAGTAGAAGAATGTCAAGTTAGTTTAAATGTAACTGATAATGATCCTCTTACTATTCCAGAAAACATTACTGTTACATTGAAATTAATTAATTCACTCGGAGAAGAATTATCTCCCATAATTTTAGATAATAATGGTGACTGGACTTTTAGTGGAACTTTTGAAATAGCTAAAAATCAACCTATAGGGCTTTATCGAGCTCGATTGGAAGCAGATGATTCTTATGTGGGAGTTGGAATTTATACTAAAACGTTGAATATAACAAATAATTATCCAGAAATCAACGGTTATTGGATTAATGGCTTAACGACGCAAGAGCAAGTTGTCATTAAATACGGGGATGCTTTAATTTTCACATTTAATGTCTCAGATATAGAAGATACTTATCCAAAATATGTTACTGTGTCTCTTTTAAATGAAGATAATAATTGGTATAATCTTTCAATCAAATATACCAATGGTGCTGAACTCGTTATTAGATCAGAAGATCTAGTATCGGGGGTCTGGTATGTATATCTTTCTACTACTGATTCAAACGGAGCTACTACTCATCTTACATCAAATTATGGAGCGGGACCGAAAGAAATCAGGATCATACCTGATGAACTCTCTGGAATTTTATCTTGGATAACATTATTCGTGGGTTTAGGCTTGGGAGCATTAATAGGAGTTGCAATATCTTATAAAATTATAAAAACAAGTTCAACTCAATCTCAGAAAGGTGCTTCAAAGAAAAAGGTTCCTTCGAAAAAGAAGCGTAAAAAAGAAAAATCAAGCGAAAAAGTTGAAGAAAAGGAGATTCCAACCAAAACTGAAGAACCTGAAAAAGAAATCACTGAGCCACAGAGAAAAATCAAAAGAAAATTAGCTTAACCTTTTTCAAATTACTTTTTTCTTTAATAGAGTATCTTTAAAAAGTAAAAAATATAGAATAAAAATATTAAGTATAATAATTTAGATTATATCCAGTAACCTATATTGAAATTTGCCTAATTTTCCACCATAATTACCTGCGCTAATTCTATTAATACCATCAACTTTTACCGCAGCATGAATTCCTACTTTCATTGCCTCTCTTATTGAATCCTCTGTGGCTCCATCAAGAATAACTTCATAGACACAATTGTCTCCTTCTTTCAATTGAGAATTTTCTATCTTTGTTCTAAGCGTTGGGCATAAGGGATCGTTTGTTGAGGCATTGAGGAATGAATAATTTGAACCAACTTTACTACCAGATCTCGCAATCCCACCTGGAAATGGAGCAATCACATTTCCTATTCCTTTAATTGCTTCAATTGCAGCTTCCGCACTTTCCAATCCGGCCTCTTGATTTTGTGCAACTATTAGAAAATTCCCTCCCGCAATTCCCTTACCAACTTTAAATGTACTTTGAACAAGAAATTCTCCATCCATCACTGGAATTCTCCACGATTCAAATTGATATTTTTCTTCTTTTTCTTCGAATTTGTCTCCAAAAAACTTTAATTTATATCCTGTTTTAATTTCAAATTCTTTTTCAGCGTTTAAAGATCCATCTAATGCATCAAAACATGCTGTCGTTGGGCAAGTGAGAATACATTGTCCTACTCTATTTAATAACACAGCATCCATCTTATCTTTCTTGGTTTTAAAAAACATTAATATGGCTCCAGGACGGTTATCTGGGGTTTGCTCTGGTGGAACCAGTAAATCAATACCTGCCTCAGCATCACAATGAATGGTGGATGTTCCATATCCTGAAGCTACATTAGCAGCAATATTAGCCCACTTTTCATTCATTGCCGTAACTAATATTCGAGTAAAAACCGCTCCAAAAGCTTCACAAAAAGTATCTTCGATCTCGACTCCATTCAATTCCAATTACTTTTTCAACTCCTTATAATTTTTAACTATTATTTCTGTAATACTTATAGATTTCAATAATATATAAAATTTTAAGCACTAATTTCTAACAAAATAAAGATTAAAATCTATATGGTTCATTTAATTCATTATTTTTAAACCATGAAAAATAATAATAAATTGTTCAAAATTACAAATGAAAGTTGAAAAAAATGTCTGAAAATAAAATATTAAATATTGGTATTCTAAAAAACGGTACAATTGGATCTTCGTTACTTTTGGCATTTCTAATGGATGAAAGAGCCGAATCTACCAGAATAAATGTTAGAGAAGTAACTTCTGGAGCAAAAATGCATCCCCCAGAAGAATGCATTGAAACAATGAAAAAATTATTAGAATTTGAACCAGAATTGATCCTTATGTCAAGTCCTAATGCTGCTCTAAAAGGGCCAATGGCAGCTAGAGAAATGGCAAAGGAGGCTAACATTCCAACTATTGTTATTTCGGATGCTCCCGCTAAGAAAGCTGTTGATGAGATTAAAGAAAAGAACATGGGATATATTCTGGTAAATTGCGATAGTATGATTGGTGCTAGAAGGCCATTTTTAGATCCTATCGAGATGAGTTGCTTTAACTCAGATCTTTTAAAAGTTTTGGCGATTTCAGGTTCTCTTCAAGTGATTGCTCAGGAATTAAATAAAGTAATTATGGATATGTTAGAGGGTAAAAAACCAATATTACCACAAATTATAATCGATGCATCAAGGGCAGTACAAGCTGCAAAATTCACTAATCCTTATGCTGAAGCAAAAGCTATAGCTGCATTTGAATTAGCATCATCAGTATCAAAAGTAACATCTAGAGCTTGTTTTGTATTGAAAGAAAGAGAAGAATACATGCCATTATTAGCAGCAGCTCATGAAATGATGCGAACAGCAGCTTTAATGTGTGATCAAGCTAGAGAAATAGAGAAATCGAATGACACAGTGATAAGAAGACCTCATCATGCGAAACAACATCTTCTAACAAAAACTAAGCTTCATGAAAAAGAAGCTTAATAAAATCATTATTGTTAATTTTTTATTTTTTTCCCAGATTTCAAGAATATTTATGTTTATTTGGTTTCTATATATTGCTTTAATTTATCATATTCTTTACCATTAAGAGTTTTAATGACATTAGCAAATGCTTCTTGATTTTTACTTTTCGTAACCGCCATTAAAACAGTACCATTGCTGACTTCTTTTACTAATACATAACTTTCTCCGCTTTCATATATAACAGTCGATAGCTCTAGGGGAGATATATCTGAATTTAATAATTCCATTATTTTTGTATATATTTGATAAATATTAGAATCCAAAGTACCGATTTCAAATTTCATAAACTGCAATGGTTTACTTTCAAACTTGCCTAAAGTTGAAGCAATCATTAATCCATCAGGTTGATTAAATAATAGATATTCGGATAATGTGTTAACTTTAAGTTCGTCAAGTAAATGTCTTATTTTGCCAAGTCGCTGAAGTGCTAATGTATTCTGTTGAATCTCAAAATCTAACACTTCAATAAGGCGGTGCTGAGCGCTTCCTTCTTTTACAGATACGGGAGTAAATGCAATCTTACTTTTAAGTTCGCTTGACAATTCTTTAACTAAAAGGTCATAAAGCTTATCCTCTTGCGAATTCTGTAAATCAATTTTATTCAATAAAACATAGACCTTATTGATCTGGGGACTAAATTCAAAAATGTATGTTAAAAATTTATCAAATATTTCTTTTACTCGTTCCTCGATGACAGCAGAATCAGCCATAAATATTGCAGTAGTAACCTCTGAAAAAACCAATTCTCTGTGAGATTCAGAAAAATATTTTTCCATGTAATGCTCTTGTCCGCCTGCATCCCACACGTTTAATTCCATAATACCTCGAAATATGAAGTTCTCTCTTGAGATACTTTTAGTTGGTTTGAGATTTAAAACTTTCATAAAATTATATCCCAGGCATGTGGTTCTCATTAGACTGGTCTTTCCCGCATTTGCTGGTCCGAACAATAATATTTTAAAAATTCTTCACCTTTTATCGACGAATAACGTATCTTTTAAAATGTAGATTTTGGTATAAAGTCATTTACTAATATATATATTTTTTATAATTGAAGGCTTATTTAATTTTTTCTAAAAATAACTCGAATTTCATATAAGATATTTAATATTTAAATTCCTTTAGTTTCTTTATCAATTGACGATTCAATTAAATATAATCTTTAATTACCATAAAATAATTTTTACAATATAATGATTAGATTTGAAAAAAATGAATTTGGAAGAATACATTCGAAATGTCCCTAATTTTCCAATTGAAGGTATTCAGTTCAAAGATATTACAACATTAGCGAAAGATCCAGATGCTTTTAAAGAATCATGTGATCGTATTATAGACCATTTTAAGAATAAAGGGATAACTAAAGTAGCAGCAATTGAGGCCCGTGGATATGTTTGGGGGGGTATAATCGCGTATCAATTAGGGGCTGGCTTTATATTGATTCGGAAGCCTGGAAAATTGCCCTATAAAACCTTTAGTGAAGAATATAAACTAGAATATGGAACTGACAAAATAGAAATGCATATCGATGCAATTGAGGAAGGAGAGAAAGTCCTTCTCTTTGACGATTTGTTAGCAACTGGAGGAACAGCAAAAGCAGCTTGTAATCTGATAGAAAAAGCAGGAGGGATAGTTGAAGGGATTGCATTTATTATCGAATTAACAGGTAGTCTTCATGGAAGAAAAAAGTTAGAAGGATATGACTTTTTAAGTTTGATCCCGATCGAAGTTGAGGAGTAAATCTCACTCAATTTTTTCTTGATTTTTCCTTTAACGCCCATTTTTTTCCCAATACATCCTTATTAAACGGTAGACTTAAAATTTAAATAATTCACAGAACTTTATTTTCTCAATATTATATTATTTACAATTATGGTGTAGATATAATTTCAGAAGCAAAGAAAACGCCTCTCTATAACACTCACGTAGAATTAGGGGCAAGAATGGTGGAGTTCGCTGGGTTTATTATGCCTGTTCAATATGAAGGAATTATTAGTGAACATAATGCCGTAAGATCGAATGCTGGGATTTTTGATATTTCCCATATGGGTGAATTTTTACTGGAGGGGAAAGATGTATTTCCTTTTCTCCAATATGTAATGATAAATGATTTAAATTTACTAGAACCTACTAAAGGTCAATATTCTTGCATGTGCAATGAAAATGGAACAGTTGTAGATGATTTGGTTTATTATGAGGAAAATAGTGAAAAATTTCGAATGATAGTGAATGCAAGTAATAGACAAAAGGACCTTGATTGGTTAAATAACCATATTGGCAAAAGTGATGTAAAAGTCACCAATTTGTCTAATGAGAGATCAAGAATAGCCTTTCAAGGGCCAAATACTGATGAACTTCTACAGCCTCTTGTAAATGTTAAGCTGGCAGAGATCAATAGATTTTATTTTAGACATTGTAAATTAAAAGACATTCCTATATTTATTGCTCGAACAGGATATACTGGAGAGAAAGGATTTGAAATTTCAATGGAAAATCAATATGTTAATGATGTTTGGAGAATTTTGATGGATCTAGGAGCAACTCCAGCTGGCTTAGGTGCCAGAGATTCTTTAAGATTAGAAGCATGCTATTCACTTTATGGACATGAAATAAATAATAAGATTACACCCGTGGAAGCAGGTTTATTTTGGTTAGTTAAACCAAAAGAAGGAGTCGATTATATCGGAAAAGAAGTTCTAATGGATCAAAAAGAACACGGAACTGATAGAATAATAGTTGGGTTGAATCTTGTTGAGAGAGGTATTATAAGAGATAATTGTAAAATTTCTAAAGACGGTGAGGAGATTGGATATGTGACCTCAGGAGGTTATTCTCCAACGCTTCAAAAAACTATTGGCCTTGGATTAATAGATATTCAATATAGTAAAATAGATACTCAAATCGAGATTGAAATTAGAAACAGACTTTTAAAAGGGTTAGTAGTGCCTACACCATTTTTTCGAAACATTTAGAGAAACTGAAGGATGTGAATGCATTGGAATATGAATTAAGAGATGATTTAAAATATACCTCCACCCATGAATGGGTTAAAATAGAAGAAACATTAACAACTATAGGCATAAGCGATTATGCACAACACCAATTAGGAGATATAGTCTTCGTAGAATTACCTGATACAGGATTGGTGCTTGAGAAAGGCAGCAATGCTGCTGAGATCGAATCGGTGAAAGCTGTAGGTGATTTGATAATGCCTTTATCTGGAGAAATTGTGGAAGTAAATCAAAATTTAATTGATTCTCCTGAAATCATAAATACATCCCCTTATGGAGAGGGTTGGATCATTAAGGTTAAAATTTCACACACGGATGAATTGAATGACCTTTTATCCTATAATGACTATAAGATATTGATTGAATCTGAAGAAAAATAATTTTTTTTCCTATTTTTTAAAAATTTCGAATTGAATATTGGTGCAAAAAAAATGGATTTCATACCTCATGATGATGATACGATTGCAGATATGTTAAAAGATTTGGGAATCAATGATATATTGGACCTATTTAAAGATATACCTAAGAAGTTATTGAACACCGAGTTTGACCTTCCAGAAGCGATGTCAGAACCAAATCTCCTAAAAAAAATTTCGGATATTTCTAAAAAAAACAAGTTATATTCTTCATCATTTTTAGGAGCAGGTTGCTATTACCATTACATTCCCTCTACTGTGGATTTTGTAATAAGCCGATCGGAATTTTATACATCCTATACCCCTTACCAAGCGGAAGCAAGTCAAGGATACTTACAAGCTATGTATGAGTATCAGACAATAATTTCTAGATTGACACAAATGGACATATCAAATGCGAGCATGTATGATGGATCGACAGCTTTGGCGGAAGCTGCTATAATGTCCACTATCATCACAAATAAAAGTACAATTCTATTGATAGAAGGAATTCATCCCGAATATATTGATGTAGTGAAGACTTATTGTTGGGGACAAGGAATTAACGTGAAGATTATTAAAGAGGAGGACTTATATAACGAAATTAATGAAGATATATCTTCAGTTTTAATTCAGAGTCCTAATTTTTTTGGGGATATCATAGATATGTCTTTATTTTCAAGAAAAGTTAGGAATTTAAACCCGAAATGCTTAATTGTTCAAGTAATGACTGATCCATCTTGTTTAGGAATTTTAAATCCCCCAGGAGCTACTGATGTAGATATTTTTGTAGCGGAAGGACAATCATTTGGGATTTCTCCTAATTTTGGAGGTCCTGGATTAGGAATCTTCACAGCAAAAGAAAAATTTTTAAGAAAAATGCCTGGACGTTTAGTAGGAAAGACAAAAGAGCTATTTGGTGAACAAGAAGGCTTTTTATTAACTCTTCAAGCAAGAGAACAACATATTAGGAGAGAAAAAGCGAGTTCTAATATATGTACAAATCAGGCATTATGTGCTTTATCTGCATTAGTCTACTTATTATCTGTTGGAAAAACGGGATTAAAGGAAATTGCTACACAAAATGTCCAAAAGAGTGATTATTTAAAAAAGGCATTAGTTAAAATTAAAGGATTCAAAATTTTAAACCAAAGACCAACTTACAATGAATTTATGATTGAAGTTCCAAACCTTAAGAATTTACTTATAGAATGTAAAAAAAATGATTTATTACCACCTCTTGATATATCGCATTATTTTCCTAATATGGTCAATACTGCATTAGTATGTGTTACTGAATCTAATTCAAGAGAATCACTAGAAAAATTTATAAATATAGCTAAAATTGTGAGTGAGGTAACAACGGGATGATTCAAAATTTGATATTTACTAAGGAGGTTAATAAATCAAATACGAATTTTATTCCAAAACTGGATATCGAGAATATTGATTTAAAGGAAATTATTCCCGAAAAATTATTACGGAAAGATCTAGTTATTCCAAACGTCCCTGAGGTCGAGATAGTTCGACACTTTGTTCAATTGAGTAATAATAATTATGGAGTTGATACAGGTATGTATCCATTAGGGTCTTGTACAATGAAATACAATCCAAAAATAAATGAAGTCGTGGCCAGACTCCCTCATTTCTCGAACATTCACCCTCTACAAGATGAGAACCAAGGAGCTCTCGAAATAATCGTAGAATTATCTACTCTTCTCTGTGAAATCACGGGAATGGATGGGTTTACATTACAACCAGCAGCAGGTGCTCATGGTGAACTAACTGGATTACTTTTAATGAAAAAGTATTTTGAAAAATATGACCCAATGAAGAATAAGATTATCATACCTGATTCTGCACATGGTACAAATCCAGCATCGGCTAAAATGGCGGGATTTTCAATAATTGAGCTCCAATCTAATGAAAGTGGAGAAGTTCCACTTGATCAATTAGAATTTGCGATGAAACAAGGAGATGTTGCCGGTATAATGCTAACAAATCCAAATACCCTTGGTTTATTTGACAGAAATATATTAGAAATTACAAATATTATCCATACTTATGGAGGATTATGTTATTACGATGGTGCAAATCTTAATCCAATATTAGGAATTTCCCGACCAAGAGATATGGGTTTTGATATCATACATTTGAATCTTCATAAAACATTTTCAACACCACATGGGGGAGGCGGTCCGGGATCAGGTCCAGTGGGAGTTATAGAAAAACTCATACCTTTCCTTCCAGAACCTTGTCTTTTCACAAAAAAAGAAGGAATTATATGCAAAGAGAAAAACTCAGATTCGATTGGAAGAATTAAAGCTTTTTGGGGTAATTTTGGAGTAATATTAAGGGCATATGCATACATCCTAGCTTTGGGAGAACGAGGGTTACGAAATATTGGTAAGGTATCAGTTCTCAATGCTAATTATATGAGAATTAAACTTAGAGAGAAATATTTTCTTCCCTACGATCGAATTTGCCAGCATGAATTTGTACTTTCTGATAAAGGGATTCCTAATGGAGTTACAACTGAAGATTTAGCTAAAAGGATTCTAGATTATGGATTTTATGCACCAACTATATACTTTCCATTAATTGTAAATGGTGCGTTAATGATTGAACCAACTGAGACGGAATCAAAGTCTAATTTAGATAAATTCATTCAGATAATGTTCAAGATCCATGATGAGGCTCAAAATTATCCCGAATTATTAAAATCTGCTCCAAAGAATACTCCAATTGGAAGATTAGATGCGGTCACAGCAGCTAGAAAGCCAATATTAAAAGAGTAAGAATTAATCCTTTCCTGAATTATTGTGCACCTCTAAGATAAAGAAGGATTTATATAGCATTTAATTTGATACTTGGAGGTAAGAATTATATTGATTATTAATCAATAAACACCTAATTGATTTTTAATCCATGAACTATTATAATTTATAAAATTAGGATAGTGAATATTATGGTTAAACTCGGAATAATAGGCGGGTCGGGATTAGATAATCCGGATCTTTTAAAAGACGCAAAAGATATCGAGGTTGATACTTCATACGGAAAACCCTCATCTCCCCTAAGATTGGGGAAAATTCATGATATTGACGTTGTCTTATTAGCTAGACATGGAAGAGAGCATACTATTCCCCCTACTCAAGTTAATAATAGAGCTAACATACAAGCTCTTAAAGATCAAGGGTGTACACATATTTTAGTCACTACTGCTTGTGGTAGTCTAAGAGAAAAAATTGAAAGAGGACATTTTGTAATTTTAGACCAATTTATTGACTTTACTAGGTTAAGAAAAGTATCATTTTACGAAGAATTTGAACCGGGAGATATGAAGCACACTCCTATGGCTGATCCATTTTCAGAAGAACTGAGAACTTTAGTAATTAAAGCTGCTAAAGAGTTAAATATTCCTCATCATGAAAGAGGAACAGTCGTTACTATTGAAGGACCTCGATTTTCAACTAGAGCAGAATCTCGTATGTTCAGAAGTTGGGGCGCAGATGTCATTAATATGAGTATAGCACCTGAAGCAGCATTAGCTAATGAGGCAGGATTACCTTATGCTGCTATTGCAATGTCTACAGATTACGACTGCTGGAAAGAAGATGAAGCTCCAGTGACTTGGAAAGAAATCCTGGAAATATTTGGAAAAAATGTTGATAATGTAATAAAATTGCTAATTCGTACAATCGACAAGCTTAAGTAAATTTCCCCATATGCTTTTTCTTAATTTTTCTAAATTAATAAGATTGATATTTTTTCATTGTTTTAACAATCTAAGAAAATTAATTATATGGAATAAAATCAATTGGTAAAAATTACATTTCTTGGTGCTACAAGAGAAGTTGGGAGATCAGCAGTTTTAATTGAATCAAAATCCGATCAGAAGGTAATCTTAGATTATGGTGTAAGATTTAGTGAAGAAGATCGTCTCCCGTTAGATACTGACTTAAATAATCTTAAAGCTTTAGCTCTTTCCCATTGCCACGTCGATCACTGTGGAGCAATGCCCTATTTATATAAAGACTTGAACATTCCCTTCTTTACAAATCCATTAACACTTAGAATTTCAGAAATACTATTAAAAGATATGATTAAAATTTCAAAGTATCCTTATCCATTTGGGCCTAAAGACTTAGATCAATGGAGACGTAATGCCCAATTTTTGAAGGTTGGAGAGAAAATTAAAATTTCTAAGGATATATTCATAACTTTCTACGATGCTGGACATATTCCCGGCAGTGTTTCAATATTACTTGAGGTGGATAATAAATCAATATTGTATACTGGTGATATAAATTCTCAAAAAACAAATTTAGTTTATCCAGCAAATTCCATAGATATACCAGAAATTGATGCTTTAATCACAGAATCTACATATGCAACAAAAGAACACACCCCTAGGGAACAATTAGAAAAACAATTTATAGATAAAGTTCTTACAATAATAGAAAATGGGGGACGAGTGCTAATTCCCGCTTTTGGAGTAGCCAGATCTCAAGAAATCCTTTTAATCCTTAATAAATACGATGTAGATATTCCAATATATATCGATGGTTTAGCAAGAAAGATTTCAAATACTTATTTAAATTTTCCGAAAGAATTTAGAAATTATAATCATCTCAAGAAATCTATTAAGAGAGTAAATTTTGTAAAAAGCAGAAATAGAAGAGCAATTATTCAAAATGCGAGGGGAATTATTATTTCACCTTCAGGTATGCTGAAAGGTGGAGCTGCTATAGATTATGTATCCTCTATAATAAAAAATTCGAATTCTGCTATATATTTTGTTGGTTATCAAGTAGAAGGAAATCCTGGTCGAAAACTTTTAGATGAGGGAATATTCGATTATGAAGAAAAACTCTACACTAATTTTATGGATAGAGATCTAAATGATTTAAAAGCTAAATGCGATGTGGATTATTTTGATTTTTCAAGTCATTCTGATAAGACTCATTTATATAAGTATATTGATGATATAGCTTTTTCAAATTCTTCTCGTTATGTATTTTGTGTACACGGAGAAGAAAAATCAGTGAATTCATTAGCTGGTAATTTAAATAAAAAGGAATATAACGCTGTGGCTCCTGAAATTGGAGAATCCTACATTCTTTAAATTTTATTTTGCTTCTTAATTACCTCGTCAAAATTTTGTAGAAAAGCATCAATTTTATCTATTGGTACTTTTGTCCCCGCAGCGGGAGGATGCCCGCCGCCTAAAATATCTAAATTTGATTTTTCTAAGGCTTTTCTAATTGCTTCGGATAAATTGACTCCTTTTTCTACAATTTTTTTATCAGCTCTAGCTGATATTTTAAATACTCCCTCCTTTTCTCTTTTAGCACATCCTAAAACAGGTTTATTTTTATTAATTATTTCCCCTTTATCAAATATTAACATAGAAGCGATTGTTCCGATCATGGTATCTGGAATTCTACCTTCTCCAAAAAAGAATTGTATGTTTTCTAACTCCTTTATTTTATCACCTTCTTGTATCCAATGCATAAAGTTCATTATTGTTTTCTTATACTCTTGCAACTGATTTTGAGCTTTTTGATACGCTTCTTTCCTATCTCCCATTGCAATCGCGATCCCTAACGATCCATTATCGCTTCTTCCACAAGAATTTAATAAATTTGAAAATTCATGTAATTCATGTAATTCCGATCCTGATGTCTCATTCTTCAATATATATCTTTTAATAACTAAGTTTTGGATAATCTCTTCAGGTTCAATTTGATACTTTAATGCATATTCTATAATTGCTGAGGATATCTTTCTTTTTTCATTTTTGTCTAAATCATTTAGTGTTCTTATCTCCCCATTAGACTTTTCCATTAAAATTCCAATTTTTTTTAGAAAAATCAAGCTCTTACTAGAATTTCCACTAATTCCTGGTAAATTTAACTCATTTGAATATGCAATAGCTTCATTCAAGGGTTTTATTGGAGAAAACATTAAATCATCAATTACCTCAACTTGATTTGTATTAATTGCATCCTCCAAAATTCGAACATTCAACCCAAAAAAGGCATGATTAGGCGCTTGGTTCTGAATGTCCCCCATAGCGCCAACCAATGCGATGTAGGCAAGATCGATATTTTTTTGATTTAATGTTTTAGAAAATAAATAGGTTAAACCTGCGGCCGAAACTTCGTTACTCCCATTAATACCATAAAAATATGGGTTAATATGCCAAGGTTTTGAATCGTTTTTAATTTCTAAGACTTGTGAATCATCCATGTTATCCACATTTTGAGGTAGATGATGGTCAATAATTAGCAGGTTACGCATTTCTCCAATATCTTCTTTTTGATTTATTATTTCTAAATATTGACCACTTCCAAAATCAGTTAAAATTACAAAATACTCATCTGATTCAAGTTCTTGTTTAATTCTAATTATTTGCTCTTTCTCTAATTGCTTTAATATTCTGATTCGAAATGGTATTCGTTCTCTAAACAATGTTTTTCCAATGATAGCTCCTGATGACAATCCGTCTGCATCTAAATGTGTATATATATGAACCATTAAACTAGAATGGCTTATGGAATTAAGAAAGTAATCTTTTGCTTCTTTTAAAGCAATATATAGTTCTTCAGAAGTCTCTACATTACCCATAATTATTATAAAATTTTAAATTGAAAACTAAATCTAATATAATAAAATAAGAAAAAATTAATAAATACTCAATTGAAAAAAAGTGATTAATTTGCATCATGTAAAAATTAATGAATTAGCTTTAAAATTAGTTCAAGAAATAATTCAAAACAAAGAATTACTTAAGGCAGATGTCCATACTCTTGAAAATGGAGCACATGTAATTAATATGACAAATGCAACATGGAAAGGAGGAAAACTGGTAGGAGAAATTTGTATGGGGGGTTTAGGTACAGTTGATTTTAGTCATTATAATTTAGATGGTCATTATATTCCAAGTGTAAATGTTTATACTTCAGAACCGATTCTCTCCTGTATGGCTTCTCAATTGGCCGGTTGGAGTGTTAAACTAAAAAAAGAAGTCGAAAAGGATGGTGTAATAAAGAAAAAAGTTATCTTTCAGTCATTAGGTTCCGGACCAGCGAGAGCTAAGGGTAAAACAGAAAAACTATTTGAGGAAATTAATTATCTTGATGATTCTGATTGTGCTGTTATAGTGTTTGAAACAGATAAGCTCCCTAATGAAGAAGTAATGGAAATAGTTTCTAATAAATGCGGAGTAAATGTAAGTAATACTTATGCTATTTATGCTCCTACCGCTTGTTTGACTGGTTCTATTCAAGTTGCTGCAAGAATAGTAGAAACTGGAATACATAAACTTCATGAAATTCATTTCCCATTAGAAGTTTTGCGAGATGGATTCGGTACTACAACAATTGCACCCATAGCTAAAGATGATTTAGGAGCAATGGGAAGGACTAATGATTCAATTAGTGCCGCAGGGTTAACCTATTATACTATCGAAGTTGAAAAAGAAAAAGAAGCAGAATTATTTGAATTATTGAAAAAGGCACCCGCTAATACGTCCTCTAGTTATGGAAAACCATTTCTTGAGACATTTAAAGCAGCGGAATATGATTTTTACAAAATAGATCCCGGTCTATTTGCTCCTGCTAAATACACTATTAATAATATCAAAACTGGAAGGAGCATAACAGTAGGAGAAGTAAATCACCAACTCTTAAAAGAATCCTATAAACTTTAGGAAGTATAATCTCAAATTTTTTTAATTTTTTAGAAATTGGTTAACTCTTCTTGATATTTTAAAATATCTGTCATGGAAATATCTTTATCAAATTCAATATTTTTTTGAATTCCTAAATAAGCACATGCAATATTAGCAGCAGCAGCAATCTCTGCCTTTTTTAATGTGAGTGTATATCCATTAACCGAATTTGATTTATCTCGATAATTTGATTGAAGATTATTTTGCATTGAATCATATGTCTGGCTTTTATCATCTAAATAATCATAATTTTTATCTTGGATTTGATAAACCCTTTCAAGTTTCATTTTATGTAAGAGAGATGCCATTTTATCAGCGACCTTGAAAGGTAATTGATTTTGAACAATTACTCTAATAATATTATTTATATCAAAAAAATTCAGTGTTTCATGTTTTGCTCGTAAATATTTTTTTAAGCTTTCAGAATCTTTTTCACACTCAATTTCTGTCCAATCATGGATTGCGAGCCTTCTTCTGAAAAAAATTAATTCCCAATCGATATCCAATTCTTTTAGAAATTCTAATAACTTATCATCGTTGGATCTTTTCATTTCTAAGGTAATATAAAGTTGCAAACCATACCATTTATGCTCCTGTTGTAAGAAAAAACCTCTTTGTTGCATTGAAGCCAAAATTTTAATATTTAGCGAGTAAATATTGTCAGTAACATTTTTCTTACCACAGTTCAAGTAAACAATATTGCCTTCTTCACTAATATATTCACAATCCAAGAAACCAATTATGCTCTCACTGTTTTGTTCAATAAAATCACTTAAACCACTGAGGGTTGGATTGACATCGAACTTCTTAAGATCATTCTCACGAATCGTAACATAATCCGTTTGACTCCCTCCTACAGCTAGTTTAATAGTATGTAATTTTAGTTCGTCTTCTGAACCAAAAACATTTTTGAAGGCATCATTTAGTGGGAAAATCTCTTTTTCTAAAATTTTTACATCTGCTATTGAACTTTCATATGGTTCGGGTTCTTTAAGTAATTTATTTAAAATAGGTGCTTCTGAGGCATCTACTTCTATTTCATAATCTTTTGCTAAATTTTTTTTAATAACACAGATCGATTTTTTTTTCTCATTATACATTGTAAGAGTTGTAGCATTATCAATTACTGCCCGAAAATGTTCAGTAAATCGATCATCCAAATCATCGGATTTTAGTCTTCTTTTCCTCAAAATATGCACCAAATCATCTTATTCTTATAAGAACCTTTAATTTATAAAACAAATATAATCTTTTAATGTTATCTAATGATTTTCATAAAAATTTCGTGATAATTCTCTTTTTTTCATTGGCTTTTTCCGGATTTAGGTCAGATTTCTTTCTATTTAAATTTCCGCTCTAGTATAATTTTTAATATTATCGAGAAACTAGATAATTAACTTATTAACAAGGGTTAAAAGTAAATTCAGGAATCTTCTTCAAGAAAAAAGTTTTCACCCTTCTTGATATAAATTACGGTAGAACCAAAGTTATTTCTTACAGTATATTTATTGCCTTCTACTTCCAATAATTCGATTGAATAGGGTAATCTTCTGTCTTTTATAATCGATTCGATGATTTCCTTCTCTTCCTTAGGATCCATGCATGAGGATAATATGGCAAACAAAAAAAGTTTTACGCATTCAAATTCAAGTTTTTATAAAAATTATCCTCCTTCTTTCCCTTGAATGCTTTCGAGATCCATTCTTAAGATACTAGTTCTTTCATATTGTTCATATGTTTTAAATAACTTTTTTTTAAGATTTTCAGGATTTTCTTCTAAATGATGCAACAATACATCAAACCCATGCTCTTTTTCCGATATATCTGTGACAATTTTCATCTTTCCTCTTAAGATAACCGAGCGATATGAATGGTTGCATTCGTTCATCTTATACCCGTTATCTTCTATAATTGTTGCACAAACTTTCGAGTTTTCTTTAATAAAATCAATTTTTAGCCCTTCATTCGCACAATGAAAGTATAAAGAGTTTTTTAACGAGTCATATCCATAACTTAGGGTGACTAAATAGGGTTCATTATCTCTACACATTGAAATGGTAGTATATTTACCACTTTTTAGAATTTTAGTTAAATTGGAGTCATTTTTTATCTCTTTTTCCTTCCTTCTCATGTGATATGACAAGATTAGCTCCCAATATAAATAGAGTTATTATAATAATTCAAGTAGATCAAAATTCAAAAAGTTACCTCTCTAAATTTCATTTCAAGCTAAAACAAGCAATTACTAATCCGATTTTTATATAAAAATTTAACTGTTTCACGGTGTTATTAAAAAAACGTGTAAAATTTAATAAACGAGTTATATATTTAAATAAAAACTCATTTAATTAAAATATAAGACTAGTAATACTCTTATTTTTAGTGGATTTTTATGGTTAAACAAGCACTTAATATTGGCTTTTTTTCTAGCATGTATAGCCAGACAAATGGTACCGCGCATGCAGTTAAATTCCTGGCTGAGGCAATTGCAAAATTGGGTCATGATGTGCATGTATTCGCCCCTAAAATCACGAATGGGCATACTGTTCCAGAAACACTCCATTATCATGAACTTGGTGGGGCAGTAGTAGGAGACAATACTGGATTCGTTGTAAGCGTACCAATTCATAAAATGTTCTTTTGTCCGCACGATTATCTCGATATCGCCCATATGCACACTCATGCTACGGTTGCAACAATGGCTATTAATTGGGCTAAATATTTAGGAATTCCAATGGTAGGTACTCACAACGCACCACTAGCATATTATACTGCCCAGAACGTCAAAATGATTGGGAACATAATGTCTAAATCTGAGTTTTTATGGAAGCTTGAAAGACATATTCTTGATAAATATGATTTTGTACATGTTCCTACTAAATCAAAGAAAGATTTATTGTTAAATTATCGGTTTAAGGAACCAATAGTATGTTTATCTAATGGCATACATGATGCAATGTTCACTGATTTGAAAGAAAATGGAATTCGTGAAAAATATGGGATAGATGGCAAGAAAGTGTTATTGTATGCTGCACGATTATCAACAGAAAAACATCCAATAAGCGTTCTTAAGGCATTTAGGAAGATACATGAAGAAGTACCTGATGCACACTTGCTAATGGTTGGAAGCGGTGGAGCCTCAACAGAAAAGGTACAGCGGGTTCTTAAAAAGAAAGCTTATAGGGATATTGCAACATATGCTGGGCGAGTACCTTTTGTCGATTTATTAAGACTTTATAAAGCTGCAGATGTGTCTAGTTTATATTCATGGGTTGAAGCTGAAGGATTGGTATTAATTGAAGCGATGGCTCAAGGAACCCCAACTGTTGGTGCAAATGCGACTGGAATAAGCAACGTGATAAAACATGGAGAAACGGGATATCTTGTAAATAATATGGATCAATTCAAAGATGCGGTTGTAAAATTATTGAAAGATGATGATCTGAGGGAGCAATTTGGAAACAATGCTAAAAAAGAAGCTCAACAGTACCGAATAAGCAAAATTGCAGAATCTTGGATTAAGTTATACAAATTTACGATGGATGAATTATATCCATTAAGATATTATCGTAGGGAAAGAAGAGAACGAGTTGATCTGGTTAAAGGATTCGTAAAAACAATCCCTAATGTAACATGGTAAGCTTTTTTATAATTTCTTCGATTTTTTAACAATAATAATAATTTTGGGAAAAAATTAAAACGAGAAATCAAGATAGAAATTAGTGGTTAAAAATTTCTTCCTATAAGCTCAAAATCATTCTAGTTGGAATGCCTAATACCGAGAAAGATGATCTAATAAATATTATTGCTGAAAACCGCTTTGCTACAAATTATAAGCTCACGGTTGGAGTGGAAATATTATCTAAAAATATTGAATATAAACCCGGAGAAGTAGCCACGCTCTCAATTTGGGATATTGGGGGTCAACAAAGATTTGAATTTATACGTTCTACTTTTTATAAAGGCGCCACAGGAGCTTTATTAACTTTCGATTTAACAAGAGAACAAACAATTTCAGAAATTCGAAGGTGGCTACAAGAAATTTTCCAATATACTGGAAAAATCCCCTTTTTATTAATAGCAAATAAGATCCATTTAGATAAGGATTCCATAACGAATAGAGAACAAATTTATGATTTAGTTAATTCTCAAGGAGGAATCTATATTGAATTAGACCCAGAGGATATTAAAACTATTGAGACTGGACTTCTTGAATTAATTAATCAAATTATGCTAATGAGATCTTTGACATAGAATTGACTCTTTTAATCTTATTAAGAAAAAAATTTATAGTATGAAAATTTAGTGAAATCATCATGTCAATGGATGAGGGAAATAGTAATCATCGTGATAACGTAGAAAATGTGGAAAAAGAAAAAGAAATAGTTGAAAAGGACTTTGTTCCTCACTTTCTCCCCACTTACCGTATTAAGATAAACATCTTCCCTTTACCTATAATTACTGTTATAGTAATCGCTGGGATTTTGGCATATTTAACTTATTTTATAGCAGGAGTACAAATAGAAGGTGGATATTTTTCTGAAGAACAATATGGTGCTCTTGGAGGAATTTTAAACGGAATAATTTTTACTGTGCTTTCGGTAATCTCAGCCTTTATAATTGTCTTCATAATTAGGAAAAAAGGAATCGACGTGCTGAAATATATATTTGGATTTACATTTGGATTTTTGGGATTTTTTTTAACATGGTTTTTTGTATCAATTTTAATTTATTTGATTTTCATATTGTTTCCAGAAACTGCCTTTTTGGTCAATTTGTATTATATCACTTCTAATATTATTAGTCCTATTATGGTTGGAGTGTTTACTTTTTTCCTTCTTTATAAATATTTTAAATCTAAAACAATATTTACTAAAAATGCAATAGTTCTTTACAATAGTTTGTTGATCGGTGCTTCAATGGGAATTTTCTTGCCATTGTGGACAACCATTGCAATTTTAATTGGGATATCATTTTGGGACATGTATGCTGTTTTACATAAGAGAGGCCCAATTAAAGAAATGATTGATATTGCTTCAAATAGTTATAACAATGATTTAGTTGATGAGAGTTTAGAAATTCGTGTAAAGAGTGGAGAAGCTATCTATGATACATCCAGAGTAGAAATTGGTATAGGAGACCTAGCGTTTTACAGCCTACTAACATCAAGTTCTTTAATTCAAACAGATAATCTTTTTGTAATGATTTTCACTTCTATTGCAATTCTAATTGGCACGGGAATAACCTTGATGGGCCTTAAGAGAAATAAGATCTTACCTGGATTACCAATATCTATATTTCTCGGTATAGGTACGATGTTTTTGTCTTGGTATTTATTTTCAATATTATAAATTTAAAACTTTAAAGTCTAAATCACACTTTATGTATTAAAATTAAAGAAAAGTATAACTTAAAATAGTTGAAAATTATGGTAGATGTTTCCAACATAAGAAGAATTGCAGTAGTAGGTGCTGGAACTATGGGCCGTGAAATCGCTCAAGACGCCCTTATGGCAGGCTTTGAAAAGGTTTTTTTATACAGTAGGTCAATAGAGACTTTAAATAAGGCAAAACAGTTTATTGAAAGTGGATTAAAAAAATTATATTCAAAAAATAAACTTGATGAGGGAATTTCTCCGGACTCTTTAATGAATAAGCTCATATTTTATAGAGATATTAAACAAACAGTCGAAAATGCTGATTTTGTAATCGAATCGGTACCTGAAAATATGGATTTAAAAAAAGAAATTTTTCAAAAATTAGGAAAAGTAGCACCCGAATACGCAATTTTAGCTACAAATACATCAACGATGAGTATTACAGAGATATCAGAAGCATCAGGAAAGCCAGAAAATGTAATAGGAATGCATTTTTTTACCCCAGTTGTAGTTCTTAGATTAATTGAAGTCATAAAGGGTGCTTATACTTCCCAAGAGACCTTTGATATTGGTGTTGCAATTGGTGAGAAGTTCCCTGCATTGAAAGGTAAAAGGTACATAGCAAAAATTGAAAAAGAGAGTCCAGGATTCATTGTAAATAGATTAACTATTGCTAGTAGTTTATATTTAAATTGGCTTGTTGATATGGCTAGGGAAAAGGGTATCCCAATAGAAACAATTGATAACGATGTAGTAGAGTATCCCGCATTAGGACCATTTGCAAAATGGGATTATTTTGGAATTGACATTGTATGTGATACTCATAATTATTTCGCAGAACATTTATCTCCTGAGTTTACTCCAGGAAGTACTCTTAAAAAGTTATTAAAAGAAGGAAATTTAGGGAAAAAAACAGGAAAAGGATTATATGAATGGGACGCCGGAAAACCACTCATTAAAAGCAAAGAAAAAGCAAATATTTTCAATATGGAATTATATTATGCCATACAGTTAAATGAAGCCTGTAAACTTTTAGATGAAGGCGTAGTAAAAGGGTATAAGGTTATAGATGATACGATGCTTGCGGGAATGGATATGCCTGGTCCCTTTAGTGTAGGAAAGCGAAAATATAAAGAATGGACGAAATTACTTGAAAATTTTTCAATAGAATCTGGACTTCAGTATATAAGACCATGTAAATTGATGTCCTCTGGAAAATTCATAAATTTGAAAAAATAATTAAATCCAAATCTCAATACTACTATTTGATATTATGTTCTGAACATTTTCAATATTGTTTCCTTCTAAATCTAAGAATATGAGCTGATTCAAGCTATTAATCTCGGATGGAATTTGACATAGCTTATTATTCATTAAATCAAGTTTCGCTAAAAATTTAAAATTGTTAATCCAACTGGGAATTATTTGTAAATTTTGGTCTCTTAACACTAATTCCTCTAAGTCGTAAAAATTCAAAATTTGTTGAGGTATAAAGGTAATTTGAAAACTATGGTATCCATATAGAAAAATACCTGTAACTGACCCTTTTCCATTAATTTTATAATTACATGCATAAAATCTGTTTAGATCATCATTATCCTTAACTTTTTCTAACTTTTGTCCCGTGAGGAATTCTAATAATGCAAGAGTTGATGCTTGTTTGTAATCCACTCCTTCCTTAATATACTTATATGCGAAATTCTGTCTTGCTAAATCGAAAATAGCCTTTGATAGGTGGTTTATGTTAAAGTTATTGGTTAAACTTAATTTTCTTAAAGAAACTAGTCTTTTCCAAGAAATGTCTGGTATTTCTGGGAACCAATTCCAATCTAAATATAACTGTTCTAAACTAATAAGATTTTCAAAGGATTTTGGCAAATTAGTTAACTTATTATTCCATAAATTCAAATATTCTAAATTTTTAAGCATTCCAATTGAAAATGGAATCTCATTTATATCATATCCTCCCAATTGTAGGCTGACTATATGTCTTTTCTTAATATAGGGATGAAAAAATCCTATTTCATTTGACTTATCAAGCATCGCTTCGAAATCGAGGACAAATTTAACTTCATTTATATCTAAATCGTATATTTTCGTAAGATTCTGGTAAAATTCAAGTAAAAGTCTTCTTTTTATCAAATTGTTACCATTATTTAAACAAGCTTCTACCCCAACTAAAACGTCTATAGATTTTTCATGTTGAAAAACCCATTTTAAAACTTCTAGACCTTTGTTTAGGAAATTTTGGGTAATTACTTTTGCCGCTTTTGCTCGAATAATCGAATTATTATCAGAAGTTAAAAGATTCTCAAAAATTTTGTAAATTTTCTCTTCTCCACTATTTAATTGTTCTAATCCCTCAATCGCAGTTAAACGCTTCTTTATATTATCCACTTCATCCAGAACTGTTATAAAAAGCTCTATTACCTCATCAAGAGAGAGTTTATTATTTTTATATAAGTTTATAATTTTGTTCAGTTCTAAATTCCCCATATCTCAATTAATTTAAGATATTATGGTTATTAATGGTTGATGATGATGATTATTAAGTTGTTGTTTTAAATAAAATGACTTAATTTAAATGTTATATTTTTCATTAATGGATAAAAAATGACTAATGATGATACTTCCCCCAAAACTGGTATAGAGAAAATTATAGATTTCTTTAATGAAGAACTCGATATAAATCATCCAATTGCGATAGCTGAGGTAGTCGATAAAACGGGGTTTTCTTGGAGCTTCGTTAAAAAGACGTTAGTCCGAATCAAAAATGAATATGACGGTTTTCATTTTGAAAAATCAGGAAATACTTGGATTTCTTGGAAGGATAGAGAGCATATAATAAGGAAATTAGAAGATACTTGTTCACGTTTTTTGGACGAATCCGATAGTGAATGTGAATAAGTTTATTTTCATTCATATACAATTTTTCGAAAATTATAATTTAAAAGCTAAAATTCGAATCTCGCTCTTTCTTTTTTCTTTTCTTTCCAGATAAATACAAAATGCAACATCCGCTACATATAGGCATAAAATTACCTTGCTTCATAAAATTCCTAAACTTAATGTATTGTTTACCTTTCCAAATTTCCTTAATTGATTTCTCATGTAAATTTCCCATCACTAAATCGTAAAAAATATGACAAGGAGCAACATCTCCATTTGCGATGATATCTACCGAAACGAATGGAGAATAGCATGCTTTATACTGATCCTGCATTTTATCCCATTCAGTATTAATATAAGCACTTAAGTTTTCTGGAGAGAACGTGGGAGGTAGTAGTAAGATATTTTTATTTTTCTTAGATAAAAACTTACGCACTTCTTTAACTTGTCGTGATAATTCATTTACATCAATATTGGAGAAATCATCTTTTGATCTGACCAAACCCTTCCAGTATAAATTACTATCTTCATCAAATTCTGATTTTAAAAAGTTCGCATAAAGTTCCCCCATTTCTTGGGTAATAAAATTCTGCATTTGAATTGTTACCCAATCAATATATTTAATGTTTAAATCTTCCAAGAAGAATTGTTCTAATTTATCAAAATTTGAAGTTGTTATTGTATAAATAAGGCTTATACTTGGAGTTTTAGATTGATTACGTAATTTTTCTCTATAAAGGATCTCAATACCTCTCATTGCTTTCTCATAACTTCCTTTTCCCCTTTGTTTATCATTGATTTCTTTAGGACCGTCAATTGAGATCCTTACTGAATCAAATCCGCTTTCAACAAGCATCTTAGCATTTTGAGTTATTAATGTGCCATTTGTAGGAGTATCGACATATGATCCATTTTTTTTAATTTCCTTAATTAAATCTCCAAATTGAGGATATAATAAGGGTTCTCCGCCAAATAAACTGTAAGATGGCCTTACTTGTTCGAGATCTTTCACGAGCTTTTTAATTATATGGAAATCTAAGACCTTTGGTTGAGAAAAAGATCTATTATTAGAGTAAGAACCGGACTCTCCCCAGAAATAACACATTTTACATCGCAAATTACAATTTTCTGTTAAATGCAGTGTAATATTTCTCGGTAATCCATTCATAATGTTCCTCTAATAAAATTATTTAAATGTCTTTAACCTTTCTGCAAGGTGAAAATTTTAGATAGTGTGAAATTTCACACTCTAAATCTACACCTTTAAATTTTATAATAAATTTTATCAATTAGTTAAATTTAGCTTTTTAATATTACATTTTAAAAGAAAGTGAACAAATCTCATGAAAGTAGAAAAATCAAGTCAAGATCTTGAAAATGAAGTAATTTATGCTGGTTTATGTATTCATTGCGGAAGTTGTAATGCATTCTGTCCCCATATGGATTTTAATAAGGAAACAGGTGAGGCTTATGTCGTAGATGAGTGCTCTGAGACAATAGGACTTTGTTATAACGCCTGTCCCAGAACATTTTTACCGGTAACAGAGATAGAGGAAAAATTATTCGGAAAATCACGAGTTGATTTAGGTTTAGGTGTATATAATGACATAGTGCAAGTTAAATCAAAAAATAAAGATGAGATTCTTTATAATTTAGTACTCTCTGCTTTTGAATCGGGAGTAGTTAAACACTTCGTGTTAAGCGAAGCAAAAAGCAAGAAACCTCCGGTAGCATTTCCGGTGGTTGTTGATGATGCCAAGAATGCTAAAAAATACATTCCTAAAAAAACAATGGATAATGCTGGACCGTTGATTACCGGAATAGGACAGGCTTATTTGGACAAAAAAAGAGATATCGGTATATTAGGAAATCCATGTCATCTTCAAGGGCTAGCAAAAATACTCACTAGTGATTTCAATACTGGAGCAGAGCGTACAACATTCAAACTTGCATTTGCTTGTTCTTCAGGTGGAATGTCTGGATGTAAATACTGTACTGATTTTTCTGGAGAATTTTCGGATATCTCTTATAGTCCTTGGGGTTCTCCAACTGATGGTGAAGCTTTTTTGATAATAAGAACCGATATTGGTCAGAAAGTGCTCGATCACGCTGTAAAAAAGAAGTACTTAGAAATAACAAACAAGGAACCCGATTTAAGTAAAATGAAAACCTTCCTTAATAAGAAGAGAAAGAAAAATTTCTTAAATTTAATAGGAAAACAAAATATCAAAGCTAAATATTTAGAGCTTAATGTTGATGAGTTAAAGGATTTATTAAGTTAATTCTTTTTCTTTTTTACTTTTTTTACTTTCACATAAAAAACGATATTAAACAGAAAAAGCGCTAATCTAAGTTAAGTTTGAAGATCTGAAAATTTCTTGAGTTAAGATTTCAAAAATTATTGAATTATTATATCCAGTTTTTGAAGATGTCTCAAAGTAATGAGGGATCTGGTATTCTTCTTGAAATTCTTGTGCAATTTCAGTAGTAACCGCTCGTTTTGAATCAGCTAAATCATGTTTTTCTCCCACAAGGGTAAAAACAGCATTTGGAGAATTCTCTTTTACGATTCCATACCATTCTTTTAAGTGCTCAAGACTAGAATATCTAGTAAGATCAAAACATAACAAGCAGCCTTTAGCTCCTCGAGAATAATTGGGTAGGAAGAATCGAAATCGTTTTTCTCCAGCAAAATCCCATATTTGAAGTTTAACGCTTTTTTCATCGACATTAACCGAATAACTAGCCAGATCTGTACCTATTGTAATCTTTTGCGCAATAAATCTCCCAGTTAGTAAACGTTGTATCATTGTGCTCTTTCCGATGCCACCATCTCCCACTACGACAACTTTGAAGATGAATCTCCGATTTTGAGTATTACTCATTAAATTTTAACACTTAAGAATCTAATTATGAATAATATAGATTTAATTGTAATAAATTTTTATTCTAACTCCTCATCAAAAATGATTTTTCTTAATTTTAAATTTAGTTTTGTTTTAATTTGATCTTGAACATCTTCTGGAAATGTCTCGAATTTAGCTCTAATAACCTCTCGATCGTGATAATGTAGATATCTATACATGATGTTTAAATTAATAATAGCCATTATTGGAGTGATGATTAAAATAATACAATATAGTCCAAACAGATAACTTAAGTTAAACCTTCCTGTATCTAATCCGGGAAAAATTGAAAGAAATTCCGAATCTAAAAATAATGTGAATAAGAGATTTAGAAAGTTGAGAACCAAAAATAACGAAAATTCTGAAAGGATTATTCTTAAATATAAATTTTTACTAAGAGTTGAAAAAACGATTTTCTTATTTTCAAACTTAATTTTGATTCGCGCATATCTCCAGATGTCAATGAAAATCCATAAAAAGCTGAATGTGAAGATTAATATGAATAAAATGCTAAAGGAAAGGAAAAAATTATCTATAAGCTGTGGATGCAAATAGGATTCATAGCCCATCCAGAGCAAGATAATAGATAAGAACATAGAAGCAAAATATAATCGACTTGAATTTTTCTTTTCTGACCCTAGTGGATAATAAATTAGATTAGATACTTGAACTAGGTGATTCCTATTAGTTGCTATAATTTTGAAGAAGATAAAGAAAATAAAATTAACAATTGGAAAAAATAATAATAAAATATTTTTCCATTCTTGACTTATGATGAACAAGAATGCACTTAGAAAAACAATTGTGTCGCGGATTAAACCCTCGCTCAAAACTTCTCTTAAAAGCAAATTTTCCTCATTTGGATTAATTTCATTCATATGTTGTTTTTAAGCTTCATTAATAATTAAATTTTAATACTCCTTTCCTTAATATAAATTACATTATTGATCTTATCTATGGTATCATTACAAGATTTTAATATGAAATATCATGAATTTTTTCCTTATGAGGATTTCCGAAATCAACAAGAAACCATAATTAGAAAAGTTGAAAGAGCATCTAATGAAAAAAAAAATATTTTATTAGTTGCTCCCAATGGAACAGGAAAAACGATAATTGCGCTAAGTGCCCTTTTACCACTCGCTTATCAAAAAGATCTTAAAATCATTTATGTTTGTCGAACCCATGCTCAAAATACCAGAATTATCAAAGAATTAAAGCATATTTCAAAATTCATAGAAAATATTAACAAGACTCTGAGAGTGAGTGGATTATCAATTCGGGGGAGAACTGATATGTGTTTGAATGAAACATTATTAAACCTCAAGTTAGGACCAAAGGAATCAATGTCTGTATGTTTTGATTTTAGGACTAACCGAAATTGCCGATACTTTAACAAACTTACGAAAGATAAGGATCTTCTAGATAATCTTGGTAAATTAGCGCCTAATCTAATTGATAAACCAGTTGATGCTGAAGAATTAATAGATTTTTGTAAAGAAAAAGCAATTTGTCCTTATTATCTTAGTAAGCTTTTATTGAAACATATGAAACTGGTCATTTGTAATTACCAATGGGTATTCAATCCACACATTAGGGATAATTTCCTTCAATTAATTGAAAAAGACATTGAAAATTGTATTTTGGTGATTGATGAGTGTCATAATTTAATTGACGTTGCTACTGAAATTAACTCCAAAAAACTCACGCCTTATTCAATGAGATTATGCTTAAGAGATTTAGAGATGTATCAATCCCCTCCTATGATGCAGGAATTTCTGAGTATGCTTATAAATCATTTGAATAAAAAGAAAAGTAATTTAAAGTATGGAGAACAAGCTGTAAACCCCTCTAATTTCTTGAATCAAATAAATAAACATTTAGGCTTTAAATCTCTGAGGGAATTTGAAAATTTCATCAAAGATATTCAAGATTTTGGGCTTTCGATTAAAAAAGAAAAATTTGCTAATGGGGAAGTATCTAGGGACTATATTGGCGCTTTTACAGAATTTTGGTTAAAATGGCTTATGACTTATTCAAGAAATAATTACTTTTTTTGCTATAACAGAAGAAGCGTTGGCAGCAAAATTAGTGTATCCTTGGAAATTGTCGCATTGGATCCAAGGGAAGTAGTGATTCCCATTTTAAGAGATTCATATGCGAATTTAAATCTCTCAGGAACAGTTAATCCTTATGTATATACAAATTTAATGGGTTTAAAAAAAAGCGGGAAAGAATATGAAGAAATTAATGGAGATTCTATATTCAAGAAAGAGAATGTTAAAGCATTGATAATTGAAGGTGTAAATACAAAAAATGTCAATAGAACATCTTCGATGTATAAAAAAATTGTTGGAAAGATTGAAGAAGTAATTTATAGTACACCAGCAAATATTGGTATCTTTTGTGCTTCATACAAAATACTTGATGCATTGGTTTCAAATGGGATTAGAAACGTGGCAATTAAGTATAATAAAAAACTATTTATTGAAGAACCAGGACTTTCTGCGTCAGAAAACTCCTTATTGATTAATGACTTTAAATCAATGGCTAGTCAACCTAATCAAGGAGCAATTTTGTTAGGAGTTTGTGGGGGAAGAAATTCAGAAGGAGAAGATTATCCCGGTGATTATATGAACTCTGTTGTAATTGCAGGTTTTCCTTATCATTTACCTACACCTCGAGTTGAAGCTAAAATTGCATACTATAATAAAGCTTTTAACGGAAATGGATGGAACTTAGCTTATTTATATCCAGCTATTCAAAGAGCTAATCAAGCTAGTGGAAGACCAATTAGAAAAATAACGGATAAAGGAGCACTTATTTTTATGGATTCTCGATTCAAGCAGAAGCTCAATTGGATCTCTCCCTGGATAAGGGACCAAATTAAAATTATTCCAGATAGGAGTAACTTGATCATGGAAGAATTACACGATTTTTGGAGAACATAATATTTGTAATCAGAAATCTATTATGGCTTCATTCAATCAAGCTCTGATATATTGTAACTAACTTATGAGTTACTTTCTCCCAAGTAAAATTATTTTTTACCCGCTTCGAGCAATTTTCTCTCATTTTAAAATAAAACAAAGGATCATCTACCACGTAAGACTTTACATTTTCATCGGGTATTAGATTAATTAAAGTATTCAAATCAGTGGAAACTCGTTGATTTTTTGATAAATAAGCTATTTTTGCTGCAATTAGAAGTGAAATTAAGGCATCAACAAACTCTTTTCCGTTGTCCTTATTTATTAAGATTCCTGTACCATTTTTTGGATCTTCTCTAATATCTAGTATTGTTTCTTGTAATCCTCCAACTTTTGTCGCAATTACAGGGACTTTAGAAGCCATTGCTTCGAGAGCCATAATTCCAAATGGTTCCCATCTTGATAAAGCACAATACGCATCTGAAGCAATATGTGCTAAGTAAAAAATGTCAGATGCGACTCCAAAAATAATTCGAATATTTTCTGGAAATTTCTTAACATATGCAGAATACGTTTTTATTTCTTTTAAGCTATATTCAGTCGGTAAAATTAAAAATAGAAATTTCGCATCGGGGATGATTTTAATTACATCTTGAACCCTTTCTAATATTATCTCAAATCCTTTTTGCGGTGAAATCCTACCTGTCGTTAATATTAGTGGTCCAGAGTCTTGAAATGCCTTAATACGACCATTTCTTACAAATGGATTACCATTTGAAATTTCATTTATTTCTTTTAAAACCTTTGGAGATCTAATTAAGGGACTTTCACTAAGATTCCCAAGTTTATATTCTAAGAGGTATTTTTTCAAATTTTCTTTAGTAAGAGAAAGATCATCTTGAAGGGTCAAAAATTCACGAACTTCTATTCCATGATTTTTAATGACATTTGAGTATAATTCATCATAATCCCAATCACATCCATCCCAAATAAAGTCTGATTTAAATCTAATTAATTCCTTTCCACAGTTAGGGATTATATCTGATAATAAGTATGATTGACTCACACTTGTTACCAAATCACATACAATGGCTCCTATTTTTTCTACAGTAGGTATTTCTTCCGTTTCTTTACTCAGTGCAAAAATCTTATCGAAGTTTAAGTATTTTATTCCGTCTTTTAATTTAATTCTTATAGCAGTATCATCAATTCCCCAAGCTTTGTAAAATTTTTTCTCTATTCTCGGATAAGTTAATAGATGAATAGTAATAATAGATGGGATGAAAATATCATGATTTTCAATTAATTGTTTAATCGAGAGATAAGGAAATACAACGTGGTAATCGTGTAAATGAATAATATTTGGTAATAATTCCGGGTATTCATGTAGAAAATGATCCACTAAAAATTTCATCCCTAAACTAAAAAATCCAACTTTGCCTTTTATGGTATCTGGGTTATAAACTGTAGGATCATCTAAAAACTTCCTTGTAAATGGATTATTTCCTGAAACCAGGATCACAGTCACTTTTTGCTTCTGATACTTAAAAAAAGAAATATCAAATATTTCATTTGAGTCTTCTAAGCCAAATTTATCAGTATTTATAAGCCCTTTA
>Ga0315542_1000295_pt1 | contig 30386 bp, 21 predicted proteins | sample SalMarSW160120MG_FD_202541 | JGI IMG/M metagenome (GOLD analysis project Ga0315542, IMG submission 202541) | Salt marsh sediment microbial communities from the Plum Island Ecosystem LTER, Massachusetts, United States - Salt Marsh Sediment SW1601-20 ...
CTAACGCCGGCCGCGTAGTTCTTGCCAAAGATCCCGATTCACCCGGAAGCCTGGGAATAGCAATCTCCGAAGCAATAGAAATGGCAGTAAAAGATCCGTTTACAAAATATTCTCTTGGCAGTGTGCTGAATCATGTACTGCTTCATCAGACAATAATTGGACAGGAGGCACTGCTCCAAATGGAAAAAGCAGGCGATTATCCCGATATCGTTATCGGATGTTTCGGAGGAGGATCTAACTTTAGCGGAATAGCTTTACCATTCCTTCGCGAAAACCTGGTAAATGGTAAGAAAACAAGACTTCTTACGATAGAACCATCATCATGTCCAAAGCTGACAAAAGGAAAATTCATGTACGATTTCGGAGATACAGCCGGTATGACTCCATTATTACCCATGTACACACTGGGACATAATTTCATTCCTGCAAAGATACATGCCGGGGGACTAAGGTATCATGGAGCCGGTGTCATTCCCAGTCAGCTACTGAAAGACGGACTTATTGAGGCAAAATCCAAAATGCAGCGTGATTGTTTCGAAGTGGGGGTACTATTTGCCCGCACAGAAGGGATCATCCCTGCGCCTGAATCAAACTATGCAATAGCAGGGGCAGTTGATGAGGCTAAACAGGCTGATAAAGAAGGGATTGCAAAGACTATTCTTTTCAACCTCAGCGGCCATGGTCATCTGGACCTCTCGTCTTACGAGAAATATTTTGAGAATAATCTTCCTGATCATGAGCTGACAACTGCTGAGATCGAGGAATCTCTGGCAAGAATGGAAACAAGCGTATAACTGCGAATCACATTTTATCTACGGATATCTGCGCGATCTGCGGGAATATCATTTATGTTTCCCGCAGACAACGCTTATTAACGCAGATTCAATACTAAAAATCCGAATAGTCTGTAGGGTGTAACAGATATGGATTAATTTTGGAAGTGGTATTTTTATATTCCTCTTTACCTGAGAGAGTCTTCCATTCATCAGAGTTCGTGAAGGCAGTCCAGTGACCATCATGTGATTTCATGTCAGCATAGGTTGTCATGTACATCAGCCTGGGCTTCCTGCTTCCAAACAATACCTGGCCATAAAAAACAGCATTGGAGCCAATTTTCTCAAATATCCCTATCTCACCTCCGTCATTGAACATCTCTATTTTCTTTGCAGCTTTGGCCTCCGTGGCACTTTCATAGCTGCGAAGCTCATAAATCCTTTCTCCCACCGGCGTAGTACAGGTAGGAAGCCTGTATTCAGGCATATTCTTAAATGCCTTGAGAAAGATACTCTCATACCTTACAAACGGAGGATCATTATATGGAGCATCAAGAAATTCTTTACCTGCCTGCTGGTAAACCTGGTCATTTTCGAGGGCTTTAACCAGGCTAACATACTGATCGACTGTCTCATAAGGGATAAAAACATAAATCATCTTCCCGTAAGCTGTATCCGTTTCAACCGGTTTGAAAACTCCGACTATGCTTATGCCTGCTCTGTGAACAGCCGGTATAAATGCATCTTTAAGGTAATTGTCGATAGTTTGTGCCTGTGAAAGCTGGTTAAACCTGTAAATCTTTATCTCATAATACATCTGGCTTGCTGGTGCCGGATTAGCGCAAAAAGCTGGTAATGAAACAGTAATTGCTAATAAAGTTGCAAGTACTGCTAGTTCTAAAAATTTTATCCTTTTCATAATAATCTGGGTTATTTTCCTAAAAGCATGAGGCTTGTCATCGCCTATAAACCTCATTATGAATAGTTAACGTAATCTCTTGAGTAAACCCCCTGGCACCCTGAAGGGGGTCTGTTAACTGCCCTTAATTAGCAGGGCAGAGATCAATAAGCTTTTGCAAATGAATCAAATATCTTCTTTGCGCCTTCAGGTGTCAGTTCTGAGCCTGACTGAACATAAAATCTGTGATAAAGAGTCATCGATTCCCCTTTTTTCAGTGTATAGCTCACTTTTTCCTGTTTAGGATCATATGAATTCTGCCCGAGATTATTCACAGAAAAAAGTCCATATCCACGGGCATGTGAATAGGCAGAGAATCCAGGATACTTCGGATCATCAAAAATAGCGAATGAAATTGGTGTATTATCTTTTATTCCGGAAAGGATAACCCATTCATTTCTTGTTCCCCATACAGCATCGCCCTTATTACCATTACTTGATATGTACATCCCTGTAACGCCGATATTATCAGTAGCTTTTACAGTTGTCGGGTTACCTTTATCATCTGTGAAAATCAATGATTCATTTGACGGCATCTCGAATGCCCGGTCAACCCTGATGGCAAACATTCCCTCTTTGTTGTCGTCAAAAGTAACCGGATCTTTAGCAGGAGTTAACGTTGACATGTGATCTCTTGTTCTGCTGTTCTTATCTCCGGAGAAGATATATTTGGAATTTTCAACAAGTATTGTCTTGCCATTGTTGTCATCCCAGTTGGAAATGACTTCAAGAACACCTTGCTTTCCGCTTTTTGCACTTACAATTTTCTGTACTACAATATGCCCGTATTGATCTTTCCTGTTTGCTGGTATTGCTGAAGAGTTATTCCAGAAATCCAACCCGTTAACATTCCCATGGTTAAACCAAATTCCGATATGATGCGGGTGATCAATGCGCTCCCCTTTTCTTGGTTCAATCGGGTAGCCTCTTGTGATGACCGACCCGTTGGGAGCATATACGGGGAACAGGAATGGCTTTTCAATATTCGACGGATACTGGTATGAAGTAAATAATTTTCCATCAACAATAACATCAACTTTTTGTTTTGTATCATCACGTACAAGCTTGACTTTTACTGCCTGCCCGTAACTCAAGGTTCCGGTTAGTACAAAAAGAACAACTGACATAATTATAATTAAAAATCTTTTCATTAAAATAAGATTTATTTAATTAGTAATAAGTTTACTTCCCTTCAGACTTTTCATGCCGGGGGTCATCATTGTAAAATAAGCTGGGTCCCTCAATAAAAGTACTTTAAATCCGTTAATGTCCACTATTAAAAATTATACTTTTTTACAATCTTTACTTCTTCAACCATTTTTAACAGATGTATCCACTGATTCTTGTATTTTTGTTACTAGTACCATTGAGAAACGTAAATCAAAGCATAATGACGTTCTAAAAAAGTCTTCGGACGAAATTTAACTTAAATTAACCTCAGGAATCTGCGGGAGATATTATTTTTTCTCCCAATCATCTCTTCACCCCTTTTCCGCTTTGCGGAATCTTCACTTCGTTCCGATCTCCCACTCTTTCTTAAACATCGCCTGTCATCTGTTTTAAAATTAGATTTGATATTTAATCGAAATCCAACTGCTTGAAAGAAGAAAGATCCAAAGCTTTTTTTCTATACATTTTATGGTTTTCCCTGTCATTTTTTGCCTTGCTGATCCTGCTCAATCCGAAATATGCAAAAGATGTAAAATCATTCCCAAAATTTCCAAAAATGACTATTTCTTTTATCCCTTCATTATATAAAACCTGAGCCTTGTCGAGATTATGATATTTTTTTTCCTGTATAATACCTTTAAAGATTAATAGCTGTGCCTGGTAATATGAACTTTGTGTTTTCCCTGAGGAAGACTCAATAAGTTGTTCTGCCTTATCATATTGCCTTTTCAATAAAAGATTCTCGATAAACAATGCCTGATAGCATACATTAGAAGGATATGAAAGATAAAGAGCCTTGCTGATATCATAAGATTTTGTGAAATTATTTTCAAATGTCATATATATCCAGGTAAGAAAAAATAACGCTTCAGCTTTAAGTACAATTGATTTTTGAGCTGCTATAGTAAGATCATTTAATCCTTCATCAATATTGCCTCTCGGAAAAAGCATAGCCAGGGGTTTATAAACCGGGTATACTCTAGGGTAGGCTTCCCTGTAGTATTTGTAAAGTCCTGTATAATAATAAAAATCAGCATATGAACCAGTATTTTCGAAAGCACGCCTGATGTACCAGTAGGAACTAATTGCCAGGGGAGAAACATCAGAACTCAGGTTATTATCTGCATAAAACAACAGAAGCAGTCCCCTGGCACACAAATTTGTCAGTAAATATTCCGGATCCTCTTTCTTAACTGATTTATCACACAATTCAATACATTTTCGCAAGTTATTTTCAAAGGTCATCCTCGATGGAGAGGTGGTGATAAGAGGGTAATATTCCCAGTAGGTTATCATTCCCTTAAAAAGATACTCCGCCGGATGTCCCGGCCATTTCTGAAATAATAACTCACACTTATGCTTTGCGTCACTGATCTTCAGATTATAAATGTCGTCAATACAGGAATGAATCATCCGTAATGACGCAGAGTCATTCAGCATCTGTGCATTTGCCGGTAAAATACTTACCAGGCATGTAATTATAATATTTTGAACAGACAGCCTCATTTTGTGAATAAATGCCGATGAACACTATCCGCAGTTAAGTTAGCATATTTTATCGTGAATATATTATCAATGATTCGATTCAGGCTTATTTGATTACTCTGAATTTACAGCAATATGATCTTTAATGAGCTGGTGAGTATAAACAAGATATTTGATTTGATTGAATTACTTCGGAATATTCTATTATCAATATTAGGAAAGAATTTAACTTTTATAATTCATATATTTTGTCCTTCGCAATTTTGCAAAAAGAAATCATTTTTTAGAGTCTTCAGGATTAAGATACTTTAATTAATCTTTGCCATTTAGGATGCCGGTTTATTTTTGGCACTTAATCTGTTTTACACCCTCCGGTAAAAAAGAAAATTATATATTTGTTTGAGCCCAATTAGAACAGACATTTTAAAATGATTCGCAAATTTTTATTATTTGGATTACTTTTTTCACAGGCTGTATCTGCACAGCAATTAGCATGGCCTGAGATAACAAGAGAAAACAGGCCCTGGACACGCTGGTGGTGGCCGGGAAGCATAGTAACACAGAATGATCTTACAACGGCCATGGAGAAATATAAGCAAGCCGGTCTTGGTGGTCTTGAACTTACAGTCATCTATGGAGTTAAGGGTGAAGAAGATAAATTTATAAATTTCCTGTCACCAAAATGGATGGATATGTTCACCTGGTCACTAAAGGAGGGTGAGCGTCTTGACCTGGGAATAGACATGGCAAATGCATCAGGCTGGCCGTTCGGAGGTCCGTGGGTCGACTCCACGGATGCATGCAAGGACATTAACTATAAGACATGGACCCTTACAGGAGGGCAAAAGCTTTCTGAAAAAGTAGAGTTCATCCAGCAACCACTTGTAAGAGCTGTTGGCCAGAGACCTGACATTACAAAGCTTATTTATCCAATTGGTAGAAATAAGGACCTGCAGCTCTATGCTCTTGACCAGATCAGGTTTGAAAAGCCTCTTCCATTGTATGCCCTGGTTGCCTATTGCGACTCAGGCCGGATTTTTGACCTGACAAATATGTTGAATGCCAAAAATGAGTTGGAATGGACTGCTCCTCCCGGGAAATGGGAGCTTTATGGCCTGTTCCAGGGACGGCATGGGAAGCAGGTAGAAAGAGCAGGCCCGGGTGGAGAAGGAGATGTGATTGACCATTTTTCGGGCCAGGCAATCAACGACTACCTGGCACATTTTGATGAAGCTTTCAAAGGTTATGATATTAAATATCTTCGGGGTTTCTTCAATGATTCGTATGAAGTAGATGATGCATCAGGTCAATCCAACTGGACCAGCAATTTGTTCTATGAATTCTTTATCAGGAGAGGCTATGACCTGAGAGAATGCCTGCCGGCACTATTTCAGAAGGATACTCCTGAAAAAAATGCAAGGGTGTTATCAGATTACAGGCAAACCATTTCTGACCTCCTTCTCGATAAATTTACCAAAAACTGGACACAGTGGGCTAACAGGCAGGGAAAGACCACCCGCGATCAGGCCCACGGCTCACCGGGAAATATACTTGACCTTTACGCTGCTTCTGATATCCCTGAAACTGAAGGAAATGACCTGACGAAAATCAAATTTGCCTCATCGGCAGGAAATGTGACAGGAAAGAAGTATGTCTCATGCGAAGCCGCTACATGGCTGGAAGAACATTTCACCTCCAAACTGTCGGATGTAAAAAAGACAGTTGACCTTTTCTTCCTCGGAGGAGTAAATCATGTTTTTTACCATGGAACATGCTTCTCCCCGCAAAATGAACCGTGGCCGGGATTCCTGTTCTATGCATCTGTAGAGTTCACACCGGTAAATAGCTTCTGGAACGATTTCAGGGGACTGAATGATTATGTTGCTCATGTTCAGTCTTTCTTGCAAAAAGCCAGACCCGACAACGATATCCTTCTTTATTTCCCGATATTTGACCGTTATGCCGATTACGATCGCGGGATGCTTGAACATTTCGATGGAATAAGTCCAGCCTTCAGAGGTACTCCATTTAAGACAGCTACAGATACGATGCTCAAAAAGGGTTATGCCTTCGATTATATCTCTGATCTTCAGCTAAAAAACACCGAAAGCGATGAAGAAGGTCTTCAGACTGAAGGTAATATTTACAATATACTGATACTTCCCGGGTGTAAATATATCCCCCTGGAAACATTCTCCCGGATACTTCAACTGGCTAATAACGGAGCTAAAGTAATAGTCTTAGGTGATATGCCTGAAAATGTTTCAGGATGGGCTGATCTGGAGAAGAAAACAGATGTGTTTAACAGATTGAAAGCAGGAATACATTTTGAACAAACCAACAATCCTGCAGTAGTAAGGGCCAATTTTGGAAAAGGTAAGATTTATATGGGTAAAGATATTGAAGCATTACTCTCATTTGCCGGAGTAAGGCGTGAGTCAATGACCGATAAAAACATAATGTTCAGCAGGCGTGAAAGCATGACAGGCTTTTACTACTTTATACTCAACCAGGGCGACAAGTCATTTGACGGCTGGCTGCCTTTGAACGTTAAGGCCCTTTCTGCAGCAATTTTCAATCCGATGACCGGAGAATATGGTATCGCAAAAGGACGTAGTAATAATAATGAATTTGAAATATATACCAGGTTGTCGCCGGGAGAATCTTTAATAATTTCAACATTTAACACACAGCAGACCGGTAACCCTTATAACTTTTATGATCCTGCTTCCGGATCAAAAGAGATCACAGGTAAATGGAAAGTAACTTTCAAGGAAGGAGGTCCTGTATTACCGGCTGCAGTTGAAACCGACAAACTTGTCTCATGGACAGATTTCGGAGGCGATGATGTTATAAATTTCTCAGGAACGGCAACCTATACCACCACTTTTACCAAACCCTCCGGTAAAGCCGATGCATACTCTATTAATCTGGGAAAAGTATGTGAAAGTGCCCGCGTTAAGATAAATGGCACAGAGGTTGCGATATTGATTGGTCCTGATTTTCAGGTTATTATCGACAAGAAGCAGCTTAAGGGTACAAATACTCTTGAAATCGCAGTTTCGAATCTTATGGCAAACCGTATAGCATATCTGGACCGTATTAAGGTAGACTGGAAGAAATTCTACAATATCAATTTCCCAGCCAGACTTCGTGAAAACAATAAAAACGGAATATTCGATGCATCAGCATGGCAACCAAGTGAGTCTGGGCTTATTGGGCCGGTGACGATAACGCCATTACTGAAAATGAAGTAATAAACCACGGACACTCAATAAATGACGGTGTGAGTGAAGGGGAGATCGGAACGAAGTGAAGATTCCGCAAAGCGGAAATGGGTGAAAAAAGAAAATCTTCCGGCAGTGCCGGGGTCGCGATGACGATTTAAGTAATATAGTTTTTTTTCTCCTGGATCTTCCTTACCATCTTTATAATAAACTCTCTGGGGAAAAACCTTACGCCAAAAGCCATGAATTTGTTTTTGATTCCTGGTATGACAACCGGCTTCCCTTTCATCATTGCCTTGTATCCTGCCATGGCAACCTCTCTTGCTGAAGCCTTTTTTCGATCAGTTACAAGCCTGCTGTCGCCAAGTACAACAGCATGGAAATTACTTTCTGTGGAACCGGGACAAAGTGCTGTCACAGTAAGACCTTTATCTTTTACTTCATTATTTATTGCTTCGGAAAAATAGAGGATAAAAGCTTTTGTGGCAAAATAGACTGACATTGTCGGTCCCGGCTGAAAGGCAGCTGTTGAGGCAACGTTTAATATTCTGCCTTCACCCCTTGTTATCATATCGGGCAAAATGAGTCGTGTTAAATGAGCCAGGGTAGTTATATTAAGATTTATCATATTCTCCTGTTTGGTCCAGTCACTCTCAGCAAAAAGACCAAAGTCTCCAAAACCAGCATTGTTGATTAAATAATCTATAGAGATATTCTGACGCCGCAATTCATCATAAACTTCAACAGCTGAACCTTTTACAGAGAGATCTTTTATTATATTATAAACCTTTATTTTAAATTCCTGCTCCAATTCATTTTTAATCAGGCCAAGTTTATCTCCGCTTCTTGCCACCAGTACAAGGTCATCTCCTTTTGAAGCATGAATACGTGCAAGTTCGAGACCGATGCCTTCTGATGCACCTGTTATCAGTGCTGTTTTATTCATCAACTAATATTTCTATTTTAGCTCTATCTCCGAATTAACCGGATGTTAATCATTCAGGCTTTGATATACCATAGCTTTGAATTTATCCTGTATCTCTGAATGAAGAAGAGGGCTCTGCTGCATGAAAAGCAGGCATACAAGACCTTCCTTCGGATCCGCCCAGTAGGTAGTAGCGAAATAGCCTCCCCAGGAAAATGATCCCTCCGAGATACCAAGTAGTGACTGACCCGCTCTGGTGGTGATCTCGAATCCGAGTCCGAACTTATCTTTACCAAGATTCAGGTCTCCAATCTGGTTCATCGTCATCAATTCAACTGTATGCCGCGATAAAAGTCGTTTACCGTTGTATTCGCCATTGTTAAGGAGCATCTGAAGGAAAATTGCATAATCAAGTGTGGTAGAGCTGAGCCCGGCTCCGCCTGAAAAATATGTGCCATTTAAAAGCGGATAATCAGTAAAATCAGATAGTACATTATCCAGATGATGATCTTTATTCACTGTTTCAACTTTTACCAGCCTTTCAGCTTTTGAAGAAGGCAAATAAAAATAGGTGTCACTCATCCCAAGAGGTTCAAAAATATGTTTGTGAAAAAACTGGTCAAGGCTTTCACCTGAGACTACCTCAACAAGATAACCCAGGATATCCAAATTCAACCCATAAGTAAATCTTTCGCCAGGCTGATGCACCAGCGGCAATTTACCAAGCGCTCTGATCTTGTCGCCAAGCACCATTTTATCAGTTCCAAATCCTCCGGGGATATCGTATTTTGCGTATATGGCTTTCATCTTATACGACCCGATGCCGGCATAATCAATACCCGATGTGTGTGTTAAAAGATCTCTAATGGTTATCTCCCTTCGTGCCGGGATTGTTGTAAAAGTCGTATCCTTCTCATTAAACTGATCGACAACCCGGGGACTGGCAAATTCAGGGATATACTTTGATACAGGGTCATCAAGAAGAAATTTCCCTTCCTCAAATAACATCATTACTGCTACACTGGTTATTGCTTTTGTCTGTGAAGCAATCCTGAAAATATCATCCGTTTTCAAAGGTGTTTTGGCTTCAATATCACTTACACCAAATGCCCTGTTATAAACAATTTTACTATCCCGTGCAATAAGCCCGGCAGCTCCTGCGATCCAGCCGCTGTCGATTGCCTGCTGAAGCATGTTGTCAATACGGCTCAGCCTGTCTTCTGATACTTTTCCTGAAGAGGGTGAAGCTTCTGTTAAAACCTGGTTCTGTGTACAGGATATTGCTGTAAAAAGAACAAGAAAAAAAAGTTGGGTTATGAAACACTTTTTCATTTTACTATTTGTTAAAGTTGTTAAGTTTACTTCTTTACCATTCCCAGCAACAGATCCGTCAGATTCTCTGCGGCCTTACGGTTATCAAAGCTTTCCGGAAGGCGGTCATGATCAATGTATTCATTATAGATCCATGGATCGCCTATTGCAAAGACATATCCTTTTCCAAATTTGTTTTCAGCCATCAGAACTTTGCCGTTTTCTGTCAGGATTGGTTTTGCTGTTCCTGAAATGTTGATATCCGAAACCTCCTTGATATAGATCTTTGTTACCCCTTTGAAAAGTGGATGGTCCGGAAGATTAGTACTTGCCCCCATCTCGAAATTTGTACCGGTAACAGGGTGGAGTGTAACATGATTAAAAGACATTCCAAATTCTCTTGCCAGTTCGTTGAGATGGGTAAATTCACAATTCGGGCCATCATTGGCAAGTATGGCAAGGACACCGCCTCTCTTAACCCAGTTTCTAATTGCTTTTATGTCATCCGACATGATATAATTAGGAACCTTCGACTCGGTGGTGGTATCAGGATCTACAATAATGTATACATTTATCTTGCTCAGGACTGAAGCTAAAGGTTTTTCCACGGTCGTTATCTCTGCTTCCCTCGACTTAAAAATATCACCCCATCTTGAGTATCCGCTGTTTTCACTATCTGTCCATAAATAATGAAAGGGCTGCCCGGTCTTCACATTTGTTTCGTGATTAAACCAGTTATCGAGACCAACAACCGGTTGCGCAGACAAGCTCTGAAAAACAAATCCTGCAAAGAGTACTGTTATTACAAGTAAGTTTCGTTTGGTGTTGTTACGTTTTATCATGATTTTCTTGTTTATTCTTTCAAAAATAATAAACAAATACGATGAGCAGTGTCTGATTTCCCAAAAAAGAATAGAAACTGGTCATTTAAAATATCTTATAGTTTTTTTTAATAATATTATTCCATAATGAATATATAGAAAAGATAAATCCATGTGATATGTGGCCTGATACCGAATGCAAACATATTAATGTACATGGCGGAGGCATCCTGATGTATTTAAAATATATCAGAAGTTTACAGTCAGATGCAGTGATATGACAGGGGGATAACGCAGAACATTCCACTTCTGGTCAGAGGGTGAGTTCATGCAGTTCCTTAGAGTTTTATATCTTTGTATTAATTCAGTATATTGAACCGATTTTATGTAAGATTGTTCTAATAACAGAATCGCAGTAATAAATTTTAATCCTGAATATGATGAAGAACCTTGCATTAATACTCATTACTTCAATCATATTTATTGCATCTGCATGTAATAAAAATGATAAATCACAGCGGTTTAAGTACCTTACAACACCAACATGGACTTCAGATACCCTCTATGCCAACGGAGTCGACGCAAGCGGACCGGGTCAGATTCTTGAAATATTCAAAGGAGACTGTAAATTTAATGAGGACGGAACAGGTAATTTTGTAGACTATACAGGAACCTGGATATTTAATACTGATGAAACTAAAATAACAATTGTTACTCAATCCCTCTCATTTCCAATTACATGTAATATCGTAGAACTGACTGCCACATCTTTTAAAGTAACAACATCTGTCCCGAATCCTTTAAATCTTTCTGAACAACTGGCTATCCGAATGACATTCAAGGCAAAATGATGCGTTCGATCATCATTGCAGTGGCTCTCCTTTACTGCTTTGCAGCTGAGGCTGATGATCTCAATGGTATCATCAAAGGGATAGTAACTGATAAAACCACTCATGAACCTCTTGCAGGTGTATATGTCATTTATGGTAAAAACCTGGGCATTACCACTGGCACAGATGGCTCTTTCCTTATAGAAAATGTCTCGGGAAATATAACCATTACTTTTCAGTTTATTGGTTATGTGCCTTTTACAAAAGATATATTTATTAATAATGACGAAACTGTTGAACTGGATATTAGTCTGGAAACAAGGGTTCGTGAAATGGATCAGGTGGTTGTAAGTGCAAACCGAACTGAACAAAGGATAGCTGAGCTGAGCGTTTCAATGGATATCATCAGATCCTCCTTCCTGACGGATAATCATATAACAGATGCCCAGGAAATTATGAATATGACCCCGGGCATTGAAGTAATGGACGGACAGGCTTCTGTAAGAGGTGGCAGCGGATACAGCTATGGAGTAGGCAGCAGGGTGCTTGCCCTTGTAGATGGTCTCCCCATGGTGTCGGCGGATGCAGGTAATATAAAATGGCAGTTTCTGCCTCTCGAAAACCTTTCACAGATAGAAATAATAAAGGGAGCTTCTTCTGTCTTGTATGGTTCATCAGCATTAAACGGTGTTATCAATTTTCGTACTGCCGATGCTACAAATATTCCTGTCACACAATTTTATATTGAAACAGGGATTTTCGGTAAACCACGAAACAAAGACATGGTATGGTGGGATACTCCCAGGCTCTTTACAAATGAATCATTCTCACATCTTCAAAAAATCGGAAATACTGATATCAGCCTGGGTATGAACCTGTTGATTGATGAAGGTTACAGGAGACTGAACGGCGAAAAACTTGGCCGCATAAGTCTTAAACTAAAACATTTCAACAGCAGGGTCGAAGGATTGAACTATGGAGTGAACCTTACTTCAGGCTATACATCAAAAACAGATTTTTTGCTCTGGGAGGATGCAGATTCCGGGGCACTTAAGCAATCTGAATCAACGGCTACTGAATTTCATGGAACCTATATTGCAGTCGATCCCTTCATCTCACTCAGGAAAAGCAATCGGTACCAGCATGATTTCCGGGTGCGCATCCAGTCATCGCTTAACAGGTTGCCGCAAAGCCCTGGAAACAATAGTGACGCAATCTCGGTTTACTCCGAATACCAGGGATGGTTCAGAATTTACAGGTTTCTGGATCTGACAGCCGGAGTAACCGAAAACTATGCCTGGGTGAATTCCAATTTCTTTGGCGATCATAAATACCTGAATATTGCCGGCTTTACTCAGTTTGAGATCAGACCTTCAGAAAAACTGAAAGCAGTAGCCGGGTTACGGATAGAGAACAATTCACTTGATGGCATAAACGACAGGATAGTTCCTGTTTTCAGAGCCGGACTCAACTGGCAGGTGGCAGATTATACTTTCCTCAGGGCGTCATTCGGACAGGGTTACCGATATCCTTCCATAGCCGAAAAATTTGCTGCCACAACTCTCGGTTCTATAAAAATAATCCCGAATCCTGATATTCTTCCGGAATCGGGATGGAGCACGGAAGCAGGCATCAAACAGGGTGTCACCTTTGGAAGAATTACAGGTCTGACGGACCTTTCATTCTTCTATATGCAAAGCTCCGATATGATCGAGTATGCTTTTGGAGCATATCCGGATCAGGGATTTGGCTTTATGGCCATAAACAATATAAGGCAGGCCAGAGTGTACGGATCAGAAGTTGAATTTCAGCTATTGCGTTCTTTCGGAGAATTTAAAACAATATTCACAGGTGGTTATACATTTATTTACCCTGTAGAATATGATACCTATACAAAAAAGAATACAGATACTTACCTGAAATACAGGAGAATGCATTCAGGGAAATTATTGGTAAAAACAGAATGGAAGAAATTTGATATTGATCTGAATTTCTATGTCAGTTCAAAGATCCTAAACATAGATGATGTGTTCCTTACAACATCCATTCTTCCCGGGTTCGATGAATACTGGCCAAAGCATAATACTGCTTACGGAGTGATTGACGGTTCTTTTGGGTACAAATTAAACAATAAGTACTCCCTTTCATTTGCTGTTAGAAATTTAACAAACACTGAATATATGGGTCGCCCCGGGGATATACAGCCCCAGAGAAATTTCAACCTGAGGTTTTCCGGGAAGCTGTAATATATTCCTCTTTTAAAATTCAGTTTCGTTTCAGTTATAGTAACACTTGGGGATGTCGCTATGTTTTTTATATGCAAAAAATCGCTCATCGCCTGTCGCTTAGTGCCATTTCTTAAATCCATTTTTTATTAGCAACCTAAAGAAAAAAATTCGACCTGATTTCACAGGACCCTCCAAACTGTTAATTATCAATATACTGGATTAGACTATTGCATAATTCAAATATTTATATACATTTGATGAGTTTTTTTTGCCATGAATCAATTAAAAAATAACTTTTGGGGATTTTTACAATATATTTGCAGGAGTCTCTGAGTTTAAACTTAAAACCTAACGTATGAGAAAATTATTGACTTTTATCGCCGGATCGTTGATCTCCGGCTCTCTCCTCGCAGGCGGACTGGTTACCAACAATAACCACAGTGCCATGTTTACACGGCTATTGAACCGTAACGCCTCAACTGACATTGATGCAGTCTATTTCAATCCGGCAGGTCTGACAAAGCTTAGCGATGGCTTTTATTTTTCATTGAACAATCAGACAATCGGACAGACACAGACAGTCACTAATAATTACGTCTATCTTAACGGTACAAATGGCGGTACAAAGCCGAGAGAATTTATCGGAAAAGTAAGCGCTCCGATTTACCCTGCAGTTTATGTGGCCTATAAGAAAGGCAAACTGGCTCTTTCTGCTGGTTTTAACCCTATTGGCGGTGGCGGCGGTGCTGAATATAAAGATGGTTTGCCTTCATTTGAAATGCGTGTTGCTGACCTGGTCCCCGGACTACAGGCACAACTTGCACCTCTCGATCAGGGTATTCTAACTGCTACAGGAACCGACCCTTACTTCAGAAATGTAACCGGTTATTCCTCTGACATATATTTTAAAGGATCGTCAATATATTTCGGTTATCAGGCAAATGTTTCGTATGCGATCAATGATATGCTTTCAGTAGCTGTAGGCGGAAGATTTATATCTGCAAAGAATACCTACGAAGGATATATACAGGGCGTTACAATCGCTGCACCAGAAGGTTATGGAGGCTCACAAACTCCGGGTGATTACCTGAGATTTGTTGCTGCTGTTCCCGGAGTACCTGCAGGTACTGCTGCATTGCTTAATGGAACGGCACTTTACCTGGATGATGCAACAACCGTTGAAGCTGATGCTGTAATGAAAGGTACTGGTTTTACTCCGATTCTTTCTGCAAACATCTCTCCTTCAGAAAAACTGAATATTGCACTCAGGTACGAATTTAAAACCAAACTAAATCTCAAGACAACCGTTAATGACGGAAAAGATGCTGAAGGAATGTTCATTCAGGATTCGGTGGCAATTGCTGATATCCCCGCTGCCATCTCTCTGGGTATTAATTTCAAACCGGTTGAAAGACTTTTACTATCCGGCAGCTTCAGCTATTACTTCGATAATGGAGTCGACTATGACGGACAACCTGATGTCAGCGTCAACATGATTGATAAGAACTTCCTGGAATTTGGTATTGGCGCCGAATACGCTGTAACTGAAAAACTGAGGATCAGTGCAGGCTGGGCAGCAACAGCTACCGGTGTCAACGATGAATATCAGAGCGACTTGAATTTCAGTACCAACACTAATTCAGTTGGTGCAGGTTTCGGGTATCGTATAAATGATATGATCGACCTGAACGTTGGGGCAGAATATGCTTTCTACGCAGAAGGGACTAAAGACTTTAATCATTATTTAGATGCAACTCATTCAATTCCTGTAACTGAGACTTACAACAAAAAGACATGGCTTGTCGGAGTAGGTCTTAATTTCCATTTCGGGAAATAGTTAACAGCAAAAAATATTATTAAAAGCTGATCCCTGAGGGTCAGCTTTTTTTTATGATGAGCCAGATTTATCTGGAGATTATCTTCGGTGAGTCCTTCTGCCTTCCGTCGGATTCTGCACCTCAATAATGTCATTTATGACACCATGCTATTAATATGCACAATCTATGGAGGTTGAGATCCCTCACTGGTCACCTTCGCTAAAGCTACGGTGCCCAAAGCGTTCGGGATGACAGGGCAAATGATAGGGAACATGGTCAGCAGCGGTGATTTGCCCGGGCAAATCACCGCTGCTGATCCTCACTTAACCTAAAAAATTGTCATGCCGAATGAAGTGCAGCGAAATGAAGCATCTCAAATTAAAATAAACTTTTAGATGAAATCTTAAAAGAAAAATCTGTAAAAACATAAAAATAATTCCCATACTCATCTAATATTTTATTCCCTTATCGTTAAGATACCTTATGAACTGAGATGTTCTTGGTGCACCTGAAGACTTCAGTTTATTATACCATTCCGCTGCTTTAGCAATGTTTCCTGATTCCTGAGCAATTGTGATAACATTTAAATAAAGCAGTCCTTCAATTCCAAGGTTTTGACTATCAATATTATCAAGGATATTTTTAAAAACTGCGATATTATCATCAGGCTTTCCTGTTAAAGCAATAGAAAAAGCTTCATCAAGTTTTTTATTCAGGTTATTATCGAGTGTAACACCGTAAAACCAGAAACAATTATTATTGCAGTCTTCCACGATATCTACCCATTTTGTACCACTCTTAAGCGGAGGAAATGTAAGTATGAATGACAGTTTTTCTCCTATAAATTTGAATTTATAAGTTTCCGGGCACACCGGGATCCCCTTTGATTCCTCCAGCTTCAGCTTTTTGCCTTCAGGATCGATCATATAAATATCCCTGTCAGCACAGAAATATCCTCCTTCTCTCCGATTCTCCACCGACAGGTAGACTATCGTCTTTGCAGGCATAATTTCAATTCTTAAGATCTCAAGTGTTTCGTGGCTTTTCAGGGCAAAGTTGGGTTGAATAATTGATTGTGAATATGAATTCATTATACAAATTCCCAATAATCCGCTCATTATCAGAAGTTGTTTTTTCATCTTTCCGCAGCTTAATGGTTGCAAGATAAAAAAAACTCCGTGAACTCTGTGTAATCAGAAGATAAACACAGAGCCACAGAGTAATTAAACAACCTTGCTATTGGTAAGCTAATTTTGGAAAATCATCGGTTGCATGGTTGCCTTATCTTCTTAATAATCTGTATTCTGAGGATCAAAATTACACCATCCAGTTGTCCAGTCTGTGCTTCCAAAAGCACCAATATAAGAAACGGTCTTATCGAAGAAAGTAACATCGGCATTTCCGGTAAAAGTTGGAGTGGTCGTAAGAAGTATATTACCTGCAACGGGAAGCAATGTTGGAGCAGTAAGTGAAAGCGGGTTTGCTCCGATAATGTCAGCTACAGTTTTGTTATCAAGGTTGCCGCGTGAAACAGCTTCAAAATAATCCTGAATCTGAGCCACAGTGAATGGTGTTACAGGATTTGATGCATCTGGAACTTGCTCAAAGTTGGCACCCATCCCGGCAAGAATACATTTTTCAATCTGAAGTGTATTATTTGTAGCCATTGTCGGAGTGTTTCCGACTGTGCCGTCAAGAATCAGACCTTTGGGCCAGCCTACAAATACCGAATTGTAAACTGAAAGCTGCGAAGACCGTCTGATATGCATTGCTCTTTTAAAAAGGGAGTTAATATTATCAGTAATCACTGCATATGGCCCATAAAGCGTTATGTTTGAGAATACAGGTGCCGTTGTCGGTGTCAATGTTGAACCGTCTGCATCATTATCCGATTCGAAGCCGTTGGAACCTGACTGATCGGCAGAAACAGGATCACGCATACCAAGAGCAAACTGGATTTTACCTCTGAAACCATTATCGGTATCATAATCATCATCCCAGCCTCTTAAAGCAACAAGATACTTGCAGTTAACTGTTCCCCCGAACCATTCGTATGAATCATCACCGGAATATGATACCTGGATATGATCAAGGGTAGTTCCTGATCCAACAGAGTAAAGTGTCAGTCCGTTAATCTCGCTGTTGGCAGTAGATGTGAGTGGAATACCGGGGAATTCTATCCTTACATACTCCATAATTCCTGAATTATCTGCATCATCTGTACCTCCATATTCTGAGCCAATACCTCCTTCAGCAACACCAACACCTGTACCATCGTCGTGTTTGTTTGTAGTAGCCTTGCCGCAAAGTACAACGCCACCCCAGTCGCCATAACCTCTCAGTCCTTTCTCCTTGTCAGAGGTGAAAACGATTGGGTTTGTACTTGTACCCTGTGCCATTATTTTTGAGCCTCTTTCAATTATCAGAGCAGCTTTTGTTCCGGAAATACCTTTAATAATGGTTCCTGGTTCAATTGTCAGAGTTGCATTGCTTTTCACAAATACAAAACCTGAAATGAAATAACGGGCATTGGCATACCATCTTGTATCAGTTGTAATATCACCGCTTACAGTAATCTGCTGACCATTGGAAGGTAAAACTGTTACCTCACAAACAGCCTCGATCATTGGATCTTCCTGCGAAACAACCTTAATATTTGCTGTTCCAAGGTCAACACCGGTAACAACACCATCAGCTACAGTCGCAACACCAGTATTATCTGATTCCCAGTCAACATTCTGATTCGTCGCATTTACAGGATCAAATAATACAGTAAGGTTCAGAGTACTGCCTACCATTACTGTCGCTGTAACATGGTCAAGTTCAATTCCGTTCAAATTGACCACTTTATCTTCACATGATAACACAACAACTGCCACTAACACAGCGATCGCAAAAATTAATTTAAATTTTGTTTTCATACTTTTTTCTTAATTTTCTTAATTATTAATAATCATTTTCTATATTGTTTTGCATTAAATCTAATCTTGCCGTTGTACCGTTGAGCCGTTGTGCCTTTAAGCTATTCTCAAAGCTTCAGGGTCATCCCTATGCTGAAATACCGGCCCGGAAAATATGATCTGGTAACCTGCTGACGGTTAAAATGTTTTAATCCGGCATCGGCCCCATTTGTATAAATATCCATATCGACCACGGTATTTACATTTTGTGCATATTCAACCCTTTGATTCAACAAATCTTTAATACCTCCTTTGATCTCAATTTTTCCCCCAATCATCTTACTGAAAGTCAGGTCTATAACATTCCTGGGCATTTCATATATATCAGGAATGTCTTCCCACTGATTTGGAGAAGGACGGCCCACAGCAACTATTCTTTTACCAATCACATTATACATAAGACTGATCATCAGGTCGTTATCCTTGCTATTATAGAATATGCCTGCATTTACGATAAAAGGTGACTGACCCTCAAGTGGTCTGTTCCTTGAAAGACTTCCTTCATCAAACTGAACTTTGCTTGCAATTAGTGAACTGTTAATTACAAGGGTGAAGGAATTCAGGCCGCTGATAAAGCCCAGGGATTTTCTTAACTCTGCCTCTATACCTGCACTGTAAGCCGATTTTACATTTTCAAAAGAGTATTGGGTAGGACTATTTCCAAGTATAACCTGTTCAATAGGATTAATAAACTTCTTGTAAAATGCACCAGCATTAAAAGTCTCGCCACTGGCAGGATAGAGCTCATATCTGATATCAAAATTGTGGATATACGCCTGCCTGATCTGAGGTGCTCCGTAGATTCCGGCATTCTTCTCAAAATCAACATAGTAGAATGGGGCTATTTCCCTGAATTCAGGACGGTTGACAGTCATGCCATATGCCACTCTCAGAAGGCTCTTTTCTGTAAAATTATATGTGATATTAGCCGAAGGGAAAATATTAATAGTGTCCCGGTCAACATCCACTTTAACAGTTGATCCCTGCTTATAACTCTGAAGGGTCTGTTTATTCCGTTCAAGCCTGGCACCTGCATAAAGATTAATTTTAGTGCCAAATGGTATTCTTGCGGAAAGGAACCCAGCCATCTGGGTATTGGAAGCAGTATATGAATCGGATAATGATGTTACTTCCATCAGTTTTATGCCGTCAGTCAGGTTTATATTGGCATTGGTAAATATCTCATCAACCGGCAGTGTGGTCTGAGCAAAAACCGATTCCGGACTTGCTTTTGCATAACCAAAATTCCTGGCATTGAATTCTCTTTCCTTATCTTCAAAGTAGAGGCCCGCTTTTATTTCAGGTTTGAAACTGGTAAAATTAAATTTTTCAGAGAAGTTCACGGAAGCTGATACAGTGTTTTCATGAAGATCAATCCACATTCTTGATTGTGATGAAAGATCTGCCTGATCACCGAAAAGCAGCATATATTTAGTTGTATCAATCTGGTCGCGTAAATATCTGAAACGCCTGGTATCCGGTTCCTTCTTATTTGAAGTGGCATAACCGAGTATCCATTCAAGCTTTGTATCGTCATTTTTAAATTTATGCTCGCCGGCAAGCTGGCCGGTATAGACCATTCTGCTGACATAACGCTGTTCTTCGGATCGGATATACCTGCCATCATTATACCATTCTCTGCCGTTTCTTAGAGTATATCTTGAAGTTCCTGACTGGTTTAAGAGATTCCTGAATTCAATCTTTGTCTTATTACCGATATAGAGTGAGGTATTATTCATCAGGGAAATTCTTGCAGAATTTGAATATTGCTCGTCAAGAAACTGATTAAGGTATGATGGTCTGTCGCCGGAAAAATTATATATGGAATAATCTGTATTATATATTTCATCAGAACCATTTGATATACTGTAATTTATTGCCGTTGCATTTCCCAGTACATATTTTCCGAAACTGGCTTTCCTGTTTAAACCAATCAATAGCTTCTGGTCTGGATAGGCAGTTGCCGGAAAAGCTTCCCAGTTATTGTTCAGCCCCCGGCCAAGAGCAGTGATCCTGTCACGTATGGCAGGATTTGTTGCTGACTCATATTCGTTAAGGTGAGAAGGCATATCGCCCGGCAGGGCCCTTGAACCATTATCAAAGCCTAGAAAGTCTGTTTTCCCGGATACTCCTTTATAGTATGGACTGAAAGTTGTATTCTCGCTGAAACCTGTACCATAAGAAATAAAGAATCCGTTCTTGTCGGGCATATTCTTTGTGGCGATCTTCACAAAACCTCCTGAAAAATCAGCAGGGAGTTCTGCTGCCGGTGATTTAAAGATCATAATGTTTTCTATCATCGCACTCGGGATAATATCGAATGAAAATGCCTTCACATCAGCCTCAGAACTCGGAGTTGCCGCATTGTTTAGCCATACATTATTGTACCTCTCTGATAAACCTCTCACAATAAGAAACCTGTTATCCATTATTGTTATCCCAGGTACCCTCCGAACTACTTCCGACGCATCCTTGTCGAGTGTTTTGGAGATCTGCTGAGCGGAAATTCCTGTCGAGATAAATGCATTCGCCTTGATATCGGTGATCATAGAAATCTCTGTATTTGTCTTTCGAATAGCGGTAACATTAATATCACCAAGGGAAACAGCATTCTCTTCCAGCTCCACCTTGACACTGGTTGTGTATCCCGGAGTTACTTTTACGTTTTCAATTACCTTCGGGGCATAGGAAACATAAGATATTTTGAGGTTGTAGGTTCCGGGCTTTACATTTGGAATGGAAAATTTACCTTCAATATCGGATGTAGTACCTGTAGCAGTACCCTCAATCATGATTGTTGTTCCGATAAGGGACTCCGAATTTGCCTTGTCGTAAACAGTACCGGAGATAACTCCTGTCTGTCCATGTAACGAAATGAATAACAGCAAGTTAAAAAAGACAAAAATTAATAGTTTTTTAATAATAGTTTTCATAGTTAAGTTATTGATGATTTTCCAAATATTTTCCATTGCAAATATCTCCCGAATAAGGGAGATAGGTGGTTACGAACCAGTGAACGTTTGATTACGATAATGTTACAAATGATCAATTTTTTGTAATAATATTGTAATGCAATAATTCGCATATTGCTTTTACCTTTGCAGCTGACAGAATACCAGATAATAAGGCTTTAAAAACCAAAATAAGCAGCGGTATGGACTTAAAAGGAAAAAGAATTCTTATTGTGGATGATGAGGAAGATCTCTGTGAAATACTTCAATACAACCTTGGTAATGAAGGTTACATAACAGAGATTGCTCATTCGGCAGAGGAAGCTGTAAAAAGATCACTCTACGGTTTTGATCTCATTCTTCTTGATGTGATGATGGGCCCGATGTCGGGTTTTAAGCTGGCAGATAAGATCCGTAAAGAAATGAACAGTAATGTCCCGATAATTTTTCTTACAGCCAAGGATACTGAAAATGACATACTTACAGGATTCAGTATCGGAGCGGATGACTATATCCCAAAACCTTTTTCGATCAATGAACTTACTGCAAGGGTCAAAGCAGTACTTAAGCGTTCGCGGATCGACAAAGCAAAAGCCCATACTATTATAAAATCTGGTGAAATTGAGCTGGATACGGTACGTAAAAGACTCATTATCAACGATGAGAAAGTAGAGCTTACAAAAAAAGAATATGAGATACTCAGGCTTCTTCTCGATAACCAGGGAAAAGTATTCTCGAGGGAAGATGTGCTGGCTCTTGTCTGGGGTAATGATGTAATAGTAACTGAACGAACAGTCGATGTAAATATAACCCGTTTAAGAACTAAACTCGGGGAGTACGGTAAATGCCTTAAGAATAAAACAGGATATGGCTATTTCTTTGAAATCTGACCTGTTAACCCTGAATTATGTTTTCAAGAAATAAATTTCGGAACAACCTTCTTATTTTTTATTCGGCGATCTTTATTGTTGTTGCCCTGCTTATTATTACCTACCTGTTCAAAAGGGAAAAAGAATACAGAATATCTACATTAAACGATGAATTATACAATATCACCAGGATAGCAGATAACTATGTCAATATTAATCAAATATACAACTCGGGTAATTATCGTAGTGTTGATTCTTTAGTCAGGCTTCTTCCCCACGCTAACCTTCGAATAACAATTATTGACACTTCCGGGCTTGTTCTTTACGACAGCTTTGTTCATGAATTTGATAGGATGGAAAACCACAAAAGGAGACCGGAAATAGTTCAGTCTTTGACTTCCGGGTTCGGAACTTCTGTAAGGAAATCAGGAACCACCGGTCAGAAGTACTATTATTATTCAAAATATTATACAAAATACTACATAAGGGCAGCTGTAGTATATGATGTAAATGTCATAAACTTCCTGAAAGCTAACCTGAGATTTTTATTTATAATTCTTTTTTGTTTTATTATTATCGGAACCATACTGTTCTTTGTTACCAACCGTTTTGGAGAATCAGTAACCAGGCTTAAAGACTTTGCCATCAGCTTAAGAAATGACCAGCCTTTTATATCCGATTTCCCCAAAAATGAGCTTGGAATTATCGGGTCGGAGATATTGGAAATTTACAATAATCTTCTGTCCACAAAAAACGATCTTGCAATAGAAAGAGAGAAATTATTTAATCATCTCAACGCTCTTAATGAGGGTATAGCGTTCTTTTCCCATGAAAAGTCGATGATATTTAACAATGACCATTTTATCCAGCTGATGAATATGATTTCAGGTGATCTTAAAATATTTTCATCAAGCTTCTTCGATATTCCCGAATTCATCGAAATAAATTATTTTGTTGACAAATATAATGTGATTGACCCTGAAGTAAAAGAGCTCCCTAAAATGGAATACCAGGTTTCAAAGGATGGCAGGTTTTTCAGGGTGCAGTGCGTTATTTTCAATGACCAAAGTTTTGAAGTCATACTGAGCGATGTTACAAAGATTGGGAAGAACAGGCTTATTAAGCATCAGATGACTTCCAATATATCACATGAGCTTAAAACGCCGGTAGCATCAGTCAAGGGATATATTGAAACACTGCTGAACGACCCTGATATTGAACCTAAAAAACAGAAGTATTTCCTTACCAAGGCTCTTGCACAGACTGACAGGCTTACCGGTCTTATTAATGACATTTCAATCCTGAATAAGATAGAAGAAGCCGGAGCATCATTCCTGCCTGAAAAAGTAAAGATCAGGAAAGTTGTCAGAGAGGTAAGGGGTAATTTTAAGTCAGCCATTGAGGCCAGGATGATGAAGATTGAAGTCGACATCAGCGAAAAAGTGGTGGTAAAGGGGAATAAATCACTCATCCTCTCAATTTTCCAGAATCTGGTGGAAAATGCAATTAACTATGCAGGCGAGAATACCACGGTGAGAATAATTGTATATAATGAAGATAAAAAGTTCTATCATTTCTCCTTTTCCGACAATGGTATAGGCATACCTGAGGAGCATATCAGCAGGGTTTTTGAACGGTTTTACAGGATTGATTCAGGACGATCACGGAAGAGCGGCGGGACAGGCCTGGGGCTTGCTATTGTGAAAAATGCCATTTTACTTCACAAGGGAGAGATCCTGGTCCGGAATAAAACAGGTGGAGGAACTGAATTTCTTTTCACTCTTCCGAAATAAACATCTTCTGACCTCAGGTAAAATTACCACATATTTGTCTATATTTAGATTCCAATAAGTATGGATATTTATGAAAAACAAATGGCTTCAATGGGCCTCGCAGCTTCAGTCAATTGCCCAGGCAGGATTAACATTTTCCAGAGACAGGTACGATCTCGACAGGTACGAACAGATCCGGAATCTTTCAATTGAAATATTGCATGAATACACTGATATGGACCAGGGGAAGATCAGGGATCTGTTTGCAGGCGAAACTGGCTATCAGACACCGAAGGTCGATATAAGGGCAGCTGTTTTTAAAGAGGGGAAGATACTCCTGGTAAAGGAAAAAGTCGACGGGAAATGGTCACTCCCTGGAGGGTGGGCTGATGTGAACAGTTCAGTCACTGAATCAGTTGAAAGGGAATGTCTCGAGGAAGCAGGGGCCAGAGTTAAGCCAACCAGGATAATTGCAATTCACCTTGCAAACAAACATAATAATCAGAACTTCCTTTATACTATTTATAAGATAATTGTTGAATGTGAACTCATTGAAAACAATTTTAAGGAGAATACCGAAACTCTTGATGCCGGATTCTTCGAGGCTAATGATCTGCCGGAACTATCAGTTAACCGCAATACTCCCGGTCAGATAAATTTATGCTTTGAAGCTAAAAATCACAAAGTTTTCGAGACTATCTTTGATTAATTAAAATTTTAATTAAGAACTTACACCGAGGATCACGGAGATAATACTCCTTAATTATAAATGCTTCGTGTAACTCTGTGATTCCTCAGTGACCCTCTATGAAACAAATATAAACTTATGATCATTATTGCAGCCCACGGTCGTGGAATATGGGTAATGGATGCGAATCTGGTAAATGAAAAAGATAAAAGGAGGAATTACCACAATTATAACGAGCCTGAAGAATAGTATTCAGGATTGTGCATGGTCAGTTCTCCAGCTGCAAATATTTTTCACTTTTCTCATTAACGGCACCAATAACCGCTGAGGATATCAAACCGGCCTGGTGAAGGCCATTCAGAACTTTCTCAGCTTTTTCATGTGGCACACACATCATAAGACCGCCTGATGTCTGGGCATCGAATGCAATCATTTTGAGATTATAATCAAGCTCCGGGTCTGTTGCCAGATGTTGTTCTGCAAAATCCAGGTTCCTGAAAGAAGCGCCGGGGATGCAGCCATCATCAACGAGCCGGTAAGCAGAGCCAATCAGCGGGACTTTACTCATATTCAGATTTATCGACACATTACTGGCAATTGCCATTTTCATTGCATGACCGGCGAGCCCGTATCCCGTAATATCTGTTGCGCTTCTGATATTGTGTTCTTTCATTATATCAGCTCCACTATTATTAAGGAGCTTCATAAGCCGTTTAGCTTCCTCAATATCGACCTGATCAACTATACCAAGCTTCTGTGCTGCCATAATTATACCTGTTCCGACAGGCTTGGTAAGAACCAGTAAATCGCCAGGCTTTGCTCCCGCATTGGTTATTATCTTTCCGGGATGAACATACCCGGTTACCGCCAGTCCGTATTTTGGAGGAAAATCATCAATAGTATGCCCGCCTATGATCCTTACTCCCGCCTCAGTAGCTTTTTCATATCCGCCTTTAAGTATCTCACCATAAACTTCCATTGGAAGCCTGGCAGAAGGAAACATCATTATATTGAGCGCTACCACAGGAGTACCTCCCATGGCATAAATATCACTGATGGAATTTGCAGCTGCTATCTCTCCAAACTCGAAGGGATCACTGCAAACGGGAGGGAAAAAGTCGGTGGTAAGTACCAGAGCAAGATCATCATTTACCCTGTAAACGCCTGCATCATCATGCGTTCCGATATCTACAAGAATATTCGGATCTTCAGGCAAAGGCAGGTATTTCAGCATTTCTTCGAGCTGTTTCGGAGAGATCTTTGAGGAACATCCGCCACTTTCAACCATCTGAAGGAGATCGATCTTCATTTATCTTATTTATTATCAGGGCTTTATTACGTTCCCAGAAGATGCCATGATTTGCACTATTTCAAACATATTACTTAACTGTCCGATATGGATTTTTTCTTCAAGAGAATAAAATTTTGCACAGGTCGCGCATAAAAAGAGCTCCACTCCCATTCTCTCAAGTTCTCTAAGGTGCTCAATAACAGGCGAATCATCTTTACTAAGTTCAACTCCTTTATTATAAAATACCATTTTTGAAGGTAATTCATCCAGATCTTTTATCGCCTTGACGAAATTGGCCATAAGCAACCGGCCAAGTTCATCATTGCCTTCTCCCATTTTATCTGAAGTAAAGGCTATTACCAGGTTACTCTTGGAAAAATGAGGAATATCCACAGCACAATACGCTTCAGCATCTGTTATCCCAGTGCTTTCATATTTGCCTGTAATGATGAGGGTCCAAACACCATTTGCCTCCTCTATTGAAAACTGAGCTTTATTGTCCTTCAAAAACCGTGTCAGATTATTAAGTGAGGTCCGGCTGTCGGTCAGAACCGCTATCGTCTCTCCATCCTTAGCTTCTCTTAATGCTTTCTTCGTTGCAATTATAGGAACCGGACAGGGCTGCCCTTTTGTATCTACAGTACGCATTCTTCCTGAAATATTATTAAGCTGCAAAAGTAGTAAAGAAGTTTAAGAGTTGAAAAAAGTTGAAAAGGGTTGAAAAAGTAAATTTTCAGCGGGAATCTGCGAAATCTGCGGGAAATAATATAAATTTCCCCATAGATCTGGCAGATTGTCTCATTTCTGCTATATAAAACTGGTATCTTTGAGGTACAATCTATTTATTCAAATTAACTGTTTATGAAAAGGACATTTTTAGTTTTAATAGTGCTAATAAATATGTTATCGACAAATTCATTAATTGCACAGAACATTGACCTGCAACCTATTGTGGGATCATGGATAGGAAAAATAACAGCTTCAGCAGTGCCCCTGCGCGTAATTTTTAATATCTCATTATCAGGCAAAGACTCTCTTGAGGTTACTCTTGACAGTCCCGACCAGGGTGCAAAAAACATAAAAATAGGACCTGTTTCATTTAATGGTAAGGCTCTTAAAATATTGGCCCCACTCCTTCTTGGTGAATATAACGGAATTTTGAACAACGACACATTAATTGAAGGTACCTGGAAACAGGCAGGCAGAACAATGGATCTGAACCTCACAAAGATGGTAAAACCTTTCACATTGAACAGGCCGCAGGAGCCAAAGCCTCCGTACCCATATACTTCTGAAGATGTTACTTTTACAAACGACGTGTTTAACATCAGGCTTGCCGGAACAGTCACCATTCCTCTGGGTGATGGTCCCTTTCCGGCAGTAGTTCTTATAACAGGTTCTGGTCCTCAGAACAGGAATGAAGAACTGATGGGCCATAAACCTTTTCTGGTAATTGCTGATTATTTAAGCCGGCATGGGATCGCAGTTCTTCGCTATGATGACAGAGGGGTGGGTCAGTCACAGGGTCTCCGAACGAACACTACTTCGAAGGACCTTGCCACAGATGCAGAGGCAGCATTCGAATTCTTAAAAACCATGCCTGGAATTGACCACAGGAAAATAGGTTTGGCAGGACATAGCGAAGGAGGATTAATAGCAATTATTGTTGCAGCATCAAATCCGGATGTTACTTTTATTATATCCCTTGCCTGCCCCGGGGTAACAGGCGAACAAATACTTTACAAACAGGTTGAAGATATAATTATAAAATCAGGTGGCAGTGAGAAACAGGTGAAAGAGGCTCTGTCAACAAACAAAGAGCTTTACACTGTTTTAAAAAAAGAGCCTGATAATAAAAAAGCCACCGAAAAGATGAATGCGGTTTACAAAAAGATACTGGTCTCGGAAAAAACTGATAATGAGAAGATTGATGAAGCAATGAAACAATTTAACCTGGAAATGAATCCAGGATCTTTAGACTGGTGGAGATATTTTATTATAACAAATCCTGCCGCTTTCTGGAAAAAGGTTAAATGCCCCGTACTGGCGCTCAACGGTGAAAAAGATATACAGGTAGCCGCAGATGTTAACCTGCCGGCCATTGCAAAAGCTCTTAAATCTGGTGGTAATAAATCAGTTACGACTGTTAAATTACCTGAATTGAATCATTTGTTCCAGCATTGTAAGACTGGTTTGCCAAAAGAATATGGAGAGATTGAAGAGACCTTTTCTCCGGATGTCCTGAAAATCATGGCCGACTGGATCAATCTTCTGAAGTGATCTCAGCAAGCTTCCTCAGAATCATTCTTCCCCGTGCAATTATGCCAGCAGATCCATCACCCTGGAGCATGTTTATGGTAGCGGAAAGTTCGTGAACCAGACCAGGATATATTTTTGAAAACTTATATAGTATTTCCATTGAATATGCTTTGATTGCAACAGATGAGAAGTTTGATTTTAATGCTTCAAAACAATGGTCAGTAAGTAAACCATGATGTTTTTTGCTCAGCTTATTCATTTCGCTCAGAGATATAATCCTTAGCAAAGAGCGCTGAGCGCTTTCATTATTAAGGTTTTTAAGGGTCTCCACTATCTCAGGAAGATAAGGATAGATTATAGCAGGCTCTTTATCACAAACTTTGGCAAGTATCCAGGACGAACGAAAAGCCAGCTTATCATCGTCAGAAAACGAATAATCAATAAGTTTTCTGAATATCACAGGGTTCTCAACAGCTGAATTTGCAATCCACTCAGCCTCTTTCCTCTCCATAATTCCACTGATCATTGTTTTCAGTTCTTCATTATAACCAGCTGAATGATTTTCATCTGTTTCTTTTTCGTTTTTATAATCGGAAGCATCCAGGTTTTTTAGATAATCCTTTGCAACGATAACATCAGCTTCTGAATAATCAATATTTAAAAGTTCTGATGGTTCAAGCCATTTAAAATCAACATGCTCGTAAAGGACCGGAAGATCATCAAGGGTATCGCAAACGAACGGCATAAGGAGAATATGCTTTATACCGTAATTATATTCCACATCTGCCAGCCTGCTGATTATCACTACTTCCAATGATAATTCTTCCATAATTTCCCTGATAATGCACTCTTCAGCGGTCTCTCCTTCCTTAAGCTTTCCTCCCGGGAATTCCCATTTTAAAGGATGGTCGCTGGATTCACTCCTCTGGACAACCAGTATTTCTTCTTCTTCGTTCCTTATTATTGCACAGGTAACTTTAATCATAATCTTTTCAGATTAATAGATCTTCATAAAGAGGTATCACAAGCAAATATTCAAATTTATTCAGCTCAAAATCTATCTTGCAGGCATAGTGAACTATACCATTAGTAACGACAATATATGGCACTCTGTAACCCATATTATAATCAACAATCTGATCAAAAACCTTTTCATCAATTCTGATTTCCGGTGACTTGCATTCAACTATCATTAAAGGCATTCCTGATCGATTATGTACCAGGATATCTACTCTCTTCTTCAACTTATTATATGGCGACAAAACCTCAATACCCAAAAGACCTGGAGGATATTTTCCTTCATGAATAAGATATTGAACAAAGTTCTGCCTGACCCACTCTTCCGGCGTAAGTCTGACATACTTCTTCCTGATCGGGTCAAGGATCACCTCCTCTCCTTCTTTCCCGGTTATTCTGAACGAATATTGAGGCAGATTTAACTGTTTCAACTTTGTTTTGTACTTTTGATCCCAGAAGTCTAAATTCTTCTATACTTAAACTTTGTGTCCTTTTGTGATATCATCACAAATATATTGAGATAATTTTAGAGTCTGATAAATATGAAACCCACATGATTTACAAACGTAAAAAAAAATGAAAATATTTTCCACATGTGGGTTTGCCTTCGGCGAGCCCTTCGGGGTTCATGTGGCCATTAAAATCAAAATTATTTACGCATGAAAACCAAAGATGAAATTGTTAACAACTGGCTGCCGCGCTATACAGGGAAACCTCTAGATAGTTTTGGCAAATACTTTATACTCACAAACTTCAGCCTGTATGTTGATATTTTTGCAAAATGGAACAAAGTCCCGGTAGAGGGCAAGGATAAGAATATGCCAAGTGCCACTGCCGATGGTATTACCATTATTAACTTCGGTATGGGCAGTCCTAATGCAGCAACCGTTATGGATCTGTTAAGTGCAGCTAATCCAAATGCAGTGGTCTTCCTTGGTAAATGTGGCGGACTTAAGAAAAAGAACAAACTTGGCGATCTTATTATACCTATAGGTGCCATACGAAGCGATGGTACTTCGAATGATTATCTGCCG
>Ga0315542_1000296_pt1 | contig 30319 bp, 25 predicted proteins | sample SalMarSW160120MG_FD_202541 | JGI IMG/M metagenome (GOLD analysis project Ga0315542, IMG submission 202541) | Salt marsh sediment microbial communities from the Plum Island Ecosystem LTER, Massachusetts, United States - Salt Marsh Sediment SW1601-20 ...
CACGCCCACCTGGACGGCCGGCACCGGCCACGGCGCCGGGTCCAGCACCTCTCCCACCTGGGGCTTGGTCTGGTACTGCCCCTCGCGATTGACCAGGAAAGCATCGCTACCGGCGCCCAGCTCGCCCGTCCGCACGAGTGCGTCGAACTGCTCGCTGTTGATGGTGGCCCGCAGGATCCAGGGGCTCCCGCCGGAGGAGACCTTGGCGGCGATGATGCAGTGGGGAACCTGCCGGTAGCCCAGGAAGACGTCGCTGAGGTACTCGCCGCGGGCCAGCACCTCGCGGAACCAGGCCGCCTCGCTGTAGTTGCGTCCGGCCAGGTTGTGGGGGCCCACGTAGGCCAGGTGCCGGCCGGCGTCGTCGATCACCCCGAGGTCGGTGAAGCCGCCCGCGCTGGCCTGGTTGAGGCTCTCCAGGGCGGCGCGCAGGTGGCCCGCATCGCTCAGGTCGGTCAGGGAGTGCGTGTCGGCCAGCACCTGCAGCAGGTGCAGCCGCTCGTTCAGGTAGGAATCGATCGCCAGGGCGTGGCGGGCCACCACGGCCCGCTGCAGCTGCAGCGCTCGCTCCTCGAACATCCGCCCGAAGACGAGCCAGGCGCCGCCACCCATCACCAGCAGCGGCAGCAGAGAAACGAGCAGCAGGGCAGTGATGATCCGCCAGCGCAGCACCGGGCGCGCGCGCGACGCACCATTGGACTTCGCACCCGTCATACCGCCCTCCATCCACCTGGTGAGCACCAGGGCGAGCGGCCGTCGGTTGCAGGGCCGGCTCGCGCGGGAAGGGCTACTCCCGGACCCGATCCAGCGGTGTCGACATCCGCCCGGAACGGTCTGGCGTCGCAACCAAAGCTATTTCGCTGAAGAAGCCAAATCAAGAAAGGATCGCAGGCCGGGAGGGCCGCGGGCGGCAGCAACAATGCCCTGTCACTCTGGGCGATACGATGATCCGGACGTCTCCGGCGACGGCCACCGGAGCGACGGCAGCGGCCCCGTCACCCGACCCAGCCCTGGAACGCCAGTTCGAGGAGCTTCGCGGGATCCGTGGTGGGCTCGTGACAGGTGCCGTGCTCGCAGACGTAGGCGACGGCCCGGCCGTCCGCCTGCGCCTTTTTGCCCGCGACATGGGGAGCCAGAGCGGCCAGGGCGGCATCGGATCCGCCGGCCGGGATGCGGGCCAGCACCGCACCGGCCGGCAGGCGGCGCAGCAGGGCCGTGGTCAGCGGTGTCTCGGCGGAGCCGTCGGGCTCGCCGGCGATGACCACCAGGTGGCAGGGGCCGAGCAGCAGGGCGGCGGCGTCCATCCAGCAGGCCATCTCCAGGCCCGCACGCTCCAGCAGGGGAACGAAGCTGTCGAGGGTCTTCTGCACATCGTGACGGTAGTCCTCGCGTCCGGTCAGCGCCGCGGCCCGCACCAGGGCCTGCAGCAACGCGCCGTTGCCCGAGGGGGTGACGCTGTCGAACAGCTCGGTCTTGCGGCCGAGCGGCACCTCGATCTCGTCCGAGGTCAGGAACCAGCCGCCTCGCGGGCGAGCGAAGTGGGCGCGGGCGTGATCGAGCACGAGCAGGGCCCGCCGCAGCTGCTCGCCGTTACCGGTCACCTGGAAGAGATCGAGCAGACCGCCCGCCATAGCGGCATGGTCGTCCAGGACGGCCTCGTGCTCCGGCTTGCCGGCATTGGAAGCGCGGTACAGTCGTCCCTCGCCGCGGTGATGCACCCGCCACAGGTAGTCCGCCGCCTCCCGGGCGGCGTCCCGGTAGCGCACGTCGCCCAGCGCGGCGTAGCCGTGGGCCAGCGCGCTGAGCGCCAGGCCGTTCCAGGCCGTGACGATCTTGTGATCGAGGTCGGGCGCCGGGCGCCCGGCGCGGTAAGCGCGCAGGGCCTCGCGGTGCTCCAGGAAGAGACCGGCCACCTGCTGGGGTTCCCGCCCGTGCAGCTGCGCGATCTGCGCGGGATCGGTCCTGCGGGTGATCACACTCTTGCCGCCCTCGAAGTTGCCGGCCGCCTCGACGTTCAGCAGGTCCGCCAGCACCGGACCGACGTCGGCGCTGGTGGCCAGGGTCAGATCGTCGGGGGTCCAGACGTAGTAGCTGCCCTCCACGCCCCCGCTGTCGGCGTCGAAGCTGGCACAGAATGCCCCGCCTTCGGCTCGCATCTCGCGCAGCAGGAAGTCGAGGACGTCCTTCCCCACGTACAGGAAATCGGGCCGCTCCATGACCGTGCCGGCTTCCAGGTAGAGGCTGGCGAGCAGGGCATTGTCGTAGAGCATCTTCTCGAAGTGGGGAATCAGCCAGGTCCGTTCCACGGTGTAGCGATGGAAGCCCCCGCCCACGTGGTCGTAGATGCCACCGGAAGCCATGGCCTCGAGCGTCTTGCGCACCAGGTTCAGGTATTGCCGCTCTCCGGTCTGGCGATAATGATGCAGCAGGAACTGCCAGCGGACCGGCGTGGGGAACTTCTGCTCCCCGGCGAAGCCGCCCCAGCGCAGGTCGAAGTTCACGGGTGCCTGGGCGGCCGCGTTGGCCACCAGCTCGGGGCTCAGGCCGTGGTCCGTCGCGCCCTCCCCGGTAATCCCGGGCACGTGCAGCGCGCGCTCGGTGATCTGCGCCGCCTGCTCCACCAGATCCTCGCGGTTCTCCAGGTAGACCTCGCGGATCTTGCGCACCAGCTCGCGGAAAGCGTCGAGCGGAAAATAGGTCCCGCCGAAGAACGGCCGGAGATCCGGCGTCAGGAAGACCGAGAGCGGCCAGCCGCCGCGTCCGGAGATGGCCTGGACGGCGGACATGTAGATGCTGTCTAGATCCGGACGCTCCTCTCGATCCACCTTGATGCAAACGAAGTGGCGGTTCATGAAGTCGGCGGTCTCGTCGTCCTCGAACACCTCGCGCTCCATGACGTGGCACCAGTGGCAGGACGAGTAGCCCACGGACAGGAAGATGGGCCGGTCCTGCTTCCTGGCCAGCGACAGGGCAACCTCGCCCCAGGGATACCAGTCGAAGGGATTGTGCGCGTGCTGCTGCAGGTAGAGGGAGGCTTCCCCCGCCAGGTGGTTGCCCTCCCTGCGGATCTGCTCGGGCGTGCGCGGGGCTGCCGCGGACGCGGCCTCTTCTTCCCGGCCGGGGCTGGAGGCGTTCACGGGATTCTCGCTCATCGTTCAACCTGCCCGGATTCGAGTGAAGAGAGCGACGAATATCGAGGCGCCGGTACCGAATGTCATGGTTGAGGCTTCCCCCTGTCAAGCCGCCCCGTGCAGCGATCGCGGCGGGAAAGGAACAGCCTGGACACGGAGAGTCCAGGCTGTTCGCTCTCGAAGGCTGAAGACGAAGATGTATCTGCCGCTCATGATAGATACGTTTCCCGCCTCCGCAAGCGCGCTGGGAGGGGGCGCAACGCGGCTGGCGGCGATCCGCAATCCCGCGCTTGCGCCCGCCCGCCGGTGTGCCTATTAATGCCGATGATTCGCGTCTTGCTTCGTGCGTCCCGCCGGATCGGCGCCTTCCCGGTGCGCCACCACGCGCCGTGGAGTCCGTCCGATCGTGGCTGAACCCGCAGCGCGGCCTCCCGGGCCGCGCCGAGGAGGAGATGATGATCCACCTGACCGAGTCCGCGGCGGCGGAGATCAAGCGCCTGATGGCCGAGCGGAACCACGCCGCTTCCGTGGTGCGCTTCGGCGTGGAAGAGGGTGGTTGCTCGGGTCTTCAGTACAGCATGGACTTCGACCTGGACGCCGCCGAGGGCGACGAGGTTTTCGAGCAGAAGGGCCTGAAGGTGGTCTGCAGCGCCGAATCGCGGCGCTACCTGGAGGGCCTGGAGGTCGACTTCTCCGCCAAGCTCATGGGTGGCGGCTTCAAGTTCCACAATCCCAACGCCACGCGCTCCTGTGGCTGCGGCACCTCGTTCCGCCTCTAGGCTCCGGCCGGCCCGTGCCGGCACCCCTTCCAGGGGGCGCCGGCCGGCCGGCGGGGCGAAAGTCGTTGTCAGAGCACGTGGCTGTCGCTATCATGCGCAACTGCTTCACGGTTCAACGCACCGCGCGGGCGGCGCTCGGGACCGCCCACCCGTCAGAGGGAGCAGCCCTTGGGTCAGGATCAACGGGACAGTCGGCGCGATTCCGCTGAAAGTCAGCGGGGACGCGGTCGGGGCACCAGACAGGGCGACGATCACGATCTCTTCGTCTTTCCCAGGTGGACCAACCTCCTGCGCAACGCCTCGGCCGTCCTGGCGGTCGGCGGCTTGCTCTACCTCGTCGTTTTCCTGTACGTTCTCATCGATCCGCGCACCACGGCCGTGGGTTACGCTCCCGAGCAGCCAGTACCCTACAGCCACGCGCTCCACGTGGGCGAGCTGGGCATGGACTGCCGCTACTGCCACAACACGGTGGAGGTCGCGGCCCACGCTGCCATCCCGCCCACGCAGACCTGCATGAACTGCCACGCGCACATCAGGACCGACAGCCCCAAGCTGCTGCCGATCCGCGAGAGCCACGCGAACGGCCTGCCGGTGCCCTGGGTACGGGTGCACGACCTGCCGGATTTCGTGTACTTCGATCACAGCGCCCACCTGCGGGCGGGCGTCGGCTGCGTCTCCTGCCACGGCCGCGTGGACAAGATGACGGTCGTGCAGCAGGCCCAGCCCCTGTCCATGAGCTGGTGTCTGGACTGCCACCGGGCTCCCGAGAAGTACCTGCGACCTCAGGAGCAGCTCACGGCCATGGACTGGCTGCCCGACGAGGATCCCGTGGAGCTGGGCCGGCGCCTGCGCCGGCTGCACGACATCAACCCCTCGACCGACTGCTCGACCTGCCACCGCTGACGTCGGGCGAGAGACTGGAGATCATGGCAGCGCGCGAAGCATCCACCGATCCGCGGGGCGGCTACTGGCGCAGCCTGGAGGAGCTGGCCGGCCGTCCCGAGTTCTCCCGGCACCTGGCGGCCGAGTTTCCCGACGCCGCCGACGTGCGGCAGGACGGCCTCTCCCGGCGTCGCTTCCTGCAGCTGATGTCGGCCTCGCTCGCCCTGGCCGGACTGGCTGGCTGCCGCTGGCCGGAGGAGAAGATCGTTCCCTTCGCCCACCGGCCCGAGGGGTACGTGCCGGGGGAAACCCGGCAATTCGCCACCAGCCTGGAGATCGCCGGCGTCGCGGCCGGGCTGCTGGTCACCAGCTACGACGGGCGCCCCATCAAGGTCGAGGGCAATCCGGAGCATCCCTGCAGCCTGGGCGCCGCCGACGTGTTCGCCCAGGCCAGCATCCTCGAGCTCTACGACCCCGACCGCAGCCAGACCGTGGTCCAGCGATCCGGGCACCAGGTCCTGAACCAGGACTGGGAGGCCTTCGCGGTCTTCGCCAAGCAGCACTTCGCCGAGCTGGAACCGCAGAAGGGGCAGGGACTGGCCGTCCTCGTCGAGGCCACCACCTCCCCCAGCGTGGCGCGCCTGCGGGAGGAGTTGCTGGCGCGGATGCCCCAGACGCGCTGGTACGAGTACGAGGCCGTCTCGACCGACAGCGAGCGCGAGGGCACGGTCATGGCCTTCAGCGAGCCGCATCGCGTGCGGCTGGACCTGAGCGGGGCCCGCGCGATCGTGGCCTTCGACGTGGACCTGCTGCGGGGCCACCCGACCGCCCTGCACAATGCCCGCCAGCTCGCCCGGAGCCGGCATCCCGACGCCGAGCAGATGAGCCGGCTCTACGCCTTCGAGAGCGGCTACAGCCTGACCGGCGTCATGGCGGATCACCGCTTCCCGACGCCGACCTGCCAGGTGCCGATCGTGGCCGCCTGCCTGGCCGCCGAGCTGTTCCTGAACCAGGACCTGGCGCTACCCCCCAACACCGGGTACGTCGCCCACCTGCTGCGGCCTTTCCTGGACCATCCGCTGCGCCCGGCGGCGACCGCGGCCGTGGCCCGCGACCTCCTGGCGAGCCGGGGCGCGAGCTTGCTGGCCGCCGGCCCGACCCAGCCGCCCTTCGCCCACGCTCTCTGCTTCCTGATGAACGCGGCCCTGGAGAACGTCGGGCGCACGGTCCACCTGCGGGCCGACCCCGAGCTGCGGCCCTACCACCACCGCGCCATGGGCAACCTCGTCTACCGCATGAGCCGCGGCCAGGTGACGACCCTGCTGATCCTCGGCGGCAATCCGGCCTACGACGCTCCCGGCAATCTGCCGGGCGGCGTGAGCTTCGCCGAGGCGCTGGGCAAGGTCGGCACCAGCATCCATCTGAGCCTTTACCGCAACGAGACCTCGCGGGCCTGCACCTGGCACCTGCCGCGCGCTCACGCCCTGGAGGCCTGGAGCGACCTGCGCAATCCGGACGGCAGCCTGGCGGCCGCGCAGCCGCTGATCGAACCGCTCTACGGGGGCCGCACGCCCGCGGAGCTGCTCTCGCTGCTGCTGGAGCAGCCGGCCCGGACCGCCCACGACCTGGTGCGCCGCGCCTTCCACCAGGAGACGGGCGGCCGCGGTGAGGTGCCGGCGGACGATCCGGACTTCGAGGCGCGTTGGCAAGCCTTCCTGCGGGCGGGCTGGCTCGCCGGCTCAGCGGCCCCCGAGGTGCCGGCGCGCTTCCGCTCCCCCCTGGTGGGCCCCAACCTGACCAAGGGGCTGCAGGAAGCGCAGGAGCTGGGCCGGGTGCGGCTGGATCGCAACAACCTGGAGCTGGTGTTCGCCCCGGACGGCAAGCTCTTCGACGGGCGCTTCGCCAACAACGCCTGGCTCCAGGAGCTGCCCGATTTCTTGACCAAGCTGACCTGGGACAACGCAGCCCTGCTGGGCCCCGCCACGGCCGCGGCCCTGGGCGTCGGGCAGGGTGACGTGGTGCGGCTGCAGTGGGAGGGCCGCCAGGCGGAGCTGCCGGTCTACGTCCTGCCCGGGCAGGCGGCCTGGTCGGTGACGGTCCTGCTCGGCTATGGGCGAACGGCCGCCGGGCGCGTGGGCGACGGCGTGGGCGTGGACGTGAACGGGCTGCGGCACGGGCTCAAGTTCTGGGGCGGACCCGGCCTGCGGCTGACCCGCAGCGGGCGCAGGCACAACCTGGCTTGCACGCAGGATCATCACGCCATCGACACCCTCGGCGCCGACGAGCGCCGGCAGCGCATCGGGCCCCTGGTGCGTGAGGCCGACCTGGCCGAGTACCGCGAGCATCCCGATTTCGCCGTCCATCTCGGACCGCACCACCCGCCGCTGGTCTCGCTCTGGCAGGAGCGCCGGAGCGAGGGTCACCGCTGGGGCATGGCGATCGACCTGAACTCCTGCATCGGCTGCAACGCCTGCGTGGTGGCCTGCCAGGCCGAGAACAACATCCCGGTGGTGGGCAAGAAGCAGGTCGGCAAGGGGCGCGAGATGCAGTGGCTGCGCCTGGACCGCTACTTCCGCGGGGAGCCGGAGAACCCCCGGGTGGCGCATCAGCCGGTGGCCTGCGTCCAGTGCGAGAACGCCCCCTGCGAGCAGGTCTGTCCCGTGGCGGCCACCGTGCACAGCGAGGAAGGCCTCAACGTGATGGTCTACAATCGCTGCGTGGGGACGCGCTACTGCTCGAACAACTGCCCCTACAAGGTGCGGCGCTTCAACTTCTTCAACTACCAGAAGCACCTGACGGAGACGCAGAAGATGGCCTACAATCCCGAGGTCACGGTCCGCTCCCGCGGCGTCATGGAGAAGTGCACCTACTGCGTGCAGCGGATCCAGAAGGCCAAGATCCGGGCCAAGAACGAGCGGCGGATCCTCGGCGACGGCGAGATCGTGCCCGCCTGTGCCCAGACCTGTCCGACGCAGGCCATCGTCTTCGGCGACCTGAACGATCCCGCGAGCCGGGTGGCCGGGCTCCAGGCCGAGCAGCGGGCTTACCGCATGCTGGCGGAGCTCAACGTCAAGCCGCGCACCGCGTACCTGGCGCGCGTCCGCAACCCGAATCCGGAGCTGGCGACGGCCGCAGGCGAGGACGCCGGCGGCGACGCCGACCATCACTGATCCCGACGGAGGGCCCATGAGCAGCGTGGCCGTGGTCGAGATCGACAACACGATCGACGATCCCACCCGCCCGACGCCGCTGGTGCTGGGGGGCAACGACTTCACCAGCGTGACCGAGAAGATCAGCGGCATCGCGGAGAAGCCGCGGCCGCCGCGGGCCTGGTACGTGGCCTTCGGCGTCGCCAGCTTCCTGACCGCCGTGCTCTTCGCCATGCTGGCCTATCTGATCCTCACCGGGGTGGGGGTCTGGGGCGTGAACATCCCGGTGGGCTGGGGCTGGGCCATCGTCAACTTCGTCTTCTGGGTCGGCATCGGACACGCGGGGACGCTGATCTCGGCCATCCTCTTCCTCCTGCGCCAGAAATGGCGGACCAGCATCAACCGCTTCGCCGAGGCCATGACCATCTTCGCCGTCATCTGCGCCGGGATCTTCCCCGCCGTGCACGTGGGACGGATCTGGGTGGTCCACTGGCTCTTTCCGCTGCCCAACTACCAGACCGTCTGGCCCAACTTCCGCAGCCCGCTGCTCTGGGACGTCTTCGCCGTGGGGACCTACATGCTGGTCTCGCTCATGTTCTGGTACACCGGCATGATCCCCGACCTGGCGACCCTGCGCGACCGGGCCACCAGCCGGCTGCGGGCCATCATCTACGGCTTCTTCGCCCTCGGCTGGCGCGCCTCGCACCGGCACTGGCACCGCTACGAGAAGGCCTACCTGCTGCTGGCGGGCCTGGCGACGCCCCTGGTGCTGAGCGTCCACTCGGTGGTGAGCTTCGACTTCGCCACCAGCCAGCTGCCGGGCTGGCACACCACCATCTTCCCGCCCTACTTCGTGGCGGGAGCCATCTTCAGCGGCTTCGCCATGGTGGGCACGCTGCTGGTGCCGGCGCGGCGCTGGTTCGGGCTGAAGGACATCGTGACGCTCTACCACCTCGAGAATATGAACAAGATCATCCTGGCGACCGGCTCGATGGTGGGCTACGCCTACGTCACCGAGTTCTTCATGGCCTGGTACAGCGGCAATCCCGACGAGGCCTTCACCTTCTACAACCGCGCGCTCGGCCCCTACGCCTGGGCCTACTGGATCATGGTCACCTGCAACGTGGTGGTGCCGCAGTTCTTCTGGTCGAAGAAGCTGCGCACGAACACGGCCGTCATGATGATCATCTACGTGCTGGTGAACGTGGGCATGTGGTTCGAGCGCTTCGTGATCACGGTGACCAGCCTGAGCCGCGACTTCCTGCCCTCCAGCTGGGACTACTACAAGCCGACCCTCGTGGACGGATTGACCTTCGCCGGCAGCTTCGGGCTCTTCTTCACGCTCTTCCTGCTGTTCATCCGCTACCTGCCCATGGTGGCCATGGCCGAGGTGAAGACCGTGATGCCGGCCGCCGTGATCGAGGGCGAGCACCGGCCGGTCGGCGACTACCACGGCGACATCCCGCAGACCCACGACCTGCATCCGGTCATGCACGACCATCCGGAGCACAGGGGGGATCACCTATGAGCGCGACCGACGTGCGCGCGACCGGCGCCGGGCAGGGCGGGCTCTACGGCCTGCTGGTCGAGTTCGACGATCCCGTCGCCCTCGTGGAGGCCTGCCGGGAGGTGCGCGACGCCGGCTTCCGCCGCTGGGACGCCCACAGCCCCTTCCCCATCCACGGCATGGACGACGCCATGGGGATCCGCGGCACCCGGCTGCCCTTCCTGGTGCTGGCGGGGGGCGTGATCGGCTGCGGGCTGGCCCTGCTCATGCAGTGGTGGATGAACGCGGTGAGCTATCCGTATCTCATCAGCGGGAAACCGCTGTTCGGGCTGCCCGCCAACATCCCGGTGACCTTCGAGCTGACCATCCTGGTGAGCGCCCTGACCACCTTCTTCGCGATGTGGACCCTGAACGGCCTGCCCCGGCTCCATCACCCGCTGTTCCGCAGCCGCCGCTTCCGGCGGGCGACCAGCGATCGCTTCTTCATCGTCGTCGAGGCCGCCGATCCGCAGTTCGATGCGGAGCAGACCCGCCGCTTCCTGGAGGGCCTGGGCGGAACGGCTGTGGAAGCCGTCGAGGAGTAGCCGATGCCCCCGCGCCCCGTCATCTACGTGCTGCTGCTGCTGATCGCGCTCAGCTTCGTGCCCATGGCCTTCCTGGTCAAGGCGCGGGTGACCGGCTCGACCGCGCCCCGGCTGCAGATCATCCCGGACATGGACAACCAGCCGCGCTTCAAGTCCCAGCAGGCCGATCCCCTGTTCGCCGACGGACGCGAGCTGCGGCCGCCGGTGCCGGGAACGGTGGGCCGCACCGGGGGCCGGAGCGATCCCCTGTTCCTCGCGGGCCGGACCCCGCAGGGCGAATGGACGCCACGCTCGCCGCTGCCGACCACCGCGGCGCTCCTGCAGCGGGGCCAGCAGCGCTTCCAGATCTACTGCACGCCCTGCCATGGCCTAGGCGGGGCCGGAGACGGGACTGCCAGCCGCCGGGCCGACCGCCTGGCCGAGGGAACCTGGACGCCGCCCAGCGATCTGGCCAGCGAGACCGTGCGCGAGCGGCCGGACGGGCACCTGTTCAACACGATCACCCACGGTCTGCGCAACATGCCGGCCTACGGTCCCCAGATCCCGCCCGAGGACCGCTGGGCCATCGTGGCCTACGTGCGCGCCCTGCAGCGCGCCCGCCACGCGACCCTGGACGACGTGCCGCCCGAAGTGCGGCCCACGCTGAAGTGAGCTGAACATGCAGGAGACGTTGCCCCACCATCATCCACCGCGCCTGGCCGAGGATCGCACGACCCTGGAGGCGCTGGGCCCGCGGGTCTTCGCAGGCGGGCTCGTCCTGGGCGGGCTCGGCCTCGGTCTGGCTCTCGTGCTCGGCCTGCAGGCCCGGGACGGCCTGCGGCACTTCAGCTTCTCCTACCTGGTGAGCTTCGCCTTCTGGTTGAGCCTCTCGCTGGGTGCGCTCTGCTTCGTGGCCATCCAGCACCTGACGCGCGCGAGCTGGAGCGTCGTCGTGCGGCGGCTGGCCGAGCTGCTGGCGGCCAACCTGCCGCTGCTGGGATTGCTGTTCTTGCCCGTGTTCCTGAATCTCGCGCGCGTCTACGCCTGGGCCGGGCCGCGGACCGCCCTCGAACCTCACCTGGAATTCAAGCTCGCGTACCTGAACCCCACCTTCTTCGGCCTGCGCTGGCTAGCCTACTTCGTGATCTGGAGCGGGATGGCCCTCTGGCTCTGGCGGCGGTCGCTGGGCCAGGACAGCAGTCACGATCCGCAGGCGACGATCCGCATGGAGAACTTCAGCGGTCCCACGCTGGTGATCTTCGCCGTTACCGTGACCCTGGCCTCCTTCGATCTGCTGATGTCGCTGGACCTGGCCTGGTACAGCACCATCTTCGGCGTCTACTTCTTCGCGGGCGGCTTCGTGGGCTTCTTCGCCCTGCTGACCATCCTGACCCTCGCCCTGCAGCGCGGCGGGCGCCTGGCGCGGGTCGTGACCATCGAGCACTACCACGACTACGGGAAGCTGATGTTCGCCTTCGTCTTCTTCTGGGCCTACATCGCCTTCTCGCAATACCTGCTCATCTGGTACTCGAACATTCCCGAGGAGACCGTCTGGTTGCGGCAGCGGCAGGAACACGGCTGGGCCGCCGTGGCGCTCGTCCTGCTCTTCGGGCACTTCCTCGTGCCGTTCCTGGGACTGATGTCCCGCTACGCCAAGCGCCACCGCGGGCTGCTCGGTCTGTGGGCCGTCTGGATCTTCGCGATGCACTGGTGCGATCTCTACTGGGTGGTCATGCCGGAGTACAGTCCCGGCGGGCTGCCGTTCGCCTGGCTGGACCTGTGCTGCTTCCTGGGCATCGGCGGCCTCTACCTGGCCGGCCTGGCGCGGCTGGCCGGATCCCGCTCGCTCGTGCCCAGCGGCGATCCGCGCCTGGCAGACGCCCTGCGCTTCGAGAACGCCTAAGGGGGCATGAACATGGCCACCGGCAGGGAAGACCTCGACACCCCCCTCATCGTCGTCGTGGGCATTCTGTTTGCCATTCTGACGTTTGTCGTTATCGTCTTGCTGCAAGCCTGGTTCTTCAAGGCCCAGCACGACGAGTACTACACGAAGAACGTGGCGCCCCGATCGGACGACCTGACGCGGGCCCTCGCGGATCAGGAAGCGGATCTGCACCGCTACCGCTGGCTGGATCGCGAGAAGGGCATCGTGGGCATCCCCATCGAGAGGGCCATGGAACTCCAGGTCCGCGACGCGGCCGCGAACGCTACCCGGTAGGTGGAACTATGATCGAGCACGAGAGGCGCGCGGCGCCGGGCGGTCGGTTCCTGACCGCCAGAATTCCGAGTATGGAACTCGGCCTACTCCTGCTTGTCGCCCTGCTGTATGTCGGCTCCGCGGCAGCCCAGGAGACCCCGGGTCAGGGCCGCGCCGAGGCGCTGCCGGAGGACCTGGAGGGTGTGGGCATCGAGGAGCACCTGGACGCCCCCCTGCCCTTGGACACCGTGTTCACGGACGAGCTGGGCCGCGAGGTGACCCTGCGGCAGTACTTCGACGGCGAGCGGCCCGTCGTGCTGAACCTGGGCTACTACAGCTGCCCCATGCTCTGCGGGCTGGTCCTGAACGGCCTGGTGGACGCCATGCAGGAGCTGTCCTGGACCTGCGGCGAGGATTACCGGGTGGTCACCCTCAGCATCGACCCCACCGAGACCCACACGCTGGCCAGCCTGAAGAAGGCCAACGCCGTGCGCGAGCTGGGCCGGCCGGAGGCGGCGGCGGGCTGGTGCTTCCTGACCGGACGCGAGGAACCCATCCACGCGGTCAGCGACGCGGCCGGCTTCATGTTTCGCTGGAACGAGAAGCGCCAGCAGTTCGCCCATGCGGCCGTGCTCGTCGTCTGCACGCCGGACGGGCGCGTCTCGCGTTATCTCTACGGCATCCAGTTCGATCCCCAGACGCTGCGCCTCTCGCTGGTGGAAGCGGCCGACGGCAAGGCCGGCTCCTCCTTCGACCGGCTGCTGCTGTTTTGCTTCCACTACGACGCCGAGGAGGGCCGCTACGGGCCGGAGGCGCGCAACCTGATGAAGGCCGGCGGCCTGGTGACCGTCCTCCTGCTGGGCGGGATCCTGACGGGCTTCTGGCGACGCGAACGGCGGCGGTCCGCCCGCGGCGACGGTGCGGCGGGTAGCCGGGGAGGAACGGAAGGGTCTTGAGCAACGGGTGGAGCTTGACGGCTGGCTTTTCGGCGCTGCTGGGGCCGGTGCTGCTGGCCCAGCAAAGAGGGGATTTCTGGCTGCCGCAGCGGGCCTCCAGCGAGGCCGGCGCGGTGGACCACCTCTTCTACTTCATCTTCGGGGTCTCGGCCTTCTTCTTCCTGCTCATCGTCGTGCTGGCGCTGCTCTTCGTCCTGCGCTACCGGCGCCGGCCGGGCCGCGAGGTCGAACCGTCGCCCAGCCACAACCTGAAGCTGGAGCTGACCTGGAGCATCATCCCCATCATCATCGTCATCGTGATCTTCGCCCTCGGCTTCCAGCGCTTCCTCGACATGGCCACGCCGCCCGCCAACAGCTACGAGATCCAGGTCACGGGCCAGAAGTGGAAGTGGTTCTTCACCTATCCCAGCGGCTTCGTCTCGGACGAGCTGCACGTCCCGGTGGACGAGCCCGTGAAGCTGGTCCTGACCTCCGAGGACGTCATCCACAGCCTCTACATCCCGGCCTTCCGCATCAAGAAGGACGCCGTCCCCGGGCGCTACAGCACCGCCTGGTTCCGTGCCATCGAACCGGGCCAGTATCTGCTGCTCTGCGCCGAGTACTGCGGCACCGGCCACTCGGACATGCAGACCTGGACGGTGGTCCACGAGCCCGGCGGCTTCGAGACCTGGCTGGCCAAGGCCTCGAACTTCCTCGACACCCTGTCGCCCGCCGAGGCGGGCGAGCGGCTCTACAAGACCAAGGGCTGCGCCCAGTGCCATTCGGTGGACGGTGCGGGCGGCATCGGACCCTCCTTCCGGGATCTGTACGGACACCGGCAGGCCCTGCGGGGCGGCGCCGAGGTCACCGTCGAGGAGAACTACGTCCGCGAGTCGATCCTCGATCCCCAGGCCAAGGTGGTGGCCGGCTTCGAGCCGGTCATGCCCACCTACCAGGGCAAGCTCTCCGACCGCGAGATCACCGCCATCATCGCCTATCTGAAGCAGCTCGCCAGCGGAGCGCAGGAGGTCCCCTAGATGAGCACCACCACGGACGTCTCCGGCACCCCGGCCGCCCTCGGTGAGAACTACCTGAACTGCGCGCACGGCCTGCGCTCCTGGCTGCTGACCCTCGACCACAAGCGGATCGGGGTCATGTACCTGATCTCGATCCTCGCCTCCTTCTTCCTGGGCGGTGTGCTGGCCCTGCTGGTGCGCACCGAGCTGCTCACCCCCCAGCGGACGATCGTCGACGCCCAGACGTACAACCAGCTCTTCACCCTGCACGGGGCGGTGATGATCTTCCTCTTCATCATTCCCGGCATCCCGGCCGCCCTGGGCAACTTCGTCCTGCCCATGATGCTGGGGGCCAAGGACGTGGCCTTCCCGCGCCTGAATCTGCTGAGCTATCACCTCTGGCTGCTGGGGGCGGTGTTCGCCCTCGCCTCCATCGTGCTGGGGGCGGTGGACACCGGCTGGACCTTCTACACCCCCTACAGCACGACCACCGGCACCAGCGTGGTGGCGGTGACCCTGGGTGTCTTCATCCTCGGATTCAGCTCCATCTTCACCGGCCTGAACTTCGTGGTCACCATTCACAAGATGCGTCCGGCGGGCATGGGCTGGTTCCAGATGCCCCTGTTCCTGTGGGGCCTCTACGCCACGGCCATCATCCAGATCCTGGCGACCCCGGTGCTGGGCATCACGCTGCTGCTGCTCATCGTCGAGCGCGTCTTCGGCGTGGGGATCTTCGATCCCGCGCTGGGCGGGGATCCGGTGCTCTTCCAGCACTTCTTCTGGTTCTACTCGCACCCGGCCGTCTACATCATGATCCTGCCGGCCATGGGGGTGATCAGCGAGCTGGTCTCGGTCTTCAGCCGCAAGCGCATCTTCGGCTACAAGGCCATCGCCTACAGCAGCGTGGCCATCGCCGTGCTCAGCTTCCTGGTCTGGGGACATCACATGTTCGTCAGCGGGCAGTCGGCGCTGGCCAACATGATCTTCAGCGCCCTGACCTTCAGCGTCTCGATCCCCTCGGCCATCAAGGTGTTCAACTGGCTGGCCACCATGTACAAGGGTTCCATCCGCCTGGACACCCCCATGCTCTACGTGCTCTCCTTCCTCTTCCTGTTCGGGATCGGCGGCCTGACCGGTCTCTTCCTGGGCGCGCTGGCCACGGACGTGCACCTGCACGACACGTACTTCGTGGTCGCCCACTTCCACTACGTGATGATGGGCGGGACGGTGATCGCCTTCCTCGGCGGGCTGCACTACTGGTGGCCCAAGATGTTCGGGCGCATGTACAGCGAGAAGTGGGGCCGGATCGCGGCCCTGGTCATCTTCGTGGGCTTCAACCTGACCTTCTTCACCCAGTTCGTCATGGGCAGCCGCGGCATGCCGCGTCGCTACTACAACTACCCGGAGCAGTTCACCCCCTATCATCAGCTCTCGACGATCGGCTCCTATCTGCTGGGCGCCGGTTTCCTGATCGTCGCCGTCTACCTGCTGCACTCGCTGGTGGCCGGCCGCCCGGCGCCGGCGAATCCCTGGGGCGCCTCGAGCCTGGAGTGGCAGGCCACCTCGCCGCCCCATCCCCACAACTTCGCCGAAACCCCGGCCCTGCGGGATCCCTACGACTTCAGCGACCTGGTCTACGACCCGGCGACGGGGAACTACGCTCCGGCGAAGGGAGCGGACGCATGATGTCCACCGAGCACGGCGGAACCGGTGGGAACGTCGGCTACGCGGGCCGGCCGCGCCTGGCGCATCACTTCGCCGACCTCGAGCAGCAGTACACCTCCGGCAAGCTGGGGATCTGGCTCTTCCTGGTGACCGAGATCCTCCTGTTCGGCGGCCTGTTCTGCGCCTACGCGGTCTACCGGGCCAACCACCCGGAGATCTTCCTCTACGCCCACACCTTCCTGGACAAGACCCTCGGCGGGATCAACACGGTGGTGCTCCTGTTCAGCAGCCTGACCATGGCCTGGGCCGTGCGGGCCGCCCAGCTCGGCCAGCGCCGCCTGCTAATGGCCCTGCTGGCCGTGACCCTGCTCTGCGCCTGCGGCTTCCTGGGCATCAAGGCCGTCGAGTACAACCAGAAGTGGAAGCACGGCCTGCTGTGGGGCAAGCGTTTCGACTACGAGAGCGTCGAGCGGCACGCCGCGGAGGCGCACGGGACGACCGCGGCCGGCGCCGCGGCGACCGGGCCGGCGGAGCAGGCACCATCGGTGGACGCCTCGAACGTGCCGCCCTCGGCGGTCGGCCCCGGCGGTCTGGCCGCGCCCGCGCCCGCTCCGCCCGCCCACGCGGACGCGGCCCGTGCGGGCCCCGTGCCCCGCAACGTGCACATCTTCTTCGGCATCTACTTCGCCATGACCGGCCTGCACGGGCTGCACGTGATCGCCGGCATGGTCGTGATTGTCTGGCTCCTGGTCCGGGCGCGCCGCGGTGACTTCGGACGCAACTACTTCGCGCCGGTGGACTTCGGAGGCCTGTACTGGCATCTGGTGGACGTGATCTGGATCTTTCTCTTCCCGCTGCTCTACCTGATCCACTAGCGGGACGTGGCCGGCGCGGCCGCGAGCAGGCCCGGCGGCCGCCAGAACAGGGAGCGACGACCGTGAGCGACCACGATCCGACCGTACCGGCGGCCCCGGCCGAGCAGGCCGCACCCCGCGCGCACATCGTGCCCCTGCGCATCTTATTCGCGGTGTTCGTCACCCTGATCGGCCTGACCGTCCTGACCGTCGGCGTCACCTACCTCGACCTGGGCGGCAGCGCCCTCTGGGTGGCGATCGTGATCGCCGGTCTGAAGGCCACCCTCGTGGCCCTCTTCTTCATGCACCTGCGCTACGACTGGGTCTTCCACGGCTTCATCTTCCTGGGCGCCATCCTCTTCGTGATCCTGTTCATCGGTTTCGCCCTGATGGACACGCAGGCCTACCGACCGGACATCATCCAGGGCTTCGCCCCGGGAATTCAGCAGTAGCGGGTTCGGTGCCGCCCCCTCACCCTCCTCGACCCGGGTTCTTCGGCGTCACGAAGCGCATGATCATCGCGAAAATCGGTTCGAAAGCCCGTATGATCTGATATAATGCCAAATGTATTGGGGGGGACTGGTCACCCGGCGTCCGCACCCGCGTCGGTCTCGGCTCGTCCCGTTCATCGCCCAGCGACACCATGACGCCCCAGGACCATGGGGCCCAACCCCGGGGGAGGTTTTTCTCATGAAGAAGCTGGTTATCGTCTCGATCCTCCTGCTCTGCGCCGGCGCCGTCCAGGCCGGCCCCATCTACGATCTGCAGATCGGCGGCGCCTACGTCGAAGGCGAGTACGTGCTGGTGCCCGGTGCGGTCGTGACGGCCGTGGCCACCTACGGCTGCGTCATCTCCGAGGCTCCCTACGGCCCCGGCAACAGCGTCTGGGTCTACCTGGGCGCGGGCCACACGGCCCAGATCGGCGACCTGGTCGACGTCTACGGGGTGTACGACGAGTACTACGATCTGACCGAGCTCGACGTGGCGGATTACACGGCCTCGGATCCCGCCGCCTACTTCCTGGTCATCGGCACCGCCGATGTGCCCCCGCCGCTCGTCGTGACGGCTGCCGCGATCATGGCCGATCCCGAGCCCTACGAGAGCAGCATCGTCTGGATCAGCGACGGATTCATCGTCACCGAGCTGCTCACCTACGGCGAGTGGAAGGCCATCAGCAGCGAGGACGGCACGACAGTCATCTGGTTCGACGACTACTGGTACGACGAGACGGTCCTGAACGTGGGCGACTGCGCCAACTGGGGCCTGGGCATGTGGACCTACAGCTTCGACGACTGGAAGCTGGAACCCTTCGCGGACGGCTTCCCGCTGACCGGCTGTGCGGTGCCCAGCGAGCAGCAGAGCTTCGGCCACATCAAGGGGCTCTATCGCTAGATCGTGCCGCGGGGCGCTGATCGGTCGCGAATGATCGTGAGGCATCGAGAGCGAAGGCGGGTCGCCGGCCGGTGACCCGCCTTCTCGCCTCCCGCGCCGATCGTTCCCGGTCAGCGCTGCAGCAGCGGCTCGACGATCTTGGCGTCGAGGCGCGCCAGGCGGCAGATCGCCGCCCGCTCGTCGTTCCTGCGGTCGGGATTGTAGAACTCCCAGACGATCTCGCTCTCCCGCGTGACCTCGAAGACGTGCCCCTTGCTGGACTCGGTCACCAGCACGTCGCCGTTGGGCAGCCCTTCGACGCCGCCCCGCGAGGAAGAGTAGAAGTTCCCGCCGGGTCCCTGCGTGTACTCCCAGACGATTTCGTCGCGATCGGGCGCATACTCGACGATCCGCGAGTACTCGCGGCGCGTGCCGTTATCGAAGACGAGCACGGTCCCACTGGCCGTCATGGTCGGCTGGTGTTGCTGCTCGAGCTGTCCGGGGCCCCAGGTCCAGAGCAGCTTCCCCTGCTCCAAATCGACCAGGGCGATCATGTCCAGCTCGCGGACCGAGATGAGCAGACCGCCGGGTACGAGCTCGATGCTGTCGACGCGGAAGACATCGCAGGCGCCGCCCGGCACCTTGGCCGCCCTCTCATCTTCGTGCAGGGCCTTCTCGATCACCGCCGCGGTCCCCTCGCCGAGCCGGTTCGCGAAGAGCCGGGCCATGGAGTAGTGCCGCAGCAGATGACCGTCGGACGACAGCACCTGGACGTCATCGTCGATGATGGGCAGCTCGCGACCGGCCAGCTCGAGCTCCTCGTCGCTGTGCACGAGCACGTAGATTTCCCCGTTGTCCGCCAGGGCCACGTCGTGGTGGGCGCGCAGGGACAGCGACCAGAGGAGATGCGAATCCCAGTCCAGCTTGGACAGCGAGCGGTCCTCGAGGATGGTGTAGAGAGCGCCGTCCCTTGCCATCTCGATGTGGTGCCAGCCTCCCGGCACGTCCTGCTCCCAGGCGTGGACCTCCTGGCCGGCCATGTCCATGAGCACGGCGCGGCTCCGCGGCCGCGAGTTGTAGAGGTTGTACCCCGGACTGGCCTTCTCCACGTCGTATTTTACCACGCCGTCGGCATTCGCCGAGGCCGGGTCGATGGGATTCCAGTCCAGGTAGGGCAAGGTCTTGAGGGCGCGGGCGTTGACCTGCGATCCCTCGACCACCTGATCGTCCGATTCGTGGCTGCTGCATCCGGCCAGCAGCGCCCCGGCTGCCAGGAGCAAGCCCACCAGGAGAAAACGACCGGGAGCTGACATGAGATTCCCCTTGCGTCGATCGCCAGGCGAGCAGCTTAGCCGTTGCCGGAGCCAAAACCAAGATAAATATTATCTGCTAATAGCGGTGTGGAAAGGCACCGCCGGCCCTCAGAGCAGATCCAGCAGGCGGTCGTCCGGATGCAGGGCGTGCCAGGCGAACCAGAAGCTGAGGATGCAGGGCTGCGGGCGCCCGTCCTCCGCATCCCGGACAAGCACGGTGGGCGGCGACTCGCTCACGCGGATACGCAGGCCCCGTTCCGGCAGCGGCAGCAGCAGCTCGCCGTCCGGGCCGGCCCTCACCACGAGGTCCTTCAGGGCGATGGTGAGCCAGCCGCCCGGCCGCGGCACGGCGACGACGTGATCCTTGTTGCGCAGATCCCCCGACGGGATGGCCGGCTGCACGGGAAAGCGCAGCAGGTCCGAGCCGCCGTAGCTGCCGTAGGGATCGCGCTTGTAGCTGTCCCGCCGCTCGGGCGCCGGAAAGGGCACCGTCGTCCCGGGATGCAGAGCGCGCCACTCCCGCCAGGTGATCACCGCGACGGGCAGGACGGCCAGGGTGCGTGCCGCCGCCGCGGCCGGCCCGGTCACCGCCCGGGCCTGGAGCTGGCTCCAGAGGCTCTCCCCCTCGCCGCCGGGGCGGCGATCGTACATCAGCAGGTTCGAGTCCAGGAGCAGACCGCTCACCCCGAACTCCAGCTCCCGGCCGTCGACCCGCCGGTCGAAGGCGACACAGGCGTCGGCCAAGGGGCTGTAGGTCACCGCGATGGGCCGCCCGCCGAGGGTGTCGTTGGCGATCTCGTGCCAGTTCATAACGCGCAGCGGGTAGGCCCGGGCGAGCCCGCCCAGCTCCAGCCCGATCACCCGGTCTTCGGCGACGAGGTACTTGCCGCGCTCGGCGGCGTTGAGTGAATCCACGGCCGCCGCACTCATCAGCGGGGGACGATCGAGAGAGGCCAGACCATCCTTGGGCAGGCCGGCCGCCACGAGGACCTCGCGCGGCACGAGGCAGGTGTCCAGGTCGAAACCGTAGCTGGCGACGTCCCGGCCGTTGCCCACCAGCACCGCGTGCGGACCCCGCAGGGCCCGCAGGATCTGGACCGCGAACATGGCCGCGCTGATCAGCAGGGCCAGGCCCAGGATCCAGGCCACGCTGCGCAGGCGGCCGGCCGGAGTCCCGGGCGCAGCTCCTGCGGGCGGCAGCTTCATGGCGCCAGGCCCGCCGGATCCGCCGTGGACCGCGCGGGAAGCGGCGTTGCCGCCGCAGGCCCCGCCGACACCGGAGAGATCGGGCCTTGGGCCAGATCGTAGCCTGACGACATCCCCACCAGGGGCCCGCGGTCGGCCACCATCAGACCCAGCACCAGGGGCAGGTAGAGCAGGCTGCCCAGGAAGACCTTGCGGGCGCGCCGATCGCTGTGCTCGCGGTAGAGCTGGAGGCCGAACCACGACCAGAAGAGGCCCGCCAGCAGCGATCCGGCGGCATAGATCGGCCCCGCCAGCCCCATCAGGAAGACGGTCAGGCCCAGCGGCAGCAGCGCCAGGCTGAACAGCAGGAGCGACGGGAAGGTGGCGCGCCCCGCGGGATCCACGACCGGCAGCATGCGATACCCGGCGCGGGCGTAGTCGCGGCGGTAGATCCAGGCCAGGGCGAAGAAGTGGGGCATCTGCCAGACGAAGAGGGTGGCGGCCAGCAGCCAGGCCCCCAGCTCCAGACCGCCTGTGGCGGCGGACCAGCCGATCATCGGCGGGATGGCGCCGCAGATCGCCCCGACCAGGGTGCAGAGGGTGCTCCGTCGCTTCAGCGGCGTGTAGGCCAGCGTGTAGAGCAGGACCACGCTGGCGGCCAGGGCCGCCGGCACCCGACCCACCAGGATCAGCAGCAGCGCCACGCCGGCCGTCGCGGTACCGAGACCCCAGAGCAGGGCATGCCGGCGCGTCAGCCGCCCGGAGGGCAGGGGGCGTCCCCGGGTCCGCTCCATGAGGGCGTCCTGCTCCACCTCCAGCCACTGGTTGAGCGCGTTGGCCCCGCCGGCCGCCAGGGCGGTGCCCAGCAGGGTCCACAGGAGGTGGGCCGATCCGTGGTCGCCGCGACCGGGCAGCAGGTAGCCGACGAGGGTCGTCAAGAGCACCAGGGAGGTCAGGCGAGCCTTGGCCAGCTCGAGGTAGCTGTCGATGCGGGCGCGGACGTCCATGAGCCCTCGCGATCTTGTCGTTAGCGGTCAGGCCGCCTTCGCTTCTATCATATCGGGAAGTCCGGTCCCGATCCACCGTCGGGATGGGGCCCGTGCTCCGGGTCCGCGGTTCCGCCCCCTGCCTCCGTGGCCGCAACGTGAGGCTCGCCGCACGGTCCGGCAAGATAACCAAGTCCACGACGGTCCGCCGCCTCATCCCGGCGCAGGCCACCTCGCAAGGAGTCCCTGCATGCCTCCAGAGTCGGTATCCCCGCAATCTCCTCGCGTCCACGGAGCGGACATCCTCGCCCTAGGATTCGGAACCACGGTGACGATGTGGGCCATCGGCTATGTCTGTCGTTACCCCGGGCTGAACGCTCCGGCCTGGTCGGTCCTCGTCCTGCTGCTCGCCAGCCTGTTCGGCGGCGGCCTGCTGGCGGGTTCCTGGACCACGCGCGGCATCCGTGGCGGGATGGCGGTGGGCCTTCTGGCCGGCCTCGTCAACCTGCTCGTTCTCGGCAGCCTGCTGTCGGGCGATCGCCCCAACCACCTCGTGCCCTCGACGCTCTTGTGGCTGCCCGGCGCCTTGCTGGCGAGCACTCTGCTCGGAGCCGCCGGCGCGCTGGTGGGCAAGACACTGCGGCGCGGGCGGGCGCCGGAGGGCGTGCTGGGGAGGGACGATTCGCCGCCGGACTGGACCGCGGCGTTCGCGGGCGTGGCGGCGGCCGCCACCTTCCTGCTCCTGGTCGCCGGTGGCATCGTCACCAGCCACGAGGCGGGCCTGGCCGTGGTGGACTGGCCCAACTCTTACGGCTACAACATGTTCCTCTACCCGCTGGCGCGCATGACCGGCGGCATCTACTACGAGCACGCCCACCGCCTCCTGGGCTCGCTGGTGGGCCTGACCACCCTCGCTCTGGTGATCCACCTGCTGCGGACGGACCCGCGCCGCTGGCTGAAGCGCACGGCCGTGGCGGCGCTCGTGCTGGTGGTGCTGCAGGGCATCCTGGGCGGGCTCCGGGTCACCGGCCGCTTCACCATGAGCGCCTCGCCGGCCGAGACCGCACCCAACCTCCTGCTGGCGGTGATCCACGGAATCACCGGGCAGGTCTTCTTCGCCGTGATGACCCTGCTGGCCGTCTTCGCCTCGCGACGCTGGCGGCTCACCGCCGAGCCCCTGGTCGCCACCTCGGCCGGCCTGGAGCGTAGCCTCGCGCGCCTGCTGGCGGCCGGCCTGCTGGTGCAGCTGGTGCTGGGGGCCGTCCTGCGCCACGAAAGCAGCGGCCTGCTCGTTCACGTCACCATGGCCGCCGTGGTGGTGGCCCTGGCGATCTCGCTGGGCGTGCTGGTCGTGCTCCTGCACCGCGAACTCGCGCCGCTGCCCGGCTTCGGCCGCCTGCTGCTGGTCCTGACCGGCGTGCAGGTGGGGCTCGGCCTGGGCGCCATGGTGGCCGTGGGAGCCGAGCGCGCCGGCGAGGCTCCCCTGGTCGCTGACCTGATCCTGACGACGGCCCATCAGGCCACCGGGGCCCTGCTGTTGGCCTCCGCCGTCTCGCTCCTGGCCTGGCTGCATCATCTGACCGTGACGGTGCCCCAGGCCACCACCCGGCCCGTCAGCCTGGCCAGGGACTGAACACGCCGGGAGAGGCGCCGCTCGCGGAAGCTCCCCGCACACCCGTCGAGGAGGATCGACATGAAGACGCTCAAGGAGCTGCTCGAGAAGAAGGGATCGGCGGTCTTCACCATCGACCGCGAGGCCACCGTGTTCGAGGCCATTGGTCTGATGGACGCGCGCAATGTCGGCGCGCTGCTCGTGACGTGCCAGGAGGAAGGTGAGCAGAAGGTCTGCGGCATCCTCAGCGAGCGCGACTACCTGCGGCAGATCATCCTGAAGGGCCGCTCCTCGCGCAACACGTCCGTGCGGGAGATCATGACCCGCAAGGTGATCTACGCCGAGCCGGACAGCACCGTGGAGGAGGCCCTCAGCATCATGACCGAACAGCGCTTCCGCCACCTGCCGGTCATGGAGGGGGAACGCCTGGCGGGCGTCGTGTCCATCGGCGACTGCGTCAAGTCCATCATCAGGCAGCAGAAGGTCGAGATCCGTTACCTCAAGGAATACATCGCGGACAATTATCCCGGCCCGACCAGCGAGGCCATCTGAACCGGCCAGCGGGGACCGCAGGCAGCAGGAGGAATCCGCCATGGAGCCGCCCAGCTCCCCGTTCGTGACCCGCGCGCTGGCCGAGTGGGCCGCCGGCCTGCGCTACGAGGACCTGCCCCCGGAGGTCGTGGCCGCCGCCCGGCGCTTCCTCTACGACTCGGTGGGTTGCGCCCTCGGCGGCCTGGTCCAGCCCGACGGCCGCATCGCGCTGGCGGTCCTGGAGGAGATCGCCGGCTCCGGCCCCGCCGCCGTGCTGGGCAGTGGCCGCCGCATCGACCCGGTCTCGGCGGCCCTGGCCAACAGCCTCCTGATCCGGGTCATGGACTACAACGACATCTACTGGAAGCAGGACCCGTCCCATCCCAGCGACCTGATCCCCGCCGCCCTGGCCGTGGTCGAGCGGCAGGGGGGATCGGGAGGCGACCTGCTGCTCGGCATCGTGCTGGGCCACGAGATCGAGCAGCGGCTCTGCGAGGTCTCCTTCCCGGGCCTCCGCGAGATCGGCTGGCACCACGCCACCCTGACCGCCGTGGCCGCACCCCTCGTGGCCGGCCGCCTGCTGGGCCTGGACGCCGGGCGGATCCAGCACGCCATGGGCATCAGCGCCTCGCGCCACGCCACCACCGGCGCGGTCACCGCCGGCAAGCTGACCATGATGAAGAACACCGTCGATCCCCTCGCCGTGCAGAGCGGCGTGCTGGCCGCCCTGCTGGCCGAGAAGGGCTACACCGGTCCCGAGCACGTCCTGGACGGCAAGGAGGGCTTCGCCCACGTCTTCCCGACCGAGTGGCGCTTCGAGATCCTCACGCAGGGGCTGCGCCCGGGCGGCAGCGACCGCTGGCGCATTCTCGAGTGCAGCATGAAGAGCTTCCCCACCGAGGCGCTGACCCACACGCCCATCTCGGCGACCCTGGACCTGGTGCGGCAGCACGACCTGGCGCCAGAGCAGGTTGCCGAGGTGCGCATCCGCAGCCTGGCCCGCGCCGCGGACATCCTGGCCGATCCCAGCAAGTACGATCCGCGGACCAAGGAGACCGCCGATCACAGCCTTCCCTACTGCATCGCCGCGGCCCTGGTGGACCGCCGCGTCACGCCGGAGCAGTTCACGCTGGAGCGGATCCGCGATCCGCGCATCCGCGCGCAGCTCCCCAAGATCGAGGTGACGGCGGATCCGGAGATCGAGCGGGTGTTCCCCGACCGCCAGCGGGCCGTGGTGACCATCGTCACCATCGACGGCCGGGAGCTCACCCAACGGCTGGACCATCCCAAGGGCGATCCCCGCAATCCTTTGACCGACGGGGAGCTGGAGACCAAGTTCGATGCGCTGGCCGGCCCGGTCTGCAGCCCCGCCCGCCTGGCGGAGATGAAGCAGGCCCTGGCCGGGGTGGCGGATCTGGCGCGCGCGGCCGACCTGACCGCGCGACTCGTGGCCGACCGGTTGCCGGCGCCCTGAAGCCCGGAGAGAGTTCCCGCTGGATCGGAGGCCTGCCGGGGCGTTTAATTCTGAGGCCGGCCGGAGCACCCGGCCAGTGAGATCCTTCGCGGAGGAAGCGAGATGTCGCAGACCGTCATCGAGAAGATCACCCAGGCCCACGCCGTGGACCTGCCGGCGGGCCACGAGGTGCGCGCGGGCGATTTCGTGACCGTGGTCCCCGATCACGTGATGACCCACGACAACACCTCGGCGGTGCTGGGCAAGTTCCGGGGTCTGGGGGCCGGCCGCGTGCACGACCCCCGGCAGCCGATCTTCACCCTCGACCACAACATCCAGGACACCGGCGAGATCAACCTGGCCAAGTACCGGGCCATCGAGGATTTCGCCCGCGAGCAGGGCGTGATCTTCTACCCGGCCGGACGCGGCATCGGCCACCAGGTCATGGTCGAGGAGGGCCACGTGCGTCCTGGCGGCTTCGTGGTGGCCAGCGACAGCCACAGCAACATGTACGGCGCCCTGGGCGCCCTGGGCACGCCCGTGGTGCGGACCGACGCCGCGGCGCTCTGGGCCACCGGCCGCGTCTGGTGGCAAGTGCCGCCCACGGTGCGCGTGGTGCTCGAGGATCGGCTGCCCCGGGGAGCCAGCGGCAAGGACGTGATCATCACCCTCTGCGGCCTCTACAACCAGGGCGAGGTGCTCAACGCGGCCGTCGAGTTCGCCGGCCCCGGCATCGCCACCCTGAGTATGGACGAACGCCTCAGCATCGCCAACATGACCACCGAGTGGGGAGCGCTGGTCGGCTGGTTCCCGGTGGACGCGGCGACCTGCGACTGGCTGCGCGCGAGGGCGCAGGCGGCCGAGCGTCCAAGCCCCGATCAGATCGACCGCTGGGCGGCCGATCCGCCGCGCTCCGACGATGGCGCCACGTACGCCGCCGAGATCGTGCTCGACCTGGCCCAGGTCAGCCCGCACGTCTCGGGCCCGGACACGGTGCAGGTCATGACCCCGCTGGCCGAGCTGAGCAAGCGCCGCCTGCCCATCCAGAAGGCCTACCTCGTCTCCTGCGTGAACAGCCGGCTGGAGGATCTGCAGGCGGCCGCGCAGGTGCTCGCGGGCCGGAAGGTGGCGGCCGGGGTGAAGCTCTACGTGGCCGCGGCGTCCCGGCTGGTGGAGGAGGCGGCGCGCGCGACCGGCGCCTGGCAGACGCTCCTGGCTGCCGGCGCGCACCCCCTACCCCCGGGCTGCGGGCCCTGCATCGGCCTGGGCACCGGGTTGCTGGAGGCCGGCGAGGTGGGCATCTCGGCAACCAACCGCAACTTCAAGGGACGCATGGGCAGCCGCGACGCCAGGTGCTACCTGGCCAGCCCCGCCGTGGTGGCCGCCTCGGCGGCGGCCGGCTACATCACCGGACCGGAGCCGGTCGCGGCGACCCGGCCGGCCCGCAGCTTCCAGAAGACCGCGGCGGCCTCCGGCGGTGCCCCGGCGGTGGAGATCCTGCCCGGCTTCCCCGCGAACTTCACCGGCCGGCTGCTCTGGCTGCCGGTGGACAACCTCAACACGGACGGCATCTACGGAAAGGACTACACCTACCGCGACGACATGACGCCGGAGATGATGGCCCGGGTCGTCATGGAGAACTACGATCCCGGGTTCGCAGGCCTGCTGCGACCGGGCGACCTGCTGGCCGGGGGCTTCAACTTCGGCACCGGCTCGAGCCGCGAGCAGGCCGCCACGGCCCTGCAGGCGGCCGGAATCCAGCTGGTGATCGCGGGCAGCTTCTCGCAGACCTACCTGCGCAACGCCTTCAACAACGGCTTCATCTGCCTCGACTGCCCGAGCCTCGTCGCGGCCCTGCGCGAGGCCCATGCGGCCGAGGCCGCGGCCGGCCGCAAGACCGTGATCGACGAGGGCGGCGTGACCGTGGACGTGGCCGCCTCGCAGGTGATCTGGCGCGGCCGCAGCTTCGCGTCGGCTCCGCTGGGCCGGCCGGTGCAGGAGCTGGTGACGGCCGGCGGCGTGGAGAACCAGGTGCGGGTCCGCCTGCAAACCGCTCCCTGAGCCGCCGCAGCGGCGATCCGGCACGCGAAGTGCTTATCTTGAAGGGAGGGGCCAGTCGCGAACGACGGCGAAGGCCAGAGCAACATGAGAAGCGAAAGATCCAACCGGCCACTGCGAAAAGCCCTGCCCCGGACCGACGGGCTGTGGGAGAGCGGCCAGTACGCCCTGCTCCTGCGCCTGACCGCCGCCGCGCAGCTGCAGATCGGCGCGCTCGGCAGCTTCACCTTCCCGGCCGGCTGGTACGTCTACACCGGCAGCGCCCTGCGCAACCTGCAGGCGCGGCTGCAGCGGCACTTCCGCCCCGAGAAGAAGCTCCGCTGGCACATCGACTACCTGACCACCCATCCGGCCTGTCACACCATCGGGGCCGTGGTCGTCCCGGCCGCCGATCCGGACGACGAGATCGAGCCGGGGGCCCTGACGGTCGGCGCCCAGAGCGTCCCGGCGCGCGAGCAGGCCGAGGAGTGCGCTGTCAACCGGCTGGTGGTCGCCACCCTGGGGGCCGTCCATCCCTGTCGGGGCTTCGGGGCCAGCGACTGCCGGGCGCATTGCCGCTCCCATCTCTGCTACCGCCAGGCCCCGGTGTCCCTGCTCGAGATCGCCCGCTGCGTCCGCGGCGAGGTCATCCTGCCCCCGGGGGTGTGCGATCCGAGCGGCGAGGACGATGCTTGACCTGCTCTGGGTGGCCCTGGCGGCCGCCGCCTGGTGCTTCCTGCACAGCTGGTTCATCACCCTGCTGCGGCCGGGGCGGCTGCTGCGTCCCTCCGGCCTCGCGCAGGCTTTCTCCCGGCTGGCCTACGTCGCGGTCAGCACCCTGAGCCTGGCCGGGTTGCTCCTCTGGTGGCGGAGCCTGCCCGCCCTGAGCTGGTTCACCTGGCACGGCGCCTGGCAGATCGTGCGCTGGGCGGGCCTAGGGGCCTCCGCCTTGCTGTTCCTGGCGGGCGCCCGCGTCTATGACAACGCCTACTTCCTCGGGCTGCGCCAGCTCCGCGACCGGTGGCAAGGAAGGGCGACGCCTCCCCCGCCGCTGTCCCGGCGCGGCATCCTCGCCCACATGCGCCATCCCTACTACGCCGGGAGCTACCTGTTCTTCGTCTTCTGCCTCCCGCTGACGGACGTGAACCTCGTCTGGCGGGGCGTCTTCCTCGTGTACACCTACGTGGGCACCCGGCTCGAGGAACGCCGGCTGCGGACCGAGTACGGTGCGGCCTGGGACCGCTACGCAACCGGCTTGCCCCGCTACTGGCCGCGGCTGCGCTCCGGAACCTGACCACGGCCGCCGCCAGCCCCTGCCAGCCGCGGTTTGTCGCCCCCGGCGGGCCATGGTACGATGAGAGAGGGCCCGCGTCGGCTCGACTTGCGCGCGGCCCGGCCACCGACCGCGTCGAACACGGCCGGCGAGACCATCGCCCCCGCGAGGGAAGAATCATGCCCGACGCACCCGGCGAGACACGCTACGACCTGGAGGGGCTGGCCCGGCGCATCGAGGAGCTGACCGGGTGGACCCCGCGACGGGGCGTGCAGGTTCTCACCGACACCACCGAGTCCATGGACATGCACCGCGGGCATGTCCTGGACCTGGGGGGCCGGCTGCTCGCCGTGATGGGGCACGCCTACGAGTCGCGCTTCGGCATCAGCGATCAGCCCAAGTACTGGGTCCTGCGCACCGTCGACCTGGGCAGCGGAGCCGACGCGATCGTCAAGACCGTCTTCCACGAGGAGTTCGTGGTCCGCATCGGGCCCCTGCGCATCCGCTGCTACCGCAGCCCCGCCAAGGAGAGCGAGGTCCTGGCCCTGGTGTACGGCGACATGCGCTTCATGCAGGGCGAGACCGTCTTCGACAGCGCCGGCAACGACGTCCGCGTGCTCGACGTCATCCCCGGCCCCAGCATCTTCCAGCACATCCAAAACTGGCAGGAGCCGCACGAGGCCTATTGCTTCGGCGAGATGCAGAACCTCCTGCACCGGCTCATCGAGAGCATCGAGGCCATCCAGATCCTGCACGACCACAAGCTCTGCCACGGCGACATCCGCAACGATCACCTCCTCATCGACCGGCGCACGGACCGCTTCCGCTGGATCGACTTCGACCTGAAGCAGGACTTCTCCGATTTCGACATCTGGAGCATCGGAAATGTCCTCGCCTACATCGTCGGCAAGGGCATACAATCCTTCCACCAGGTCCTGCGCTCGGACGCCTTCCCCGACGCGGTGAAGAACAGCCTGACCGCGGACGACGCCTCGGCCTTCTACGAGTACCGCATCATCAACCTGCGGAAGCTGTTCCCCTATCTGCCCCGGGCGCTCAACGACGTGCTGATGCGCTTCTCGCACGCGACGACGGACTACTACGAGCGCATGAGCCAGGTGGCCGCGGATCTCGGCGGCGCGCTGGACAGCTTCCCCGCGGGGGCGGCCGCGAGGCCGCCCGGCGCCGCGGACACCGCGCAGGATCCACCGGAGGACGCGCCATGAGGACCGTGATCGTCGGCGGCGGCCGGGGTTGCCGGGCCATCCTGAAGCTCCTGCAGGCCGGTCACCTGCGCGAGCTGCAGATGCAGGTGGTCAGCGTCGCCGATCCCGATCCCGAGGCGCCGGGCCTCGTCTACGCGCGAGAGGCGGGCCTGCAGACGCTCGCCGACTACATCGAGGCGATCAAGCTGCCCGGGATCGAGCTGGTCGTCGAGCTGACGGGCGACGACGGCATCCTGGCGGACATCTACCACCGGCTCCCGCTGGGGGTGCGCGTCATCGACCACGCCTCGGCCCGCGTCTTCTGGGACGTCATGGCCATGGAGCAGTCCCTGCGCGAGGAGCTGATCGCGCGGGCGGAGCTGGAGCAGAAGCTCGAATCCGACCGCGCCCGCGCCCAGCACATCCTCGACAGCCTGCCCGACATCGTGATCGTGCTCGACCAGGACCGGCAGATCCTGCAGGCCAACGCCCGCTTCAGCGACGCTTGCGGCGTCCCCCTGAGCGAGGCCATCGGCCACGGCTGCCGCGACGTCTTCTGCAACGCGAGCCTGGATCCGCAGCGGGTCGGCCGCGAGGGCTGCCCCTTCGAGGAGGCGGTGGCGCAGGGCCATCCCGTCGCCAGCATCGTGGAGCGCCACCAACCGACGCACGGCTACT
>Ga0315542_1000297_pt1 | contig 30290 bp, 25 predicted proteins | sample SalMarSW160120MG_FD_202541 | JGI IMG/M metagenome (GOLD analysis project Ga0315542, IMG submission 202541) | Salt marsh sediment microbial communities from the Plum Island Ecosystem LTER, Massachusetts, United States - Salt Marsh Sediment SW1601-20 ...
CCCATGGAGGACCGGAGGGATCTTGACCGGGAGGCTCTCGGTTCCCCAGTAAGCCTTTACCCCGTCCAAGATGATCATGCTGATACCCACCGTCAGAATAAGCTCTCCGATATGCCCGAAGGCGTGCACTTTTCTGAGGAGAAACCGCTCACAGATGATGCCCAAAAAGGCCGCTGCCACCGGCGCCGCTAACAGGGCCAGCCAGAAATTTCCGGTCCAGGCCAGGACCTGGAAGCAGAAATAGGCGGACAGCATAAAAAAGGAGGCATGGGCGAGATTTAAAATTCCCATCATACCAAAGATCATTGTGAGACCGGATGCCACAAGAAAAAGCACCATCCCGTATGCGAGCCCGTGTATACCCTGGGCAACGTACATGGCGGTAGTGGGGTCCATCAGTTTAACCTCCTGTTACCTAACCCGGATAAACCCGCCATAGGCGGACAAGCCGGAAAAGAAAAAGTCTCACGCAAAGGCGCAAAGACGCAAAGGAAACCTACAGTCTATTCGCAACAAACCTTGTCCAACCTTCTGTGAATGTGATACGCCGCATCAACAACGATCTTCGCAATTTCATTCTAAAGTGATCGGTTCAGGTTTTCCAATTTTCTTTGAAGCGCGGGACCGGGTGGCCCGCGCTTCGATGGCCTCTACTGACATCTTTTGAGTTTCATGTCCATGAGCGGCTCCACCTTGTCGGCCGGTATCTTGAAAATAGGCCCGGCATTGGAGCAACCCTTGAAATAATAAAACGGCGGAATATTGAAAGACTGCCTCTGCTGGACGGGCGGGACATACTCAATAGCAGCCAGGTCCTGTATCGTCTTATGGTCGCAGGGCCTCATGGTTAGAACTTTCCCGTTGACATACTGATAGCTATCCCCCTCCCACACCTTGATGATCTTTTCAGGATCCGTACTTCCGGCCCTTTCAATAACACTCAGGAGCCAATAGGTCTGCTGTGTATAAGAACCTATGTTTCCAGCCGGATGTTTGTACAGCCAGGTATTGTAGGGCGCCGTCCATTTATTCTTCCACAGATCATTCCACGCCATATAGGCTTTCACTTCGTTATGTGTCTTGAAAGCAGGATTCGGGGCCGCATACTGGTTAATATTAAGCAGGCCGTCGGTGCCTTCAACCCCGACTTCATGAAGGAAATTGGGTTCGTCTAAAAATGTGTTGATAAAGGGGAGTTTTATACCCATTTGCCTTGCCTGCTTGAGGAGATTGGCAGCATCGGGGATCCAGTCGCCGGTGTATATGGCCTCGGCCCCGGAGGCCTTTACCTTTGTCAGAAAGGGGGCGAAGTCTTTCAGGAAGAGCTTGTGGTAGTCCTCTCCCACGATCTTGCCCTCGGGAAAATACTCCTTGAGACCGTTTTTGAACCCCTTTGCCATGGAGTGACCGAACAGGTAGTCCTGGCAGAGTATATAGAACTTGGTCTCTTTCTTTCGTATCTGGCCGTAATAATAGGCTGCGGAACGTCCGATCTGGTCGCACGAAAAGGAAGTCATAAAGGAATAACGGGTGAAATTTGTAGCGTCGTAGAGTTCATCGGAAAGCGCGGCCGTACATTGGGCAATGACCTTGTATTTCTTTGCGACCTGGTTGATGACCTTCATGACGTGGCTGCCGTTTGTTCCCCACAGCACATGAACCTTTTCCTTGAGGACCATCCTTTCACATACCTTTTTGGCAACCGCCGGCTTGGATTGGGTGTCCGCCTTAATCATCTGGACCATCTTCTTCTTCCCGTCAACCAGGATTCCGCCCCTCTTGTTGATGTCATGGGCGGCCCACAGCGCAGAGATCCAGTAGATTTGTCCCACAACCGCCGCCGGACCGGAGAAGGATGCTACGATAGCTATTTTGATGGTATCTCCGGTTGGGATAACCGGGTTATTGGGGTCAAAATCGTACATATCGCCCATTTTACTGGCGTCAAATCTGGCATTTACCTCAGCCATGGCCTGGGGCACACCCAGCAGGCACAGGCAACAGAAAACGATAATCACCGAAAAGATCTTTCTGAATGTTTTCATCTTTCTCTCCTTTTCATGTTAATGGGTAACGGGTTGAACCGGCACAAAAGATGCCGAAAACGAGCTCTTTATCTAATCTCACCCCCTTTCGCCAAAGATCTTTTGTTGATGATGACTGCGGTTTAGTGTGAAAATCATCCAAATCTAACCTAAAACCTATTTCACCTCTTTACGCCTTCCTTTTTTTCAACAGATTTGAGAAGGTGTTCATACTCTTCCCTGACGAGTTTGCGATAAAGATGGTAGAAGAAAAGGCTCATGATTTCAGTAAACATTACACCCTTCTTCACCAACTCCTCTGAAGTCAACCGCTCCAGGCTGGACCGGTAGTAGCCCTTTTGGGATCTTTTCACATATTCCCGGATAAAATCGGCAATATGCCTCAGATCCTCGGGATTGTAACCATCCTTAGGACCAAAGCCGGTGCGGTCAATGTCAACCAGCAGTTTGCCGATAATCACGTCATCCTGGAGATAAACCGGCTCGCCATCCCTTAACTCAGCGGCGATGACACCCCACTCTTCCATCTTGGCGAGCCATTTTCGTCCCAGTCCGGTCGCCTCCCGAAAGGCCTCTTTACCAAAAATCTCGGTTGAAAGAAGCCGATCAATGGGTCTGAAGTGTTGGCTCAGAAATTGAAACGAGGATTTTTCTGATCTGGATTGCTTTTTCAGATGTTTAATGATCTTTTTGATTAGGGAAAGGGGAAGGAAATAGTCGTCCTGGAGTCTCTTGATGATGCGGATCTGCTCTACATAGCTTTCATTATAATCCGCCTTATTCTTCCCTGTCTTACGGGGTTTCCGGAGGACCCCTTCTCGGACATAGTAATGAATGGTCTCTTTGGACACCCCCGTGCATCCGGCAAGTTCGCTGATCTTCACTTCTCTCCCCTCCGTGTCAGGTTGAAACCTGACAGACAGGAAATTGATCACAAAGGTATATGTTTGAGAGCTATTTCAAATTATGGGAAATGTCAATAACAAAATCGAGAAGATAAATCCTTCCAAAAAAATTTTTACTTGACAGTATTATCAATGGTATTCTATCTATCCTTAACTGAGTATGTAGTCACGCTCCATGCTGAGTGTGTAGCGATGCTATATTAATAAAAATCCCCCTTAATGTAGCTTGCTGAGGTTCCATAATCCAAGCGTCGACACCCTGAGTACTGCACTGATTTGTGGAACATTGTTCGTTTTCCGGAACTTTACTCATTTTTGAATTGAGCACCCTGTAATGCCCTCTTTTCCTTTATGGATGGGCGCTAATTTCTACCGCGAAGGAGAGAAAAAATATGGGGAACAGACCGTGGCAACGACACTATGACTATGACGTACCCACAACCATTCGCTATCCCAGGATTCCTGCCCATGATCTGATGCAGGTCTCAGTCAATGCCTATCCTGACAAAGCGGCTTTGAACTTCTACGGGACCGAGACAACCTTCTGGGAGTTACGGGAGCAAATTCTGTTCATGGCCAATGCCCTTGCAGCCCTGGGGGTCAAAAAAGGCGATCGGGTAGGCACCCACCTCCCTACCTGCCCCCAATACGTTATAGCCTATCACGCGATTTTGCACCTGGGGGCCATCGTCGTAAATCTGAATCCCATGTACACCGCTGACGAATTAAAGGCCCTGGCGCAGAACACGGGGATCACCACGCTTTTTACCTTTGATATGGTCCTTCCGAACATCAGATCCCTCTGCGGGAGTGTTGAGATCCCTCGTGTCATCATCACCCGGGTTACGGACTATATCAATGGTTTCGACCAAAGCACTCCGGAAGAAATGGATCTGGAAAAAGGCTGGCATCATTTCTCTCTGCTCCTCAAAGGGTGTTCCGATAAAAGGGTCCCCCGGGTTGAGATCGCTCCCGAAGACCCCGCACTGATCCAGTTCACAGGGGGGACCACCGGTATCCCTAAAGGGGCGGTCCTTACCCACGCAAACGTGGTGGCAGCTACTATTCAGATCTCGCTTTGGGGAGGGAACATAGCAAAGCTGACGCCTCCGGAGAGAAGGTATGTTATGGCCGTGCTACCCTATTTCCATGTTTATGGTACGATCGTGGTCATGAGCTGGGCACTTTTTAACTGCACCACTCAGATACTGGTCCCCCGGTTTGAAATCAATGAATTCATGGGCATCCTGGAGGGCTTCCAGGAGATCACCTTTTTTCCCTCTGTCCCGACCATGATCAATGCCATCATAAATCACCCGAAGGCCGCCGGGATGAACCTTGACCGGAAACTGGGCATGCTCAACTCAGGTGCCGCACCCATGCCGGTGGAATTGATCGACCAGATCGAGGATATGGGGATTTACTATCATGAAGGCTGGGGCATGACCGAGACCACCTCATTAGGGATCAGCAACCCTAATCTGGGCCTCAATAAGGTCGGGAGTATTGGAATCCCCTGGCCGGATACGGATGTCAAACTCGTGGATGTGGAGGAGGGAAAAGAGGAGGTTCCGAAGGGCGAGCCGGGAGAGATCATGATCAAGAGCCCTCTGGTCATGCAGGGCTACTGGAATAACCCTGAAGAGACGGCGGGGCAGATGAAAGAAGGGTGGCTATATACCGGCGACATTGCTGTTCAGGATGAGGACGATTATTTCTTTATTGTGGACAGAAAAAAGGATATGATCATCGCCGGCGGATATAACGTCTACCCACGGGAGATAGACGAGGTGCTTTACCAGCACCCGAAGATCAAGGATGCCTGCGCCATCGGAGTCCCTGACGAGTACCGGGGTGAAACCGTAAAGGCTTTTATTGTCCCGAATGAAGGGGAAATCGTTACTGAAGAGGAGGTGTTTGAATTCTGCAAGGAAAAGCTGGCACCTTATAAGAGGCCAAAGATAGTGGAATTTCGTAAAGACCTCCCCAAATCACCAGTAGGCAAGATCCTACGGAAAAAACTCAGGGAAGAGGAAGAGGCCAAGAAGAATTGAAAATCGGCAATTGAAGATTGAAGATTGAAAAATTAAGGTAGCGCATTGCAGCATTTATGGGAACCGCACAAGGCAAAAAAAGCCGTCCCATTCACGGTGGGGTTTTTGGGATCAATTTTCAAACCATAGAAGGAGTTAAAAACTATGAAGACAGAATACAAAACTGTAAAGGTGGCGCTCAGAGATGGTGTGGCCGTAATCACTATTGACAGCCCGCCGGTAAACCAGATGTCGCCGCAAATGGGCCAGGATTTTGGCGAAGCCATAACAGAGGCCTTTGGCAATAACGAGGTCAAGGCTATTGTCCTGACCGGCACGGGGAAGAATTTCATCGCGGGCGCTGATATTACTCAGCTCCAGATGGTGAAGAACAGGGATGATATTTTTGGGGTGGCCTCGCAGGGCGCCCGCTTTCTCAGCAGTATCGAAGTCGGTCCCAAACCGGTGGTCGCCGCGATAAACGGGAACTGTTTGGGGGGCGGCCTGGAGACGGCAATGGTCTGTCACTACCGCGTAGCTGCCAAGGGGGTCAACTTGGGGCAGCCCGAAGTGCAGATCGGCCTCATCCCGGGCGCCGGTGGCACCCAGAGGCTGCCGAGGCTCATCGGGCTTCCCAATGCCCTGGAAATGATCGCCATCGGAAAACCGATAAAGGCTGAAAAGGCCTACTCCAGGGGACTTGTGGATGAAGTTGTAACACAGGAAGAGCTGCTGAACACCGCTATAAAAGCTGCAAGGCGCTTTATCTCAGGTGAACTCAACCTCAAAATCCGGATGACCCGCAACAGGAATGACCGGCTTCCCAGCGCGGCAGAGAAAAAGGCCTTTCTCGATGTCTCCAAGATGATGACCGCGCAGAAGGCCAAGGGTTATATAGCGCCCTTCAAGGCGATCGAGGCCTTTGAGAAGGGTCTCAGCTATGATATTGACAAAGATATCGAGATGGAAGTGGGCCTGTTCAGCGACTGTGCGGTCACTGACGTGGCCAAAAACCTCATCGGCATATTCCTCAACACCCGGGCCGCAGGTAAGCTCCCCCGGATCAAGGGGCTTGAACCGGCAAAGATCAAGAAGGTCGCCATGTTAGGAGGAGGCGTCATGGGTTCAGGGATCGTTAACCTGCTGCTCAAGGGGGGGGTTGATGCGGTGCTCTGGGATATCAATGATGAAGCAATCGATAAGGGAGTGGGTGCCGTACGCAAGACCTTTGCATATCCCATCAAGAAAAAGAAGATGAAACCGGCCGACCTGGACAACATGATTGATAATCAACTCACTACCACAACCCGCCTTGAGGACCTGAAAGACGTGGATCTGATTATCGAAGCGGTGCTGGAAAATATGAATGTCAAGCAGGATATCTGGAAGAAGCTTGAGGGAATATGCAGACCTGACGTGATCTTCGCAACCAATACCTCTGCCCTCCCAATCACCGAGATGGCCTCGATCCTTGCCGACCCGGCGCGGATGATCGGTCTCCATTTCTTCAACCCCGCCGACAGGATGCCGTTATTGGAAATTATCTGCGCAGAGAGGACCTCCGACCAGACCTTAGCCACCAGCGTTGCCTTTGCCAGGGCCATCAAGAAGATCCCTATCGTTGTCAATGACGGCCCCGGTTTCTATGTCTCAAGGCAGTTGGGCGGCCTCTTTGGAGGAGCCGTATTCCTCTCCGCCGACGGAGTGGACGGCGCGGTCATAGAAGAGGCGATGATCGATTTCGGGATGCCCATGGGCCCTGCCACCTTGTCAGATCTTACGGGTATCGACATTAATTATCACGTAGGAAAAACTTTTGAACAGAGATTGGGGGAGCGTTACAAAATACACCCCCTGACCGAGGTGGTCTACAAGACTGGCTGCTACGGTCGTAAGACCGGTGCCGGCTATTTCGACTACAGCGGTGAAAAACCGGTGCCCAATCAAAAGGTGATAGAGGCAATAAAGGGATATCTAAAAGAAAACGGGGTCGCCCCTAAGAAGATGTCGTGGCAGGAGGTTGTGGACGCCATGTTGGCACTTGGCATCAACGAGGCAGCGCTCATGATGGAACAGGGAATCTGTGACCGGCCCCAGGACATGGACCTGGCTATGATCTATGGCACAGGATTTCCCCCCTACCGGGGAGGTATCCTCCGGTATGCCGATAAGTGGGGGCTCAAAAATGTATACGATAAATTGGTTGAACTTGAAAAAGAGTACGGCATCCGGTTTAAACCCGCGGATATGGTCAGCGAAATGGCCGGATCCGGAAAGACCTTTTACCAAGATTAATGACTTATTTTTTGACAGGATTAACAGGATTAACAGGACGAAAATCTAAAAAACTTCGGACATCCAGACTTTAAGATGATGGAATCCAAAATCCAGTCCCGCAAGACGGGACCAAAATTGAATAGGGAGGTTTTAAAATGAAAGAAGTCGTAATTGCAGGTTATTTGAGAACGGCCCAGTCAAGATCCCGACCAAACGACCCGGCCAGGGACTGGTTCTGCAAAATGAGAGGTGATGAGCTTTTGGCGAAGATTCTCCCGGAGCTTATCCAGAGGACGGGGATTGAGGCCAAGGAGATCGATGATTTTTTAGTGGGATGCGCTACGGCAGTGGGTGAGCAGTGGTCATACGGCGGACGATTCCCCATATTCTTAGCCAATTTCCCGGAGACCATCCCTGCCAAGTTCGTGGACCAGCAGTGTGGTTCGGCCATGGCCTGCATACAGATCGGGTTTATGGAAATCGCACAGGATTTTGCCGACATCGTCCTGGTGGGCGGCTACGAGCATATGACCCGGATACCGATGGGTGGCTACACGGTTGACCGGGGGCTGATCGCCCCGAACCTGGGCCTTTTTACAAACCAGGACTATTTTCACTGGGATATCATGAAGGCCATGAATATGGGTCTGACCGCGGAAAAACTCTTCGCACAGACAGATTTTACCAAAGAGGACATGGATAAGTGGGGCGTCCGCTCTCACCAGTTGGCGGCCAAGGCCCAGGCAGAAGGGTTCTTTGACGGCGAAATCCTACCCGTCGAAGCGCCACAGGACGACGGAACGGTCTTGACCGTGAACAAGGACCAGGCTGTGAGGCAAGATGCCACCTTGGAGGGAATGGCAGATCTCAGACCGGCGTTCAAGAAGGATGGCGTGATCACCGCAGGCAACTCATCCCCCCTCAATGCGGCGGCCACCTCCATGGTACTCATGTCAAAAGAGACCGCGGAAAAGAAGGGGATTAAGCCGTTGGCCACCATCCGCTCCATAGGTTTTGCCGGTGTGGATCCCACCATCATGGGGGCAGGCCCGGTTCCGGCCAGCAAGATGGCCTTGGAAAAGGCCGGGCTTAAGGCATCCGACATAGATTTCTGGGAGATCAACGAGGCCTTCGCTATCGTGGCGCTGAACTGCATCAAGGAGCTTGGTCTTGATCCTGAGAAGGTTAATGTCATGGGTGGTGGCACGGCTATCGGACATGCGTTAGGCGCCACCGGCGTTCGCCTCACGGGTACCTTGGCCAGAATTTTACAGGAAAAGGATGGACGCTACGGATGCGCCAACGCCTGCGTCGGCGGCGGACAGGGCGTGGCCACCATTATCGAAAGAGAAGACTACGACTGGTAGTCTTAGGCTTGATGATTGACGATTGAAAATATTATAAAAACATGAGGGTACACGTTCAGAGGTTATTTTTCATTGTTTCCTTTGCGAGCTTTGCGCCTTTGCGAGAGACCTTTTTGGTTCCGGTTTATCCGGGTTAGGTGAGAATATAACTGCGAACGCTTATGGAGGCAGAACAATATGGGTATCAACTATTTTAACAGAGATGACAGGGACCTTAAATTCGTGCTCTTTGAGTACTTAGAAATTGATAAAATCCTGGCTTATGAGGCGTACAAGGATTTTTCCCGTGAAGACTTCAGTATGATCATTGACGAGGCCCTCAAGGTCTGTCGCGATGTCCTGGGGCCCTGCATGCAGGACGGGGACCGAGAAGGCTGCACCTATAAGGAAGGTGTAGTCAAAGTTCCGGAATCCTTTCATAACTGCTGGAAGGTCATGGCTGAGAATGGCTGGATAGGCAACTCAAGCAATCCTGAATTCGGCGGGCAGGGACTCCCCGCAGTGGTGAGTGGCCTGTTGGGAGAGCTCTTTACGGGAGCCAACATGGCCTTCATGACCTATCCCGGGCTGGCAACGGGCAACGGCCGCCTTATCGAAAATTTTGGAACGGACGAAGATAAGGCCCTGTTTTTAGAGAAGATGTACACCGGCGTATGGGGTGGTACCATGTGCCTCACAGAACCGGACGCCGGTTCGGACGTGGGCTGGTTGAGGACAAAGGCATTACCGGACACCGGGTCGGGCGACCCCCGTGTATATAAGATTGATGGGACCAAGCGGTTTATCACCTGCGGCGACCAGAACATCACCGAGAATATTATCCATCTTGTCCTGGCCCGCATCGAAGGAGCCCTCGAAGGCACCAAGGGGATCAGCCTGTTTATTGTGCCAAAAATCTGGGTGAATCCTGACGGCTCTTTGGGTGAATCAAACGACGTTTATTGCGGTGGCATCGAGCACAAGATGGGGATCAAGGGGTCATCTACCTGCACCCTTAACTTTGGTGAGAATGGAAACTGCCGGGGTATTCTCCTTGGTGAACCTAACTCTGGCATGGCCAAGATGTTCCAGATGATGAATGAGGCCCGAATCGGTTGCGGTATCCAGGCCCTGGGATTAACCGCGAGCGCCTATGATTCGGCCCGCCAGTACGCCAAAGAGCGTGTTCAGGGCCCCCTCTTTACAAACCGCGATGCAGGCCGGGTGCCCATCATCCAGCACGAGGATGTCAGACGGATGCTTATGAACCTTAAGGCCGGGACTGAAGCAATGCGTGCCATGATCGGGAAACTCATGTATTTCATCGATATGGCACAGTTCGATCCTGATGATAATGCCCGTAAGCAGGCAGAACAGCGCATCGAACTCCTCACCCCTCTCATCAAGGCCTACCCATCTGATTCTGGTTATCTCCTGATCCGGGACGCCATCCAGATTCTTGCCGGTGTGGGTTTCTGCAGCGAGTTCCCTGTGGAGCAGTATGCCCGCGACATCAAGATTGTCTCCATATGGGAAGGGACCTCCTATATCCAGTCCCTTGACCTCGTGGGGAGAAAAATCGGTGCGGAGGGGGGGGCGGTTTTCAGGGACTGGGTCCAGGAGATCATGACATTTACCGGAGACCTCAAAGAGGATGAGGATTTCAGCGCTGATTCCAAGCTCCTTTTTAAGGCGGCCCAGGCCACGGGCGATTTTGCCATGAAGTATATGCAGTACTTCCAGGAAGGAAAACTATCACTCATCCCCCTGAGTTCGACCCGTTTCCTGGAATGCTTTGCTGAAACCGCCATGGCGCATATCATGTTAGAGCAAGGCCTTATTGCCCGGGAGAAACTTTCGGGCGTTGAAGCAGGGTCGGCAGACGGGATCTTCTACAGGGGCAAGATTGAGACGGTAAAATTCTTCTGCCGCAATATCCTGCCCAATGTCTTTGCGCGGCATACCTCCTTGCAGCAGGAAGACACTTCAGCCATTGACATACCTGAAGAAGCCTTTTAGCACCACCTTACATATCCAAACTTACATTCCCCGCAGTCCCGCTTGAACAGCGGGCCGGGGAATATTCACGATCATTCTGCACACAAAAAGGCCTAAGAGCTGATTGAAAGGGACCCTCCATGAAAGGAGAAAAGAATAACCGAAAGATTGCAGACACGGCATTAGGACATGAGCCTGCCGATATGGTCATAACAGACGGCCTCTTGATGGACGTATACACGGGTAGACTACTCCCCGGCCGATCGGTGGCCATAAAAGAAGAGTGGATCGCCTATGTGGGACCCGACGCCGGACACACCATCGGTGAGAGGACGGAGGTTATCGAAGCCGACGGAAAGCTCATTTGTCCGGGCTACGTAGACGCCCACACACACCTGGCCACCTATTGGGACATCGCTGATTTCCTGGCTTATTCCATTCCCTGCGGTGTTACCACTCACTTTACCGAAGCAGAGGCCTATGCCTTTATCTTAGGGCCTGAAGGATTCAAGGCCTTCCTCGATCAGATTGAAAATCAGCCGGTCAAGATCTATGGCCTTATTCCACCCATGGTCTCTCTGAGCCCGGCATCCGAACCCCTCTTGATTAATAGAGATGAAATAAAGGTCCTCTTGAAAGATCCCCGTGTCATGGGTTTAGGCGAGTCCTTCTGGCAGGGCACGATAATGGCCCGTGACAATCGTGTACTGGAATTGATTCAGGAGACCCTCAAGGCGGGGAAATCGGTAGAGGGGCATGCAGCCGGCGCCTTTGACGCGAAACTGGCGGCCTACGCCGGAGCCGGCGCCCTATCTTGCCACGAGGCCATCTCCACAGACGATGTCCTCTCCCGCTTGGAGTTAGGCCTCTACGCCATGATCCGTGAGGGAGATATCCGCCGGGACCTGGAGATTATCCTCCCCCTTAAAGACCGGATAGACATGCGAAGGGTCATCCTGGTGACCGATGGGACCAATCCTGCCGACCTTATTGAGAACGGCTACATGATTGATGTGATTCAAAAGGCCGTAGACCTCGGGTTTAAACCGATTGAGGTGGTACAGATGGTCACCCTCAATCCTGCCGAGCATTTCGGGCTGGCTCACCTCATGGGTGGAATTGCACCGGGACGGTATGCCGATATCCTCCTCCTTCCCAAAGATGGGGTGATGAAACCTGAGTTGGTTATCTCAGAGGGCAGGATTGTGGCCGAAAATGGTAAAACAGCAGTTGACATACCGGCAACACCTTATCCGGATGAGCTGCTTAAAACGGTCAGGGTGCATCCCGTCTCTTCATCGGACCTCGCCGTCCCTGCGCAGGGCCAGGGTGATATTCGGTCCATAGATATTCAATTAGGGGGCCTGGTCACCCGGGAGGGGAAAGCAACCCCTAAGATCGTCAACGGACGGCTTGAGGCCGATCCGGAGAGGGATCTCTTAAAGATCGTCTTTATTGAACGGACCAGCGGTCGGGGAGAAAAATTCATAGGCTTCATCAGGGGCTGGGGGCAGAAAAGGGGTGCCGTGGCAACGACCCTTTGCTGGGATGCCGGCGCCATCGTGGCCATCGGCACCAATGACCACGACCTCGCAGCGGCCATAAACCGTATCATTGAGCTCCAAGGCGGCGCAGTGGTCTCGCTGGACAATATATTCCTGGCCGAAATCCCCTTAAATATTGGGGGGTTTATGTCACAACTCAAAATGCCGGAGATCGCCCGCAGTTTAGATGCCTTCCAGAAGGCCGTCGCCTCCCTTGGCTCAACGCTCCCATTTGCCCACCTCACGCTTAATGTCCTCTCCACTGCGGCCATCCCGTTCATCCGCATGACCGAAAAAGGCTATTACCGGCTCAGGGAAAATGACTTCGTGACGTTATACTATGAATAAAAGATCCTAATAGCACCTGATTCTCATCCAACCTCTAAGGGCCAATAGGATATTGCCATGTCGAGCCCGTTTAGAATCCAATATCCTTGCGCATGGTATCATTTGATGAACCGGAGGCCACCGGCAAAAATAATACGGAATGCCACTCTTTTTTTATTGACAAAAACAATTTTGCTGTATATTTTACGATGATGCACGATATTATACAGAAATATCGGTTTTTAAAAAGAGGTCTGCCGGCTTCTTCTACCCGACGGCTTGTGGTCTTGACCGGTGCCAGACAAACCGGGAAAACGACCCTCTCAAGAGAAAAATACCCCGACCTGAAATATATCAACCTGGACTCTCCGGAAAACAGAGAAACCCTGACCCATCTTCTCACCGCAAACTGGGCCGCTTCTGTGGGCTGTGCGGTACTGGACGAAGCCCAAAAGGCACCGGTTGTTTTTGAAAAAGTCAAGTATGCTTTTGATGAAGGCGGGATTTCATTTACGGTTCTGACCGGTTCAAGCCAGATCCTTTTGCTCAAAAAAATAAGGGAATCGCTGGCAGGGCGCGCTTTTTTTTATGAGTTATGGCCCATGATGCAAAGCGAAATCAACTTCTCCATGGATGAAGAGGATGTCCCGGAACCTCTGGCGCACAGACTGTTTACCACCGTAAACCTAAAATCGGTTCTGTCTCATATTCCGGCAGCCCTGCTGGATAAACAGGATGCCGAATATCTGAAGGCCGAAAACCACATTCTCCAGTGGGGGGGCATGCCGGCCCTGCTGTCGCTGAACGACCCGGACAGATGGAAATGGCTCAAAGACTATGGATACACCTATTTGGAGCGTGATCTGTCGGACCTTGCCCGGCTGGATGATCTTTCACCCTTTCGAAAATTTCAAAAACTGACGGCATTGAGGTCCGGAATGCTGCTCAACTACTCAGAACTTGCCCGCGACACCGGCATCAGCGTCGATACGGCCAGGAGGTATCTGGAATATCTAAGTCTTTCCTATCAGACATTTCTCCTCCAGCCTTTTTACCGGAATCTGACCAGTTCCGTTGTCAAGACGCCTAAGATCTACTGGACGGACATCGGCATTTTGAGGCAGTTGAGCGGCTATAAAGGGGAATTGACCGGTGAACTGTACGAAACCATGGTCGTTTCTGAACTCGTGAAATGGATAAAGACCTGTCAACTGGATCTGGAAGTATATTTTTACAGAACCCGATCGGGAATGGAACTGGATCTCCTGATTCAAACAGAAACCGGGTTTGTAGGAATGGAGATCAAATCACGGCAGACCGTCGTCCACAAGGACGTCAGGCTCATGAAAGAGCTTGCGTCCAGGCTTGGCACCGAATGGCTGGGGGGGATAGTAGTCTACCGGGGAAATGAAATCAAACAGATTGGCGAACCGGAAATATGGGCCGTACCTTCAAGACGACTATTTCAGGCACCACGCCCGCTTTAGTTTTACGGAATTGATAACTGTGTCTCCTGACGAAAAGCGCCCCCTTTTGGCGACACAAGCATCTTATCCAAATTTACGTTATTTTATGCCCGGTTATTGTCTTATCCAACAGCAGACCCTCTCACAAAACAAATCTCTTGTAATTAATTTTACTTGACAGGAGAGATTATCCGGATATAATTGCCCGCATATGAAATTTATCAAAAACAGACTCCTAAATATTGAATTGCCATCCAATCGTTCCGCTTTCCTTTGGGGTCCTCGCAAAACCGGCAAAACCTATTGGATTAATAGGCATTTTTCTGACTCAATTCTAATTGATTTACTCAAGACCGATCTGTTTGCGGACTACGCATCCCATCCATCATTGCTTCGCGAGCGTTATCAGGGGTATAAGGGGCTTGTTGTCATAGATGAAATCCAGATGGTTCCGGATTTGCTCAATGAAATCCATTGGCTCATTGAAAATACCGATGTTTCCTTCCTGATGACAGGATCAAGTGCGCGTAACCTGCGGCGCGGACACGCAAATCTGCTTGCTGGTCGTGCCTGGCGATATACGATGGCTCCGCTAACCTGGGCTGAAACAGAAGGTTTAGACCTGGAGCAGATTGTCATTTCAGGTCTTCTGCCCCCGCATTTCCTGTCATCTGATCCTATCCAGGATCTCAGGTCGTATGTGGCGGACTATTTGAAAGAAGAAATCGCGGCCGAGGCTGTCACACAGAATATCCCGGCATTTGCTGAGTTTCTTCGGGTTGCCGCACTGACTTCCGGTGAATTACTCAATTATACCAATGTCGGCAGGGAGACAGGTGTCAGCGCCAAGGTGGTGAGAAACTATTTTCAGATCCTGGAAGATACGTTATTAGGATTTAGAGTTTCGCCCTGGCGCAAGGCAAAAAATCGGCGACTCATAGAAACTGAAAAATTTTATCTCTTTGATGTGGGGTTGGCCAATTATTTGGCACGTCGCACGCCTAAAGTTGGTACTCCCGAATTCGGCCATTCCTTTGAACACTATATCTTGATGGAACTAAAGGCATACCAGGCTTACCGAAATCCTGAGCTTGATATTCGATACTGGCGCACCAGCACCGGTTTTGAAGTGGACTTCATACTTGGCGACATGAATGTGGCCATAGAGGCAAAAGGAACCCAAAGGGTGCATAGCGGACATGTAAAGGGTCTAAAGGCCCTGTTAGAAGAACATTCCGTAGAACGTGCGATCATTGTTTCACTGGAAAAGGAGCCAAAAAGACTGGAATCCTCTTTGGAAGTTCTGCCGTGGCAACTCTTCCTTGAGGCATTATGGTCAGGGGAACTCGTATCGTAGTTATAAAGGAAGTTTTCAGACTGAGGTCTATTGTTATGCACAAAATGGTACTTTTGCGACACGGCGAGAGCCAATGGAACAAGGAAAACCGATTCACCGGTTGGACAGATGTTGACCTGTCGGAGAAAGGTGTACAGGAAGCAGAAGAGGCCGGTGCATACTTGAGAAAGGATGGCTATACTTTCGATATTGCATATACGTCTGTTCTGAAACGCTCCATCCGAACACTCTGGATTATCCTCGATAGGATGGATCTCATGTGGATACCCGTGGAGAGAAACTGGAGACTGAATGAACGACATTACGGAGCACTTCAGGGCCTAAACAAGGCTGAGACTGCGAAGAAATTCGGTGAAGACCAGGTTTTGATCTGGAGACGGAGTTATGATATATCTCCACCGAAACTTGAAAAGACTGACGACCGATACCCTGGCAAAGATCGGCGCTATCGGGGCTTGAGAAAGAATGACCTACCGCTTTCAGAGTGCCTGAAAGATACAATAGCACGCTTTCTGCCCTTCTGGCACGACACTATTGCCCCGTCAATCCAACGTGGCAAAAAGGTGCTGATCATCGCACACGGCAACAGCCTGCGCGCATTGGTAAAGCATTTAGATGATATATCTGATGAACAGATCGTCAAACTCAACATTCCCACAGGAATTCCCCTTGTGTACGAATTGGATGACTTTTTAAAACCGCTAAAAAGCTACTACTTAGGAAATCCGCAGAAGGTTAAGAAAGCGATGGAGGCCGTAGCCAAACAAGGCAAGATAACAACGTGAGGATGGAATACTATGTCAGAAAAAATACCAAAGTTATTAGGAGATGAAGCACAATCATTATTGGAACACACATGCCACACGGTTAAAAAAGAAGATCTGCACCTGCCGGGTCCCGATTTTGTCGACAGGGTCATGATGTATACAGACAGGTCCGGCAACGTTCTTCGAAATCTACAGTCCGTATTTGACCACGGCAGGCTTTCCGGAACAGGTTACCTTTCGATTCTTCCGGTTGACCAGGGGGTTGAACATTCCGCCGGCGCTTCCTTTGCACCGAATCCCATATACTTTGACCCGGAAAGTATCGTAAAACTTGCCATCGAAGGAGGGTGCAATGCGGTTGCTTCGACACTTGGGGTACTCGGTGCCGTGTCCAGAAAATATGCATACAAGATACCATTTATCCTAAAATTGAACCATAATGAACTCCTCACCTACCCGAATACATTCGACCAGCGGATGTTCGCGTCCGTTGAGCAGGCATTTAACATGGGTGCGGTTGCGGTCGGTGCGACCATCTATTATGGCTCGGATGAATCTAACAGGCAGATCGAGGAAGTGACACAGGCATTCGAACGCGCCCACGAACTCGGGATGTTTACGGTTCTCTGGTGCTACTTGAGGAATAGTGCATTCAAGAAGGACGGTGTTGATTATCATGTTTCATCGGACCTCACAGGGCAGGCAAATCATCTCGGTGTAACCATCCAGGCGGATATCATCAAGCAGAAATTGCCCCAGTGCAATGGTGGTTTCACCGCGCTTAATTTTGGCAAAACAGATGACCTTGTTTACAAACAACTAACGAGCGACCACCCGATCGACCTGACACGGTACCAGGTGGTGAACTGTTACATGGGAAGAATCGGATTGATCAATTCCGGCGGAGCCAGCGGTAAAAATGACTTGCAGCAGGCTGTAAAGACTGCCGTTATCAATAAACGAGCAGGTGGAATGGGACTTATATCCGGAAGAAAAGCATTTCAGAAACCGATGAAGGAAGGCGTCGAACTACTTAATGCCATACAAGATGTTTACCTCGCAAAAGAGATAACCATCGCCTGAGCAAAAATTAAAGAGATAGAGGAAGATGTCAACCCGATAGAGGGGAGTCGGGGCTAACAGGGGACATTGGCAAACAACATCAATGCCTTTGGGCAAACATCCTATTATCGGCTGACGCTTATTGTCTGCCTTGCAGAGATATTTGCACTGGCATCGATCGCTACTTTTCCCGCCTTGTTGCCGACATTCCTGGAGGAATGGCAATTAAGCCACACCCAGGCCGGGTGGATCAGCGCTGCCTACTTTGCTGGTTATATGGCTCTTGTACCGGTGCTTGCCAGTATTACTGACCGGATTGATGCCAGGAAGGTCATGTGCATCGGTGCAATCCTGGGCATCATGGCGGCCATCGGCTATGCCCTTTTATCCGAGGGATTCTGGTCGGCGCTTTCACTGAGGTTTTTTGCAGGAATCGGCCTGGCCGGTATCTACATGCCGGGGCTTAAGGTGGTCAGTGACCACACGGAAGGTAAGCTCCAGTCCCGTTTTGTCTCTTTTTATACCGCCAGCTTTAGTATCGGCGCCAGTCTGTCGTATCTTTTGGCGGGTGAGATTAACGCTGTTGCAGGGTGGCGCTGGGCCTTTGCTGCCTCGGCGGTTGGTACTGCCGTCGCTCTGGCCATTATCGTTCATTATGTTCCACGCGGGCAGGTGGACAGGGCGGAAAGAGGGGCGCTGATTTCGGATTTCAGGATTGTCTTCCACTCCCGCCCGGCCATGGCCTACGTGCTCGCCTATGCTGCCCACATGTGGGAGCTTTTTTCTCTGCGCTCATGGATCGTGGCGTTTCTGGCCTTCAGTATCCAAAACCAACCGGTGGGCGCCTTTATATGGAGCCCTACTCAGGTTGCCTTTCTCATCAACCTGATCGGGCTGCCGGCCAGCATCGGTGGCAACGAACTCTCACTGAGATTCGGCCGCCGGAGGGTGGTGACATTTGTGATGATCACATCAGTCGGGCTTGGCGCAATACTTGGGTTCACGGCGGCCTTTTCCTATTTAATGGTCGTGTTTTTAGGGCTCCTTTACGGGATAACGGTTACCGGCGATTCAGCTTCGCTCACCGCCGGGGCCGTGGGGGCGGCACCAGTGGGCCTGCGAGGCACCACACTCGCCGTTCATTCCACCCTCGGTTTCGGCGCTGCATTTTTAGGTCCTCTCGTTGTGGGCATGGTTCTCGACTTTTTCGGGGGAAATCTATTTGCATGGGGAATGGGTTTTGTGTCCATGGCCGCCGGCGCTACCCTCGGGCCTATTTTCCTCTATTACTTAGGATCAAAACCCGCTTCAGCCAAAATACAGAAGGCTCATTCCTGATATAATCGTAGGGGTTTAAATGGGGGTCTGCCATTGACTGTCTTGCTCCAAAACGATATATGAGTAAGTTATTGGAATGATCAAAAGAGAATTTCTGACAGCCCTAACCTTAAGGAAGGGGGAGCATGAATTTCATCAGGCTTAATAGATTTCTTGAATGGATCGCATGGCTAAGCTTCTTGTGGCTCGCCGGTTGTGCAGCAGCTATCTCTCCCGAAATGATGAAACATGTGGATCAAAGCATCCCCTTTGAAGGCATATTGAAAGATCCAGAGGCCTTTCAAGGGAAGACCGTGCTTCTCGGTGGTGACATTATTGAAACGGAAAACTTCCCTGACAAGACGCTGATCATTATATTGCAACGTCCTCTGGACTCGCAAAAGAAACCGAGCGGAGAGGATAAATCAAAGGGAAGATTCATTATTTCTGTGCCGGGATTCTTAGATCCGGCAATCTATGGACAGGGAAGGCAGATCACTGTTGTGGGTACTGTTGCGGGAAAAGAGGTACGTGCATTAGATGAAATCAAGTATACCTATCCGATCATTGATAAACGCGAGCTTTATCTCTGGCCTATGGAAGAGACCGTTGAAACAGAACCGGGAGTAATTTTTGGCATAGGGTTTGGATTTGGCTTTTGACAAGAGAACTATGATGATGAAGATGATCGTGGTGATAGTTGCCATCCTTTTCTCCGGGTGCGCCCATGTCATCTCAGAGGACGTACTCAAAGAGGTGAATACGGATATTAACTTCGCCGAGTTGCGGAAAAATCCCCTGGCTTATCAAGGAGAGATGGTCCTCTTGGGAGGGGTCATTGTAAAAGTGATGTACAAACAGGACAGGACTCTCCTGCAAATTTACCAGACCGAGATGGATTGTGAAAAGAGGCCGGTAAACCTGGATGTATCAGGGGGGCGGTTCTTGGCCAGATATAACGGATTTCTTGACAGGGAAATCTACCGCAAGGGTCGAGAGGTGACCGTTGCCGGCGAAGTTAAGGGTGTAAAGGTAATGAAATTGGGGGAGATCGAATACCACTATCCCTATGTCCTAATAGAGGAAATTCACCTATGGAAAGAAAAAAAACCGGAAATCTATGAACCCTATCCCTGGTATCCCATGGGGCCGTCGGGTATGTGGGGACCGTGGTATTACCCTTACTGGGGTTATTGAACAGAGAGGGATTATCTGAAACTCAATCTAACTGGCTGTGGGAATGAAATAGGTGCGCCAATTCTGGGAACTTATTTTTGCGCAAGCCCTTAATTTGGAGGTATTATAATGGCACCGAATATTCCACACTCGAACTCGGCTATTGCAAAGGCCAACGGTATAGAGATTGTTTACGATATGTTTGGAGACCCTGATAAGCCGCCCATGCTGCTCGTCGCCGGACTCGGCCAGCAGATGATTGCATGGGATAAAGAATTCTGCGCCCAAATCGCCGCCCGGGGCTACCGGGTCATCCGCTTTGATAACCGTGACACGGGTCTGTCGACAAAGTTGGATGAGGCGGGCGTCCCGAACATGGCAGTCGTGTTCGAGGCGATGGTCGAAGGAAAGCCGGTGGACTCTCCATACAGCCTTCTTGATATGGCTGACGACGCAGTCGGCCTGCTCGATACCTTAGGGATTGAGTCTGCGCACGTGGTGGGCGAGTCCATGGGCGGAATGATCACCCAGAGGATGGCCATACACCATGCGAACCGTGTTCGCACTCTTACGTCTATTATGTCCTCAACGGGCGAGCCAGGGCTTCCGCCTCCAACACCCGAGGCCATGAACATTTTGGCCCATCGTCCCCCGACGGACCGGGAACGATACGTTGAAGACTATGTCGAAAGGTGGCGCGTGCTTAACGGGCAGAAACTCCCATATGATGAAGAAGCCTCCAGGGAACTTGCCAGGAGGATCTTTGATCGCGGATTGAACCCTCCAGGTTTTGCCCGCCAACTGACCGCTGTCATTGCCGACGGCAGCAGAAAGCAGACACTGAAATCGGTGACCGTCCCGACGCTGATCATCCACGGAGATGCCGACCCCCTCGTTCCCGTCGAATGTGGCATTGATACCGCTAATTCAGTCCCGGGATCTGAGTTGCTGATCATCGAAGGGATGGGGCACACTTTCCCGCGCCAGATATGGGCGCAGGTGATTGACGCTATCGTTCGCCATGCGGTATAGAATCCCACTGCAAACGCACGTGAACCTTTGAACCCTTGAACGCCTATTGTGTTTGGAAAGGAGGTTAAGCTAAGACCGAGACAATCAGAACTATTGAGTTAAAGAAATAGTGCTGAACAGCCTATCGATAATCGTTCTTTGAATTCGATAAATTAAGTGCGGGTGTTTTTGCGACATTAGGGTTTACTTTGAAATTTCTTTATGCTAACTTTGTGATTAATAGTCAAAAGGTGTTATTTGTTCTACACTATAGGAAGCTGTCAAAGAATGGCTTTGTACCGACACCAAAGCCTTATATAAAATGAAAAAATAAGGAGGCTTAAAAATTGCCAAAATCGATCAAAACAACCTTTTCATTCTTGTCCCTTAGGCACACTGTAACATCTCTGATCGCTCTCCTTGGCTTTGCAGCTATGTTCACGGCATGTGCCGCAATCCAAAATAGGGATGCAATGAATACCGAGCGAATGCTCGCGGGCTCCGGGTTCCAGATGCGCTTAGCAGATTCACCCGAAAAACTTAACCACTTGAAAAGCATGACCCAGCGGAAACTGGTCGTTCATCAGCACAATGACAAAATCTATTACGTTTACGCCGACGCGACCTTCTGCCAATGCCTATATGTGGGCAACGAAAAGGCCTATCAGCGCTACCAGAAGCTTGCAATTGAGAGGAATATTGCGGAAGAACAACGCATGGCCGCGGAAATGAATGAAAATGCCTCTATGAATTGGGGAATGTGGGGACCTTGGGGACCATGGGGACCTGCCGGTCCCTGGGAGTAAGATGATTGCCCTGACTCTTAGGGCTCACTTCTCTATTCCAATTCTCGCTTCAACGCCATTAGCATAGTAGTGTTTTATCTCCTTCATCTCTGTTACTAAATCGGCAGCCTCTATAATCCGGGGGTCCGCCCTCCTGCCGGTAATAACGAGTTCGACTTTTTCCGGCTTTGCCCGCATGAAATCCAGCAGGTCCTCTACGGAAAACAGATCGTAATAGGTAGCGATATTCGCCTCATCGAGAATGACAAGATCATACATGCCGGAACACATGATCTCCCGGACCTCTTTCAGACCTTCCCGCGCTGCCCTGACATCCTCTTCGTCCGGTTCTCTATTGACGAAAAAACCGAGTCCATATTGTCTTAGCGTGATGAAATCTGACAGCCTCTTTACACTATTGAGCTCGCTGTAATCTATCCCCTTGACAAACTGGGCAATATAGACTCTAAACCCGGCGCCGACGGCACGAAGGGCAAGGCCAAAGGCCGCGGTTGTCTTCCCTTTTCCATTTCCCGTATATACCTGTATGTAACCTTTCATAATATTTGCCTCATTTGGTATTTTTTCATTCGATGTCGGAGTCTTCGCTTACCTGGACGTTCGATGTTCAACGTTCATCTTTTGTCCGTCTCCGCCTGGAGGGAAACCTGCTTGATCCCCGCTAAAGTTATCTGATCCAGGATTCTAAAGAGATCCTGATATGAAAGGTCTTTATCTGCGAAGAGCAAAACGCCCGGTTTGTCTGTTTTCCCGGCCTTTTCCTTAAGTATTGCGGCTAACGATTGGAGGGGTACTGGGTCTTTGTCAACATGGATCGCACCTTCTGAATCCACGGTTACCGATAGTACCATTTGCTTATGGATCTTGGCGGTATCAGAGCTTGGAAGCGCTACCGGAAGCGCTCTGTGCACTGCCATGGATAGCATCGCATAAATAAAGAATACAAGGAGTAAAAATACAATATCAATAAGAGGGAGCATTTCGATCCTGGGCTTTTTACCGACATCTAACCCTATCTTCATTTGGCGCCGCCTTCCTTGTCACAAAAACCTTGGGTCAGCTTTTCATAAACAATTTCCAGGCTTGTTGCATATTTTTCGATAGCCATTACAGCTAATGTGATGCGGGAATTAAAATAGTTATATGGGAAAACCGATAAGATGGCGATGCCAAGACCCGCTGCGGTGGTGATAAGGGCCTGGGCAATGCCTGCGGTAACGGCCTGCGGATGTTCTATCCCGGTAGCGCCCAAGAGGTCAAATGAGTTAATGATCCCGATTACGGTCCCAAAAATGCCTAAAAGGGGCGCCACTGTAATCATGGTATCCAGCACCACCATGTAACGGTTCATCCTCTTAACTTCATCCGCGGCCGCTGATTCCATGGCCTTGATCATGGAAAAATCTCTGTGCAGGATTCCTGCTACCAGGATTCTGATTACAAAGTCATTTGATCCACCGATCGATTTCTTAACGTCTTCCCAGTCACCTGTTTGGCAAAGTGCCAATATCCTGTCAACAAGTTTCTGGTCCCGTCGCATGTCTTCTCTTATCCAAAAGAGGAGACGTTCAATAATCACCGTAAGGGCAATAAGAGAACAGGCAAGAAGCGGGTACATGACAGGCCCGCCTTTCTGGAATATTTCTATCATACTGTTTTTCCCTCTCTCATCTCCTCTTCCGTTGCCAAAAAGACGCATGGCTTGCCGGAAAGAGGATTTTTTTCAACAAGAACGACTGTCTCGTATACCTCCTCAATAATCCTGTAGGTAATAACCTCTTCGGGCCTCCCGATTTTATGAATGGAGCCATTATTGAGAAGGAGTAACCTGCTGGAATACTCGCTTGCAAGGTTTAAATCATGGAGCACCATCAGAACTGTAAGCCCTAACTCCCGGTTTAACCTCTTTATAAGCTCCAGAATCTGGACCTGATGGGTTATATCTAAATGAGAAGTCGGTTCATCAAGTAACAAGAGAGCAGGTTCCTGGGTTAAGGCCCGGGCGATAGAGGCGAGCTGCCTTTCTCCCCCACTGATCTCACTCATCATGGTCGTTTTCAATTTGAGCGCATCGGTCAACTCCATATATTTCTGTACAATATTCTCGTCATTATCTGTTTCAAAGAACTGGTATTTTCGAAAATAGGGAAGCCTTCCAAGGAGTATATATTCCTGGACTGTCATACCTGTAGACTCGAGAGTCTGGGAGACAACGGCAATCTTCTGCGCAAACTCTTTATGACGCATCCTATCAATATTTTTCCCGTCCAGGAGAATTTTTCCCCGGCGGGGCTTCAGAATTCGCGATATTGTCCGGAGCAAGGTAGATTTTCCAGATCCGTTCGGCCCGATAATGCACATGAGTTCACCACGGTAAACCTTAAAGTCCATATCGTGGAGAATAAGTTCCTTGCCATATCCGCACGAGAGGTCCTCCACACTGAGAAGCGCTTTCTTCATAGCGTCACCTGTTTCTTACTCAGGGCATATACAAAAACGGCTCCCCCTATGATTCCCGTAATAACACCCACGGGAAGTTCAAAGGGCTCGATGACTGTACGGGCAAGGGTATCGCAGAGGATTAAAAAGGACGACCCTGCTAAGAACGCACTAATAAATAGAATACGATGGTCCGTCCCTGTAAACATGCGCATGAGATGTGGGATGATAAGTCCAACAAAGCCTATGATTCCTGCCACGGAAACACTCAGGCCTGTGAGAAACGATGCGATGATGAACAGCATCCGTTTGGTTTTTTCCACATTGATGCCGAGGTGAATTGCCTCTTCCTCACCCAGGGCAAGTGCATTGAGATCGAGGCAGAAAAAATAGGAGAGGATAAGTCCCGCAAGTGCCCCAATGACTGCCACTCTTATGAGAAGCATGTTTGGTTCGTCAAGAGACCCCATGATCCAGAAGACTATGCCATGCAGGTCTTCGCTGCGGGAGAGCGCCATGATAAGCATCACAAGGGACGATGAAATGAAGCTGATCATAACACCGGTCAACAAAATGCCCTGCGTCTTTAATGTCCCTGTTTTCATACTGAGGCTGTAAACAAATACGATGACCAGTGCCGCCCCTAAGAATCCGGAAATGGGATAAGCAATAATCCCTACGGCATCGTACCACTTAAAGGCAATATTCAGGCATACACCCAATGAAGCTCCGCCGGATATGCCAAGGGTGTACGGTTCCACAAGGGGATTCCGGAAAATTCCCTGTAGTATGGTCCCTGCAAGGCTTAAGGCCCCCCCGATGGCAAACCCGAGTATTATCCGAGGTAGACGAATATCAAAGAGTATGCTATACTCTCCACTACCTTTTCCCTCCCATATAATATGAGGAATTCTTCTAAGAGATATCCCTGCGGCGCCGACGCAAAGGGAAATAAGGGAAACAGCAATCAATATAGCAGCTAAAATGAAAAGAATCATCACCCAAAGGCGTACCTTTCTTTCTCTCATTTTGACTCACCATCGTAACTGCTCAGGTAGATAGGCTGTAGTATGATCATACGAAGCTCAGATCCTTAACTAATAGCCTTTAGCCTACAGACTAAACAACCTGAATCGTTACTCACCATAGCTAAACTTCGGGTGTATCATTTTCACTATCTCTGTTAATGCCTCTACAAATGTGATCGGTGTAGGACTGCAAAGTTTATCCGGGTTAACAATGTATACGTTTTTATTCTTTACTGCGTCAATTGACCCATATTTCATCCAGGCCTCTTTCTCTTTTTTACCGGTTTCACCTTCACTTGAACCCATGGTTGAAATAATGATCACTTCCGGGTTCCCCTTCAGCACCTTTTCCCTGCTATAGGTTCCACGACCTTCATTCAACGCGATATTCTCTCCCCCGCCGAATTCGATGTAATCATTCAGAAACGACTCTCTTGTTACCGCATGAAGCGGTTTGATCCCGAGTTGAATGAAAACCCTTTTCTTAGGCAGGTTTTTTGTTTTCATCCTGATCGCTGCAACTTCCTTTCTTGTGTTGTCGATGATCTCCTTGGCCTTTTCCTCTTTTCCGAGAAGTTCTCCGAGTTTCAGGAATTGCAGGCACATTTCTGAGAAATTTTTGGGGTAAGAAAACTGGACCACGCGTATCCCAAGATCCTTCAATTTCCTCAACTGCTTCGGTCTGGCCATGTTGGTTGCAATCACCAGATCCGGTTTCAGGGCTACGATTTTTTCCAGGTTAGCCTGGATGAGCGTGCCCACCTTTTCTTTGTGTTTTGCATCCTCGGGCTGGACACAGTAGACCGTGTCTGCAATCAGGTTCCTTTCCGCTCCAAGCAGATAAATTCTCTCAGTGATGGTTTGCCCGAGGGAAATGATTCTTTCAGGCGCAGTTGAGCTCTTTTCCATCCCGTAATGATCATCTGCATGGAGATCATAAGTAATTATCAATGCTAAAAAAGAAGCAAAGACACAGTTTTGAATCAAACGGAAAAGCCTGAATATTTTCATGACAAGTTACCTATGCCTGCAGCAAAAATCTACAAAATGTCCGGCAACATCAGAATTGAAACCTCTGGAATGGGTTTCATATAAGCGTGAGGATCTCTTCCACCTTACAGTGCTTTTCAAAGTGGCCGGCAAGCTTGTCGTACTGATGAAATCGACCTAATCTGCCCTGCCTCGGGGGCCTTTCTTTCAGCCCTTTATCCCGTCTGATCCGGTTAAGGAAGTCGCCTTTGAAGGCAGGAGAATCCAGGATGCCGTGGACATAAGTGCCGCAGATCTTCCCCTCTTTCAAAGACCACCCTTCTTCCCAAGTGCGGCGTTTCCCAGGTTCGTGGATGGTCAAGAAGTGGTCACCCTTCTTTTTTATCCCGCCTTCGACGTGACTCCTGCCCGTATGAATTTCATAGCCGCTTACCCTTTTTTTCTTCATCAGACAGGTGCCGGTTACTTTTCGAACCACTTTTTCCATCTCAAGAACAGTCTCCATAGGAAAAAGACCAAGCCCCCTGACCTCCTCTTTATCCGATTCTACCCTAAAGGGGTCTCTTATAGTCTCACCCAAAAGCTGGTATCCTCCACAAATCCCCAAGACTCTTCCCCCTCCTTTTACAAATTGACCAATTTCCCTTTTCCATCCGGTCCGGCTTAACCACATGGCATCTTCCATAACATTTTTGGTCCCGGGAAGGATGAGCCAATCATATTCGATGGAAAGTTCCCGAGGCCTGAAAAGATAGTTTAACACCACATCCCGCTCCCTTTCAAGCCCTCCCATATCAGTAAAGTTAGAGATAGCAGGCAGTTTTAAGACCGCAATATTTACCGTCTTCGGGCCAACGGGTTTCAGTACGCGTTTGTCCTCCTGTACAGCCACTGAGTCCTCGGAATCAATGAAGATATCCGTATAAAACGGGACCAGACCAAAATTGGGTTTGCCTGTTTTCTTCTCCATATAGTCTATGCCCGATATAAAGAGGTTCGGATCTCCACGGAATTTGTTGATCAGAAATCCAATGGACATATCCCTCTCTTTGCGACTCATAAGATGGAAACTCCCGATGATCTGTGCAAAGACGCCTCCCCTGTCAATATCCCCTATCAAAATGCACGGAGCTCCTGCCTCACGGGCCATGGGAAAATTAACCAAGTCATTTTCCTTCAGATTCATCTCACAGCAGCTTCCCGCCCCCTCCATTATAATAAGATCATAATCTTTGGCTAATCTGTTGTAGGAGTCCATAACAACTTCTTTGAGTCTCGGTTTCAGCTCATGATAATTCATGGCATCCATCTGACCCAGGACCTTTCCTTGGAGGATAACCTGTGCACCCTGATCAGATGAGGGTTTGAGCAGAATAGGATTCATGTGCACCGATGGAAGGAGTCCGGCAGCTTCGGCCTGGACGACCTGTGCCCGTCCGATCTCTCCCCCTTCTACGGTAACAAAAGAATTATTGGACATGTTCTGGGCCTTAAAAGGGGCGACTTTGTAACCCCTTCGCTTAAATATGCGGCAAAATGCGGTCGAGACGATCGATTTTCCCACATCGCTGCCGGTACCCAAAAACATGATGGCTTTGACCATTTTTTATTTTTCTCCTCAATGTTGATAAAGCCGCAAAAAGGCGCAAAAAACGAATTCGGCATATTCTATTACGCAAGCAAAATCAGCACAAATACGGGGAAAGCCACCGCACCCCAAGCGGAACATGTGAGAAGAGAGGCTGTCCTTCGGATGTGCTGTGGCAGCGGATCCGGATTTCCTTGTCCAAGCCATGGTTTATCTTTCTGACCATCCGGATATACAGTGGGTCCGCCGAGGCGCACCCCTAAGGCTCCCGCCACGAAACTTTCCGCGTGCGCCGCATTCGGTGAATCATGCTTCAGCCTGTCTCTCAGTGCCACCCTTATTCCCTCTGATGCCTTTAGCCTGCAGATCCATGCCCCTGCAAAGAGAACCATTAGGGATAAACGGGCAGGGATAAAGTTCATGATATCGTCAAGTTTTGCCCCGGCCCAGCCAAACTCAAGGAACTCGGAATCTTTATATCCTACCATGGAGTCTAAGGTGCTTGCCACTTTAAAGGCTATCATAAGACCTACGGCGGTCATAACCGGAGATAACCCGAGAATGTATCCTGATATACCACCGCTGAGATACCAGAAAAGGGGTGAAAGAAACCCATCTACAAAATTTTCAGCCATGGTCTCTATCGCTGCCCTGCTGATCCCCTTTTCATCCAAAAAGCGGACATCACGCCCCACCACCATTGCGATCCCCTTTCTCGCTTCAGATAGATTACCCCCTTCCAAAGCATGAATCACCTTATCCATGTGGTAAAAAAGGTCTTTCAGGGCAAGAGAGGAATAGCATATGAAAAGGTCAAACCCGAGACCGGGGAATAGATTGATACGATGAAAAACAAAACTCAGCGCCAGGAAAGCGGTGAGAAAAGCGAACTCTACCATCATAACCAGGACTACCCCACCCCATCTTCCATCCAAACCGGCACGCCTCAATATGTGTGTGAAAAGGGCTATGCACCTGCCGATGAGCCTGATAGGATGTAATCTGTAGCGGGGATCGCCAAAAAGAAGGTCCATGCTAAAAGCGAGAAAAAGGATTAGGGCTAATTCAAGCATGATTACAAAAGCAATCCCTATGGCTGAAACGATGAAATTAAAGAGAGAAACCGATCATTATCATCAGCCGTTTTAAGCCCCATGCGAAAGAAGTTTTCCTCAAGTCCCGGAAAATTTCTGCAGTCCCGCACATATGCACCATTAGCCAGGAGATGACCTAACAGGTCATCCAGGTCACCGGTTCTAACCCATTGGCAAAGGATGTAGTTGGCTGAAGTGGAGAAGGGGATAACTCCATCCATGTTCTTAAGACCCATAAAAACCCTTCTGCTCTCTTTACTCACAATTAGACGGGTCTCATCATCATAATCAGCGCACTGAATGAGGAGGGATGCAACCCGATCCGCTATTCCATTTATCGTCCACGGTTCCTTTGCCTGTTTCATACGCGAGATAACCTGCTTACTCCCCATGAGTCCCCCCAATCTGAGGCCAGCAATGGCGTAGAATTTTGTAAGCGAGTTGAGTACAAGAACATTGGGCTCAGGCTTTGCAGCTAAAAAACTGTTGTTCTTCCAATCACCTAAGAATTGAATAAACGCTTCATCAATTATGAACCATTTTTCAGGGAACATCCGGATAAATCTCAGGATAAGTTTCATGGAGAACAGGTTTCCTGTGGGATTGTTGGGCCGGGCAACCCAGAGGGCATCCACTTTTTTGAGGACATTCATCAACGGGTCCTCTGCTGGGAAAGCAAAGTCGTCATGGGGAGAAAGGGGACATCTTACCACCTTTGCCCCTGATAGAAGCGACGCCCGTTCATAATCATGGAATGAAGGTGTAAGAACAGCGACACGCTTGAACCTGAGCACCCTCGGTATCAGATAGATCAATTCGGTTGATCCATTCCCGGCCAAAAAATTATTAGGGGATATGCCGTATATGGTCTGGTAATAGTGAGCAATGCCGTCTCCATCAACGCTGGGATATTGCTCGATGCTTTCAAGCAATTCCTGCCATTTCTCTTTGATAATGGTCGGCGGTCCCAGAGGATTAAGATTGACACTAAAATCTAAGACAGGCCCATGAGGAATCCCTAATCTGGCCATATCAAGCTGCGGTGCACCACCATGTTTATACCTCAACCCCTTTTTCATAATGTCTCCAAATTCCTCAGGTATCTCATTTGATTCTAAAGTAGATGCCGTTCAGAATGGCGTTCAGCGTCATCTCTAAAACGGGTGGTATATGTTCAATGGCCACGAGATCCATCATATCCCCTATCTTTTCCCCGGCAATCTTTTCCGCCACTCTTTTACACAATAATTTATGAGCGCCCAGATCGGTAATCAGCCCTCTTTCGTAGTCATCGCTGATTGCAAAAGACGATGCAACAAAAGAGGCGTATTCGGGCTGGAGGAGTACCCCTTCCAGACCGCCTGACAGATCTCCGCTCTCAACACTGCATTCACACTGATCCACAGAGATCAATTCAGAAACACCTATTCCTCTCTCCTTTAGACGCTGGAAGATATTCCGTGACCTAAGGATACCGTTCTGCCTGTAGATAGCCCCTTTAACGCCGGAATAAACCGCCTTTGCGATCAACTCTCCCATCTTCGAGTGGCCGCCTGCATTCTTGATCCGAATGCCTGTTCCCTGAACAACGATCATATTGTCTGTTCCGGTGCCCGTGGCCTGATTGACAAGGGGCGTGTAATGACTTCTGATATCCAGGTCCTGCAGGGCCGCTGTTTTTGCCTCTGTGGCGCAGATAATGGCCCTTGTCATG
>Ga0315542_1000298_pt1 | contig 30243 bp, 24 predicted proteins | sample SalMarSW160120MG_FD_202541 | JGI IMG/M metagenome (GOLD analysis project Ga0315542, IMG submission 202541) | Salt marsh sediment microbial communities from the Plum Island Ecosystem LTER, Massachusetts, United States - Salt Marsh Sediment SW1601-20 ...
GTGCCGAACGGTTTGCCAGCAAGGCCCCCAGCGGTACCGCGGATGAAGGTTCAACAATAATCTTCATTCTCTCCCATATCAGGAGCATGGACGCGAGGATATCTTTTTCGTTCACCCGCAGGATATCCTTTACGAATTCCTGTATGATCGGAAAGGTGAGCTTTCCCAGGGAGGTACGGAGACCGTCTGCAATGGTGTCAGGGTTCTCCGAAGGAATGATTTTTCCCGCCCTGAGAGATCGATAGGCATCATCAGCCCTTTCCGGTTCCGCACCAAAAACCAGTGTTCCCCGCGTGGCGCCGGACACCGCAATTGCGGTTCCACTCAGGAGCCCCCCTCCGCCCACCGGGGCAATCACGGCGTCCAGTTCCGGGACCTCCTCGCAGAGTTCCAGTGCCGCGGTGCCTTGCCCCGATATAACCCGGTAGTCATTGTATGGGTGAATAAATATGGCGCCGGTTCGTTTGAGGACTCCGGCAAGGGTTTTCTCCCGGGCTTCCAGGGTGGGGTCGCAAAAAGTGATCTCGGCCCCATATCCGGCGACAGCCTCCTTTTTCACCTGGGGCGCATTTCCCGGCATCACCACATGGGACTTTATCCCTCGCCAACCCGCTGCAAGGGCGAGAGCAGCCGCGTGGTTACCCGAAGAATGGGTGGCCACGCCTTTTCGGGCCTCTTCCTCTCCCAGAGAAAAAACCGCATTGGCGGCTCCGCGGATCTTGAAAGCACCACCCTTTTGAAAATTTTCACACTTGAAGAAGATTTCTGCATTACCCATGGCATTCAGAGTGGCGCTGGTGAGTACCGGGGTCTGATGCACCCAGGGACTAATCCGTTCGGCTGCCTGCCTGATATCATGGATGGTTGGTCGTGTTGCCATCAGAGAGTCTCCCCGGCCGCTTCAACCGAAAGACGACCGCAGGTTGCCTGCTTTCGGAGATGTTTCCTATTTTTTCACCTTGATTAAATTGTGTACTTTGCTGACGCCGGGAACGGATTTTGCCAGCATGGTGGCCCGCTGCCTGATCTCTTCAGAAGTGACAGCGCCGGTGAGGGTCACTTCACCTTCAAAGGTCTGAACGGAGATTGCGAATCCACTCATGATGGAGTCCTTCAGCAGTTTGGTCTTTACCTTGGTGGTGATTGCAGCATCATCCACCACCTGCCCTGCAGTACGGCCGGCAGGTGTCTGGCATGCACACAGGGTGAAAAAAAAGCAGACAAAAATGCTGAATGCGATCACAGACCTTGTGATTTTCATTGTCAGGCCTCCTTCGGGTGGTTGTATTTTTCTTTTCTATTTCCTTGCATTTCCTCTGCATTCTTCATATGAACAGAAGAAGCAGCATCGGTCGATGGTTTTCTACCCTCCCGTGCCTTGGGAAACGCGGGTATTTTTATTTGTAAACAGATACCGGGGTATCGTCAAGTTAGTTTTGATCAAACTCTTGACCTCTGGTGGAGGACCCGGATAGGTTCAACCGATCCGGGGTCCGGAAGGCTGTGCTACTCCGGAAGAAATGGCTTCCTCCCTGAGCCCCCCGAGGGGACTTCATGATGCCTTCCGTTCTGCGGAGGGACATATACTGATTCCATTTTGCATTCAAGATGATATCAGGAGGTTGTCGGAAAACGCCCATCTGCTGCGTTATCCTCATCCCGCGTCACTGCGGCGTACTTTTCGGTACGCCTCATTCCTCGGGATTTCGGATGCTCCCAAGACCGGGATTTCGCAAGCTCAACTTGCATATGAGTATTTTCCACCAACCTCAAAATTGCCTGTACTCCGACAGAGTCCTAGGCGGCAAGGAGCGGGCGACGGAGGCGTACATGAACAGTATGTCGAGGAGTCCGCGACGCAGCCAACGCCGGTAGTGCGTGAATGCAAAATGGAGTGAGGAGAGGAGACGGGAGCGCATATGATGAACAAGACGAAGATAGTCGCGACAATAGGGCCGTCATCAAGCAGCAAGGCGGTCTTGCGGAAGATGATTTCCGCGGGGATGAATGTGGGAAGGCTTAATTTTTCCCACGGAGGGTACGCGGAACATGAAAAGGCAATGCAGCATCTTCGCTCCCTTTCAAAAGAAATGAACAAGCCCATAGGGATTCTTTTGGATCTCCAGGGCCCAAAAATCAGGACAGGGACGCTGGAGAAAGGGAAACCGGTCTCACTGAAAAGAAATGCCGTCTTTCAGATAACCACAAGAGATATCCCCGATGGGACGGCGGAGCTGGTTTCCACGACCTATAAAAAACTCCCGAAGGATGTAGGGGAGGGCGACAGGATTCTTCTCGACGACGGACTTATCGAGCTCCGGGTCGTCTCTGTCGCGACGGATACGGTCAAATGCAAGGTCATACAGGGAGGGGTCCTCAAAGAGCACAAGGGGATAAATCTTCCGGGGATCCCCGTCTCGGCCACTTCCTTGACTGAAAAGGATAAAAGGGACCTCGATTTCGCCATCAGGTCAGATGTGGATTTTATCGCGCTCTCTTTTGTGCGGAAAGCGGATGACCTCAAACAGGTAAAGTCCATCCTGAAGAAGCGGGCGGTTGATATCCCTGTTATTGCCAAAATTGAAAAGCCGGAAGCAGTTGCGAATCTTGACAGGATACTGGAAGTCGCAGACGGAGTCATGATCGCACGGGGTGATCTCGGTGTTGAAATGAAGCCCGAAGAGGTTCCAACGATCCAGAAGCAGATCATACAGGAGGCGATAGCAGCGAATAAGCCGGTGATCACCGCGACCCAGATGCTTGAGACCATGATCACTCACCCGGTTCCCACGAGAGCCGAGGCGTCCGATGTGGCCAATGCCATTGTTGACGGGACGGATGCGGTCATGCTGTCCGGTGAAACAGCCGTGGGAAGGTATCCTGTCAGAGCCGTCAGAATGATGTCCAAGATCGCGGCCGAGGCGGAGAGATCCCCGTTCATGCGCTACAATCTGCAATTTGAACGGGATCCAAAGGACCTGGTTACCCAAGCGGTGGCCCAGTCAGCGACGAACATTCTCCATGAGTTGAACGCAAAGGCCATTCTTTCGTTCTCGGTTTCGGGCAAGACGTCGAAGCTCATTTCCAGACAGAGACCTGCGAAACCCGTATTCTCCTTTTCCCCTTCCATCGAGACGTACAAGCGGCTGTCACTCGTCTGGGGTATCGTGCCTTTCCTGATTCCGGCGATGAGGGATGCAAAACAGATTATATGCGCCGGGGAGGATATTTTGAGTAAGAAGAGGCTGCTCAGGCGGGATGATCTCATCATTATCGTCACCGGGCTGGCGCTCAAGACGGGCTCCACGAACATGATCAAAATCCACCGGGTTGGCCACGAGGATTAAGTGTAACCGAAACTCTCCCTGCGCAGCAAATCCGCTGCCTCACCATCGACTGGTTGCCAAGAAACGCCCCGTAAGCAGGGAAATGGCATATTCCGCTCACTGCGGATGTCTCCCCTTCCGCTGTCCTGTTCCATGGTCGACATACGCCGCTCAGGGAACGCGCCGTTCCCCTGCTTTCCGAGCACGCTGGCGCAGTTTGCCTGAAAGGGGAGGTTTTCGAGCATGTGAACGGGGAAATAAAAAACGGGCATCCCAGCTGCCTTGGCCGGAATGCCCGCTTCTTATTCGGAAGAGGTACTAGACCACGCTAACATTGACAGCAGCGGGACCTTTTCGTCCTTCCTCTACGTCAAACGTCACTGCTTCGCCTTCTCTGAGAGACTTGAAGCCACTCCCGTTGATTCCCGTATGATGAACGAAAACATCGGGGCCGTCTTCCTGCTCAATGAAGCCGTAGCCTTTTCGATCATCAAACCACTTCACAGTTCCATTAGCCATAGCGGCAACCTCCTTTCAAAAGATACTCATGGTTCCAGACTTCAGGTTGCCACTTTTGACAAATGAATCATGCCCTGAATGGAAACCAGGACGTCAATAAAAAGATGCATTTTATTGACTTAATGCCATCCATAATCAACTTTTTTGAAAAAATCAAGATAAATTTTGATAACTGCCCAGGTTCATGATTCAGTAGTCCACAGTTAACCCGCATTTCTCACGGACGTCCGTCATGAGGTGGTGGTCCCGTGGACAACAAGTTGAGCTTGCGAAATCCCGCTATCGGGAGCGCGCGAAGAAAAATGGATGAAAGCGTACGTACTGGTACTTCGAGGTCAATTTTCAAGCGCAACGCAGGAGACGCGGGGCTCTCCGCCGCCGAAGTAGGTTGCCCGTGAGAAATACGGGTGAATCGTATGACAGTTTTCTTTATTGTGGTTCTGCCCGTTTTTGCGTACATTCGGGTTAGAGCTGCCCGACCTTTTAGTGGCGGAAATGACCGCAAAGTTTTATGATGACCGCAGATGTGTCTGCCGGGAAAAGGGAAGGGCAAAAGGCAGGATGCGTATGCCATGAAACAGGAGCGAAAAACGGGATAAAAGCATGGTGGGTCGTGGACGACCGTCTCATGAGAAGCCCCGGAGAGATCGACAGGGGCGGGAGGTGCCGATGCAGCGCATGAAGGCCCTGGTGAAAGGGAAGCCCGAGGTTGGGCTCTGGATGGAAGAGGTCCCTGTTCCCGGCATGGGGATCAATGACGTCCTGATCAAGGTCCAGAAGACCGCCATATGCGGTACCGATATCCACATTTATAACTGGGACGAATGGGCCCGGAAAACCATTCCGGTACCCATGGTTATCGGGCACGAGTTTGTAGGCGTCATCGCGGAAATGGGGAGTAATGTGCATGACTTCAAGGTGGGGGACCTGGTAAGCGGTGAAGGACATCTGGTCTGCGGACGCTGCCGCAACTGTCTGGCGGGGCGGCGGCATCTCTGCATGCATACCATGGGGGTCGGAGTGAATCGTGCCGGGGCGTTTGCCGAGTATCTCTCTATCCCGGTTACGAATGTCTGGTATTGTGATCCAGGTATTCGCCGGGATATCCTCACCTGTTTTGATCCTCTCGGGAATGCGACCCATACGGCTCTCTCCTTTGACCTGTTGGGGGAAGATGTGCTCATAACCGGCGCCGGCCCGATCGGCTGTATGGCGGCTGCTATTGCAAGGCATGCGGGTGCGAGATATGTGGTCGTAACGGATGTTAATCCATACCGGCTGGATCTGGCAAAAAAAATGGGTGCTACCATGGTCCTCAACGCGGAAAAGGAGGGCATTGAAGAAGCCCAGGAAAAGCTGGGCATGAAGGAGGGCTTTGACGTGGGGCTGGAGATGTCGGGCAGCCCGGAAGCACTGCGGTCCATGTTGGCAACTATGTGTCACGGTGGAAAAATTGCTCTCCTGGGGATTTTGCCTGATCAAACCCCGATAGACTGGAATCTGGTGGTCTTCAATGGGCTTACCATCAAAGGCATTTATGGGCGGGAGATGTATGAGACCTGGTACAAAATGACCGTGATGATCCAATCGGGTCTTGACATTAGCCCGGTCATCACCCATCGTTTTCATTATACCGAGTATCAAGAGGCATTTGAAGTCATGCGCTCAGGAAAATCCGGAAAAGTTATCCTGGACTGGACTGAGGGGTGACCGCGACCCCGAACGTATCAGGCCAAGGCATAGGGAGGGAGAAATGTACGGGAAGATAAGAGAGCATCTCGCTGGGGAATTGAAAGAAATTCGCCGGAGCGGCCTGTACAAGGACGAGCGGGTCATATCAAGCCGTCAGGGAGGCGAGATTGACCTGGTCGGCGGTCGGCGGCATGTGCTCAATCTGTGCGCGAATAACTACCTCGGGCTTTCCGGAAGACAGGAACTTGTGGAGGCTTCAAAAGACGGTCTGGAACGCTGGGGCTACGGACTGTCCTCGGTCCGTTTTATTTGCGGCACGCAGGCCCTGCATAAGGATCTGGAACGAAGGGTATCGGAATTCCTGGACACCGAAGACACTATCCTGTATTCTTCCTGTTTTGATGCGAACACCGGGTTTTTCGAGACCATCCTGGGACCCGAAGATGCGGTTATTTCTGATGAACTGAATCACGCAAGCCTGATAGACGGCATCAGGCTCTGCAAGGCCCAGCGATTCAGATACAAGAACAATGACATGGTTGACCTCGAGACCAGGCTCAAGGAAGCTGCGGGAGCGAGGTTCCGGCTCATCGCGACCGATGGGGTCTTTTCCATGGACGGTATTGTAGCGAATCTGAAGAGCATCTGCGACCTGGCGGATACCTATGATGCACTGGTCATGGTGGATGATTCCCATGCTACCGGGTTCGTTGGCAGAACAGGCAGGGGAACACCGGAGTATTACGGGGTTTCTGATCGGATCGATATCATCACATCGACCTTTGGAAAAGCCATGGGCGGCGCGTCCGGGGGATTTACCAGCGGCCGGAAAGAGATTATTGACATGCTGCGTCAGCGTTCCCGGCCCTATCTTTTTTCCAATACGCTCGCACCCGGTGTGGCCGCAGCCGTTCTGAAAGCGATAGAAATGATTGCAGGGTCCACAGAACTTCGGGACAGGCTGGAACAGAACACCCGGTATTTCCGTACCAGGATGAAGGATGCGGGATACAGGATTACTCCGGGTGATCATCCGATCGTGCCTATTATGCTGGGTGATGCAAAAGTCGCTTCCCGGATGGCCGAACGCCTGTTGGAAGAAGGTATCTATGTTATCGGCTTCTTTTATCCCGTGGTGCCGAAAGGAAAGGCACGGATTCGGGTTCAGGTTTCTGCGGCCTTGACCAGGGAGGATCTTGATCGGGCTGTTGACGGTTTTATAAAAGCCGGAAGGGATCTCGGCATTGTTGCAAGGGAGCAGTAGAGATCCGGTTGGTATCCGGCTTGGTAGAGCCTTTGTTCTCTGATTTCCGGAAAGAAAAGATGTCAAGCAACCCGGCTCTTTTGAAAAGGAGAAACGACTATACGGTACCGGTACTTCATCTGTCTTCTTATCTTTCTCTGCTACGTTCTCGTCTTCTTCCACCGGCTCTGTCCTGCGGTCATAGCCCTTGATATCCAGTCGGCCTTCGGGATCAACGGGACCCTGCTGGGTCTTTTCGGTTCGGCGTATTTTTACTCCTATGCCTTCATGCAGTTGCCCGCCGGCCTCATGGCAGATTCATGGGGTCCCCGAAGGACGGTATCAGCATTTTTTGTCCTGGCCGGGATCGGGTCCATCCTGATGGGCATCTCCCCGAACCTGACACTGGCCATTGTGGGACGCATCCTTGTGGGCGTCGGGGTTTCAACGGTCTTTGTCTGTAATTTCAAGCTCCTCTCCGAGTGGTTTACCGTTCGTCAATTTGTCATCATGGGAGGAGTGTTTATGACCATGGGCGGGATCGGCGCACTTATTTCCAGCGCTCCCCTGGCGTGGGCAAGCAATGTCATGGGCTGGAGAATGACACTGATAACCGTGGGAGGTGTCACCCTGCTCCTGGCGGTTCTGGTCCATGTCTTCGTACGCAATCGACCTTCTGACAGGGGACTTCCTCCCGTCAGAATGGACCATGGAGAGAAGCAGGCAGGCATCGGTTTGATGAAAGGCCTGGGAATGGTCATTTCCTCCTTTCGTTTCTGGCCCGTGGCCGTCTGGGCCTTTTGCGTTGTGGGGATATCGTTTGCCGTCGGGGGATTGTGGGCCGGTCCCTATCTTATGCAGGTCTATGGCCTGAGCAAACCGGCGGCCGGGGGAGTGCTTTCCACATTCGCTCTCGCGCTAATAGTGGGCAGTCCCCTGCTGAGCTGGCTGGCCAATCAATTCGGCAGGAAACCGGTGCTCACGGGCTGTAGCGTGCTCTTGCTGTTGGTCTGTTCGCTTATGGTCTGGTTCGTGGATCGCATGCCCGTTCCTGTCCTGTATGTATTGTTTTTCTGCTTTTTTCTCACCGGGGGATCCGTCGGCCCGGTTATTGCCACGGTTGCCAAGGAATCGTTTCCCATTGCCATTTCAGGGACTTCCGTGGGTATGGTCAACATTTTTCCCTTTATAGGGGCGGCCGTATTTCAATTGCTTATAGGTGCGGTGTTGAGCGGCGGAAGCCGGGGACAGATTGTCTACACCGTACCGGGCTTCCGCCAGATGTTCCTGATTTGTCTGGCAGGGGCATTTGTGTCAATGGTGGTTGTATTCTTCATGAGAGAGACCCTGGATCGCACGGGGAAACCTGTCCGGGTCTTCCACCAGCGGTGGGCGGTAAACAACAACTGATCAGGATTTTTCATTGAAAGGGGGCCTTATGGATCTGAAGCAAACACTCGTCGTCATTATCATCCTTTTCTTCACCGGAATAGCGGGAATTGCGGCGGGCGATGAGCTGTGGTTGTCAAATGGTGATCACCTGACCGGAAAAGTGATTGGGATGGACGCGGAAAAACTGCAATTTGAGACGACCTATGCAGGAAAAATTGCCGTTTCCTGGAAGGAGATTACGAACCTGCAAACTGAAGAGCCCGTCAGCGTCGTTCTGAAGGACGGCAGCGTGGCAAAAGGAGCCATAGAGACCGGACCGGTCGGGAGAGTGCAGGTGAAATCAAGGTCGATGGAGACGCCGGTCGCTTTTCTGCTCTCCGAGGTCAAACAGATTAACCCGCCCCCTGCAGGACCTCCGGTGAAACTGAATGGGAGACTAAATATCGGGGTGACAACTACAAGTGGGAACACGGAAACGGGCACCTATTACGGTGAAGGAAAGTTGACTGCGCGTTCTCAAATGAACCGTTTCATTCTCGGCGCCAGGGTCAATAAAGAGGTAGACCATGGGGAAACGACCGCTGATAGCCAGAACGCATATATGAAATTTGACCATTTTGTCTCAAAGAAGTTCTTTTTTCAGGCCAACATAGCGGGAACAAAGGATAAGTTCAGGGATCTGAATCTGAGAAGTACCTTTGGCCTGGGCGTGGGCTACCAGTTCCTGGAATCAGACAGGACTAATCTATCGTTTGAGGCAGGCGTGAATTACGTCAATGAAGATCACATCGTCGGCGAAGACGATAGTTACCCGGCAGGCGGATGGGGATGGCATTTTGATCATTTTTTCTTTCCGAAGGCCCTTCAGTTTTTTCATGACGACCAGGGACTGGTAAGCCTGGAGGATGCAAAGAATATAACCATACAGAGTCAGACGGGGTTCCGGTTTTTCCTGTTCAAGAATCTGAACGCTACCACCCAGGTCAATTATGACTGGGATAACAGCCCCCCGCCAGGGGTGAAAAAGGCGGATAGAACATTTGTGGTTACTCTTGGTTACGAGTTTTAATTTTGATGAAGCCTCTACCTCTGGTGAAGGGCCCGGATAGGTTCTCATGATCCGGGGTGTGGAAAGGCTTCCTCTTTGAGCTTGCGTCAGGGGTCTTATGATGCGTTTCGCTCTAGGGTAGTGCCAGGCGCTGAAAAAGCGCCTGGCCGAAGGTCAGGAGGGAAATGGGAAATCTATTGGATTTCCTGGTCCAGTTTTTTGCTGAGTGCCTGAATTTCCGGGGAGAGCTTCGGTTTGGTAAGGATCACCACAAGATCAAAATCCCCCTTTTCGTTCTCGCCGTTCCGGGAGAACGTTACCGTGAGCCGGTTCCCGTCTTCCCCTTTCTCCACGGACATCGTCTCACCATCCACGAGCAGAAGGCCGGAGATGCCCTTGGCTTCATTCAGAAACTGCTCCTTGAAGGTTTCGGTCAGGGGGGATACAAGGGTCACCTGGAGCCCCTCGGTGCTGTGGAGCGCGATGACGGCTTCGTTTACGCCCAGGACAGTGGATGAAAGGAGATGGTTTTCATCTCCCCGGCCGTTTCCCTGCACAATTGCGATCCGGGTGGGAATTTCTCCGTTCAGGGGGGAGACGACCAGACCGTCCGTGGGACCCGTCGGAGAGAGCATCCGCTCGAACTGCAGGTCGGTGATAACGTCGGCATAGTTCCCGTATCCGAGATTCTCATCAAAAGATTCAAAACCATTGTCCTGCCCCCTGGTCAGGATCACTTCGTCATATTCCCGGTCCAATTCCTCATCAGGGATGCTGAAATCGATGGCTTCCGGCTTGCATTCGGCCCAGCAGAGGGCGCATCCCAGGCACCTGCGGCAACTGAGACAGCGTTTTGCTTCCTGAACCGCCAGTTCCTCGGGAAATCCGGTCTCAACCTCAACAAAATTTCCGCGCCGCTCGTCCACGGAGATCTCCGGCATTCCCGCCCGCGGCGAAGGTACATCGTCAAACGGAATGATGTATCGCTTTTCCTTCTCGTAAATCATTTATTTGCTCCTCAGGTAGTCATGTATTCCCAGGGCGGCACGTTTTCCCGCCGCGACGGCACGGATGGCAATATCGGGGCCTGATACCACGTCTCCGCCGGCGAACACGCCGGGGACATTGGTTGAGCCGGTATCTTCGTCTATGTCAAAGGTATTCCATCGCGTGATGGTGAATTCGTGGCCTTCACCCAGAAACTCCAGATTCGTGGCCTGGCTGATGGCGGGTACGATGGTTTCCGCGTCAATGACGTATTCAGAGCCTTCGATGGGGACAGGCCGTCTTCTTCCGGAGGCATCCGGCTCTCCCAGTTCCATCTTGATGCACTTCATTCCGGTGACCCTGCCGTCTTTGCCCAGGATCTCCACCGGAGCGGCCAGGTACTGGAGAATCACGCCTTCATGCTCCGCTGCATCAATTTCCCACGGATTGGCAGGCATCTCCTTCCGGGTCCTCCGATACAGGATGTACACCTCGTCAAACCCCATTCTCCAGCCCACCCGGGCAGAGTCTATGGCCGCATTTCCCCCGCCGATGACAATGAGTTTCCCTTTTGCCTCCGGCGCCTGCCCCAGGGCCTGCTCGCGCAGAAACGTCACGCAGTCCACAATGCCTTTGCCTTCATATTCGTCCTCTCCCGGGACCCGCAGCTTCAGCCCCTTGTGGCACCCGGCCCCGATGAACACGGCGTCATTGTTTTTCCTGAGGTCATCGAAAGAAATATCGTCTCCCACCCGGGTGTTGTACTTGATATCGATTCCCATATTTGCGATGAGGTCAACCTCGCGCTTGAGGAGTTTCTTGGGGAGCCGGTATTCCGGAATGCCCACCCAGAGATACCCGCCTGGTACCGGCAGGGTTTCGTAAACAGTAATATTCTGGTAGCCTTCCCTCGCAAGGTCATAGGCACACGTGAGACCCGCAGGACCCGCCCCGATGACGGCAATTTTTTCAGGATATTTCTTTTCCGGGGTTTCATACACCGGTTCTATGCCTTCCTTGATTTCCACATCAGCGGCGAATCTCTTGAGGAAACAGATGCTGATGGGTTCATCAAGGTACTGCCGGTTGCAGGCGGTTTCGCAAGGGTGCGGGCACACCCTTCCGATACTGCCGGGGAGGGGGAGCCGGTCTCTGATGGTGGCCAGGGAGTCCAGGGGCTTCCCGTCCGCGATCTGGGCCACGTAGGTCCTGATGTCCAGGTGAGCGGGACAGGTTCGCTGGCACACGGGCTGGTCTTCCTTGAATATGTTGTATTCACCGGTCCCGGGATTGAAGTAGTCCACCGCGGTCCTGAAGCCGAATCCCTCGCTAAAATCATCAAACATGTTTACCGGGCAAACCCGTATACACGCCTTGCAGTCATTGCACTTGGAGTTGTCCACGCGCAGGCTGTGCTTCAGGATATGGGCCTGGATTTTTCCATCATCTTTTCTGATCTTCCTGATGTCACTGTACGGCAGAATTTTGACTTTGTCATGATTGCGCACCCTGTCCAGGGCAGGATTCAGGAATGCTTTTTCAGCTTGTATGATCCGGTCCCTGGGTATCCTCTCCGCGCCCAGGGAGGGGAATTTTTCAACGAGGGTAACCTCTGCACCTGCCTCAGCTTGTTCAAGGGCGGCCTGAATCCCCTGCAGGCCGCCTCCAACGATCAACACTTTCTTGTTTTCCACTTTGTTACACCTCTTGAGGAATGACTTGAAACAGGGGTGACCGCCCGGAGATACCCTCCACCGCGACCATCCCTTTCCGTTTGAGAGCGGTGATGTACCGGAATACCCTCTCAGCCGGGATGGACAGGGCGCCAGCCAGGTCTTTTACCGATCGCGCTCCCTCTTTCAACGTGAGAAGGATCTCCTGCACCTCTGTTTCTTCAACAATGATCATGTCCATGGCACGGTTGAACTCATGCTCGGTGAAGATCTCGCCGTACATGTTCCCGGTCTCAAGAAACGGGGTCCTTTTTCCGAGGACCCACCGGAACTTCTCGCCGGCGAGCACCGCTTCCGCCACCTCAAGTTTCTTGAAGATCTCGGGTGCCTTGAGCCGGTCACCGCCCTGGCCGATGGCACCGAGTTCCCTGATTTTGGCATCGAATTCGGAGACGATGTTTACGAAAACAGATGCCTCACCGGACGAACACTGCCTGAAGGCCAGGCGGTTTTCATTGACGCCAATGTGCTTCAAGAGCTTTTTCGTCAGGTCTATCCTGGCCTGGGCCTGGTAATTCCCAGTAATATAATGACAGTCTCCGAAGTAGCAGCCGACCACCGCGAGACCGTCAAGCCCTTTCTTGAAGGCCTTGGCAATAAGGGCAGGATCCAACCGGCCGGTACACATAAGCCGTACTATTTTGATATCAGGAGTATATTGTAGTCTGGAAACTCCAGCTAGATCAGCAGCCGAGTATCCTCACCACGTACAGCAAAAGGTCAGAATCTTGGGAACAAATTCAGCCAAGGGAAACCTCCTTTAAGGTTTGTTGTGTGTCGCTTGTTGTCTGTTGCACCTTGCATCATGCATTCCATGCCGGTTCGAACATGCGATGCAATGACCATTCAGCCACCCAAGTAAGCATCAAGTTCGGCCGTTATCTGCTGGTCGGTAAAGGAATTGATGGTCAGGGCATGCTGGTAACAGGTTGCCGCGCATACCCCGCATCCTTTACAGGCTACATCAATGACATGGACCTTCCTTCCTTTTTCCGTCTGGTGTATTTCAAGGGCGCCGTACGGGCAGAGGGCCACACAGAGGCCGCATCCCCTGCAGGCGTCTTCATCGGCCAGCACGGAAATAACCGGCTCGACCACCACCGATCCTTTTGAAAGGGGGATGGAGGCACGGGAAGCCGCACCGAGTCCCTGTGCCACCGTCTCCCGGACGTTGGCAGGAAAACGGGCGCTCCCGCACAGGAAGATCCCGTCTGTGGCAAAATCCAGGGGACGCAATTTGACGTGCGCCTCCAGGAAAAAGCCATTGCCATCCACCGGGACTCTGAGGAGCTGGGAGGTTTTGTGCGCATCCTCATTGGAAACAAGGGGAGTCGAGAGCACCACCAGGTCAGCCGGGAGATCCATATCCCTGCCAAGCAGGGCATGGTGGACCTTGACCCCTTCAGGGCCCACTTCCGGTGGCTCCGCAGAATCGTAATTAATGTAGCGGACCCCTTTGGCCTTTGAATTGCGGAACATCTCCTCGTTTTCAACACCGTACATCTGCATGTCGCGGTAGAGGATGGAGACCCGTGAATCGGGGATTGCATCCCGGATCAGCATGGCGTTTTTTACGGCCGTCTGACAGCAGATCCTTGAACAGTACGGTCGCTCCTCGTTCCGGCTGCCCACGCACTGGATCATGACCACGTTTTTTGTACCGGAATCAAGGCCCTTTTTGAGAAGGTCTTCCAGCTCAAGCTGCGTGATGACCCTCTTTCCGTCATAGCCGTACATGCCTGTGGGGACGAACGGGGTAGCCCCGGTGGCGACTACGATGACGCCGATGTCTATATTCTTGACCCCTGTTTCCGTTTCGATATCCACCTTGTACTTTCCGATGAAACCTTCAACGCTCTTCACGTCGGCTTTGGTGAATACGGTGATTTTGGGGTGATTATTTACCGCCTTGATTTTTTCAACGACGAATTCTTCCGCGCTGCGCATGCCCGGACCCAGCTTGTTAAGCCTGTTGAGCATGCCTCCGAGCTCTTTTTCCTTTTCTACCAGCACTACTTCATAGCCGCGGTTCGCCAGGCCGAGGGCAGTGCCCATTCCGGCAATGCCTCCCCCAATCACCAGTCCGCGGGGGCAGACTTCGGACATGATGGGCTCTTTGGGCTCCAGAAGCGCGGCTTTGGCAACGCCCATGCGTATAAGGTCCTTGGCTTTTTCGGTACCAGCCTCTTTCTGCTGCATGTGCACCCAGGAACACTGGTCCCTGATATTGGCCATCTCGAAGAGGTAGGGGTTCATGCCGGCTTCGGCACACGAGCTGCGGAAAAGGGGTTCATGGGTCCTCGGCGTGCAGGAGGCGACGACCACCCTGTTGAGATTCTGCTCTTTGATCCCCTTTTTTATTTCATTGATTCCCGTCTCGGAACAGGTATAAAGGTTCCTCTGCACAAAGGTCACATGGGGCAGGGTCTTGGCAAATTCCTCGAGTTCTTCCATCTCGAGATACCCGGCGATATTGGACCCGCAGTGGCAGATGAATACCCCAATCCTGATGTCTTGATCATTGTTCTCAGGCAACGGCTTTCTCCTTTTCTTCATCCTCCTGAAAGGCAATTTCTGCGGCACGTTCTGCGGCGCTGGAGGCCTGTGCCACGGACTCGGGGACATCCATGGGCGATTCAGCGCACCCGCATACGAAAATACCCGGGACCGTCGTATCCACCGGAGAAAGGGGGCTTGTCTTGACGAACCGGTAGTCATCAAGTTCGAACCCGGCAATTCCGGAAAGTTCGATGATGCCGTTCGACGGTGCACAGGCAGTTGCGAGGATCACCATCTCAAATTCCTCGGCCTTCACCTTCCTCTCCTTCGTGTCTTCGTAGATCACAACCGGATTACGGTTGGGTCCCTCGGTGATTTCAGCCACTCTGCCGCGCATATAGGTGATTCCCGATTTATTGCCGCCCCGGATCTTGTACTCTTCGAAGCCCTTTCCAACGGCCCGGATATCCATCCCGAAGATGGTGGACGTGGTCTCCGGTTCATGCTCGTTGGCGATGATGGCCTCCTTGATGGAGTGCATGCAGCAGTATCCGGAGCAGAACGGATAAAACCGGAAGTCCCGCGAGCCCACGCACTGGATGAATGCAAGCTTTCTTGCCGGGGCAAAGGAGGCCGCCCTTTTCTTCATCGCTTCAAGTGGTTCCACAATAGCCAGGTGTGCCTCGTATTTTTCCGCCCATTTCTTGTGATCGTCATCATCATATTGGCCGGACTGAAATTTTCCGTAGAAGGTCTCTGAGTCCTCGCCGTGTTTTTCTTCGAAGCGTGCCAGGGCCTTGGCCGATTTCTTTTCCTTCTTTTCCAGTTCCCTGATTTCCGCTTCAACTGCCAGGTCTGATGGCCTGTCCACGTGACCGCCGGTCGGACCGCTGGCACTCAGGAGCCGTTCAAACTGGATGGCGGTTACCACATTGGGTATTTCCTGGAACCGGTATTCCGGGATCCGTGACGGATCAAAGACGTCATAACCGGCGGCAACTATAATGGACGCCACATCAAGTTCCAGGACCTGGTCTTTCTGGTCAAAGTTGATGGCATCAGCCTGGCAGGTCTTGGCACAGATCCCGCATTTCTTCCCGTTCAACTGGCGGCAGTAGTCCGGGTCAATGGTCCGGGTTGACGGGATTCCCTGGGCAAACAGGGGGTAGATGGCCTTCCGTGTGCCAAGTCCCTCCTCGTAGGCATCGGGAACGATTGTGGGACACGTCTCACTGCAGGCGCCGCACCCCGTACACTTGTCCTCTTCAACATACCGGGCTTTTTTGCGTACCGTGACCTTGAAGGCCCCTGCTGCTCCCTCCACCTTTTCCACCTCGCTGTAGGTCAGGAGGTCTATATTGGGATGTCGACCGACATCCAGCATCTTCGGTGAGAGGATTCAGATGGCGCAGTCATTGGTGGGGAACGTCTTGTCCAACTGGGCCATCTTGCCGCCGATGCTGGGGAGCTTTTCCACCAGGTGCACCTTAATCCCCATATCAGCGAGGTCAAGGGATGACTGCATTCCGGCGATCCCGCCGCCAATCACGAGTATTTCCTTGCTCACAATGTTTTCCTCCACGTTATGAATACCGAACCGGGGCGTACCTTATTTTAACCGTTCCGCCACCAGGTCATACAGGTCATCGATTTCGAGTTCCAAGTCAAAGGCCGATTTTGCACACCGGAAGTGGATCTGGCACTTGGGACAGGCGGTGATAAGGGTTCCCGCCCCGGTGCTGCCGGCCTCAGCCAGCCGCTGGACCTGAATTTCCTTGGAGCAACTGGAGCAATTCATCCAGCCGCTGGTCCCGCAGCAGACCGCGTTTTCACGGGAGCGCGGCATCTCCACCAGCTCAACTCCCGGCAGTGCTTTCAGAATATCTCTGGGCGCGTCATAAATGCCGCTGAGCCGCCCCAGTCTGCATGGGTCGTGATAGGTCACCTTCTTCTCCGATTCCTGGAACTCAACGGCCCCTTCCTGGATTTTTTCCGACAGGAAGTCCAGGATGTGGACCGGCTCGAATTCAAGTTCACCGAAATATTTCGGATAGAGATTCTTGACCGTATAGAATCCTTCCGGACAACTGAATACCACTCGCTTCGCCCCTGAATCGCGAATAATATCCAGGTTCATTCGGGCCAGTTTCTTGAAGGTCGCTTCGTCTCCGTTCCAGAGGGCGTCGTGGCCGCAGCATCGTTCGTCGTTGCTTACCACCGGCTCGATGCCGCACCCGTTCAGGATTTTCAGGACGTTTCTGGCACTATCGATTGATCCGGCATCAATATCCCTGAAGATCACGTCAAAATAAGGTCTGCACCCGACGAAATAGAAGATGTCGCCTTTATCAACCGTTTTCCCATCCTCGATCCAGAAAGTCCTGTTTTGCTTGATGTCCTTGGTCTGGATAGCCCAGATGCTTTGGAGCATCCCATTATGGGTGGGGGTGCCGTCAATTCCCGCGGCGTGCGCCTCTCCCCTGATAAGGCGGATAAATTCCGGGAAATCGATGTTGGCGGGGCATCGGACACTGCACTGGGCGCATGTCAGGCAATTCCAGATGGTATCGTCGGACATCTCCTCCAGGCCGTACAAAGACCGCTCGATGATTTGCCTCGGGGAAAAATCAGGGAAGACCCGTGCAACGGGACAACTTCCGGTGCATACCCCGCAGTCAAGACAGTAATAGGTCTGGGTCATGTCAATCAATTCGGGAATAGCAGTCATTACAAACCTCGAAATACCGGCCTTTCTCAGGCCGCCTTTTTCAGTGTGGATGGTCCAAGATTCTTGATCTTTTCGGTAAAGGATGTTGCTATTTCTGCGAAACGCGTCCCTTCAGCGGAGGAAACCCACTCCAGGCTCAACCTGTCCAGATTGATGCCGAGAACCTTCACCAGATCCTGGGTCATTTTGAACATCCTTTCGGCCTTTACATTACCGTCCAGGTAATGGCAGTCGCCGATGTGTCAGCCGGCCACCATCACGCCGTCGGCCCCCATTTGAAAGGCCTTGAGGATGAAGTTCGGATTCACGCGGCCGGAGCACATGACCCGGATGAGTTCCACATTGGGCGGATACTGAAACCGGCTCACGCCTGCCAGGTCGGCAGCAGAATACGCACACCAGTTGCAGGCGAAAATGACAATTCTTGGACTGAATTCTTCTCCCATATCGACTCCTTGAGAATTTTCTTGACCGGTTTGACTGCACCCCGTCTATCCGGAGAATACAGCTTCCACCATCGTCAGTATTTCCTGGTCATCAAAGTGAAAAACCGATGCCGCGCCGGTGGGGCAGGCGACTGCGCAGGCCCCGCATCCCTTGCAGAGCGCCTCATGCACAAAAGCCGCGACCTTTCCTGCTTCGTTCTCCTGCAGAACCACCGCATTGTATGGGCAGGCTTCCACGCACTTCCCACAGCCCCTGCAGAGAATTTCATTCACGTGAGAAACAACGCCTTCAACAGTGATCCGGTCCTGGGCGAGCGCCACGGAAGCCCTGGAGGCCGCAGCCTTGGCTTGGGAGATGCTTTCTTCTATGGGCTTGGGGTAGTGCGCCATGCCCGCCAGAAAAATTCCGTCCGTAGCGAAATCGACCGGACGAAGTTTGGCATGTGCTTCCATGAAAAACCCGTCTTCATTCAGCGGGAGTTTGTATATCTGCGCAAGGGACTCATTGTCCCTCGGCACGATGGCCGCCGCAAGCACCAGCAGATCGGCGCCGATCTTGATATCGCGCCCGAGGATGTGGTCTTTTGCCGTTACGAAGATGTTCTTGTCTTCTTTTTCCACTTTGGGTTTTTCATCCAATGAGTAGCGAACAAAGATAACACCCTTTTCCCTGGCTTCCCGGTAAAGGGTTTCACGCTGCCCGTATGTGCGGATATCCCGGTAGAGGACATAGATGTTCATGTCCGGATTCAATTCCTTGAGTTCGAGGGCGGACTTCATGGTGTGCGTGCAACAGACCTTGGAGCAATAGGGCCTGTCCGGTTCCCTGGATCCGACGCACTGGATGAAGACGGCTGTTTCTGCCCCCTTGACCGATGGATCACCCTTCCTGAGCGCATCATCCAGTCCCAGGTGGGTCATAACTCTCTGATCCTGTCCGAAGAGGTACTCGGAAGGCTGGTATTCTTCAGCGCCGACAGCAACCACCACAGCACCATGCTCAATGGTCTTTTCAGAACCGTTCTGTGAAACGGTTGTCGCAAAGTTACCGATAAAACCGCTTGCCTCTTTTACAACCGCACCGGTATAGACATCGATCAGGGAATGATCCTTGACCATCTTCACCATCTTTTCCAGCCTGCCGCTGATATCATCGCCGCGCCATGTCTGCATGAGTTTGCGGCCGTTTCCACCCAGTTCATCGGATTGTTCCACCAGACTGGTGTGAAACCCTTGATTAGCAAGTCCCAGGGCCGCCGTCATGCCGGAAATACCGCCTCCGATCACCAGAGCATCGTGATTGACTGAAATGGAAGGCTGGGGAAGCGGCTGGATCAAATTTGCCCGGGCCACCGCCATCCGTACAAGGTCCTTTGCCTTGTCAGTGGCCTTGTCCTTTTCTTTGGAGTGAACCCAGGAACACTGGTTCCTGATGTTGGCCATTTCGAAGAGGTATTTGTTGAGGCCCGCGTCCCGCAACGTTTCCTGGAAAAGAGGTTCATGGGTTCGGGGAGTGCAGGCGGCAACCACCACCCGGGTCAGTTTTTCATTCTTGATAGCCTCTTTCATCCTGTCCTGCGTATCCTGGGAACAGGTGAAGAGATTTTCTTCCACGTAGGTGACACCGGGCAGACTTCTTGCATATTCCGCGACGGCAGGGACGTCCACAATACCGCCGATATTGGTTCCGCAATTGCATACAAAAACACCAATGCGGGCACCTTCTTCTGAAACATTTATCTCTTCGGGATACGTTTTCGTCTTGACCAGGCTCCCTCTTGCCGCCGATAACTCAGCGCCTGCATCACAGGCGGCAGCACTGGCTTCCATAACTGAATAAGGGATATCTTTCGGCTCTTGAAAGGCGCCACAGACGTATATGCCTTCCCGGGATGTTTCAACGGGATTGAACACACCGGTCTGGACAAAGGCATCCTCATCCATTTCGATTTCCAGGCGTTGAGCCATATCCAGGAGTTTCTGAGGTGTTTCAAGGCCGACAGAAAGGACGATCATGCTGAAGGTTTCACTTTGCATGGTACCGTTTTCATCAGCATACCGGATAACAAGATCGTGAGTTTCAGAGTCCTCACTGATACTGTGGATCCTGGAACGAATGAACCGGACGCCCTGTTCTTCTCTGGCGCGGTTATAATATCGCTCGAAATCCTTTCCATAGGTCCGCATGTCCATGAAAAATATGGCGGTGTCCACGTCATGATCCGCATGTTCCTTGGCAACAACGGCCTCCTTAATGGCATACATGCAACAGACTGATGAACAATATGCATGATCACACGTGTTAATATCCCTCGAACCCACGCACTGGAAAAAGGCTATTCTTTCGGGTTCTTTTTCATCGGACGGCCGCTTCAGATGCCCCATGTATGGGCCGGTTGCACTCAGAATCCGTTCGAATTCCATGCTGGTGACCACATTGGGATACTGTCCATACTGGTACGTATCGTACTTGCTCGGCTCAAAGGGTTCAAATCCCGGGGCAAGAATAACGGAGCCAACATTGACAGCAAGGACTTCCTCTTCCTGGGCGTGCGTCTCAAGAGTCACGGCCTGGGCCTTGCAGGCCTTTACGCACTCATAGCATTCACAGCAGCCGCCGCAGTTGAGACACCGGGATGCTTCCTTTTTCCCTGTCTCTTCCTCCACCAGGAGGTTGACCTCTTTGAACCCTGAAAGCCTTTCCTCCACCGGTAAGGTGGGCGCTTTCATGCGGTGCATGGTCGGTTCATCATCCGGGATTTCCAGCCAGTTTGTCCCCACCGGGGGTTCTTCCTGCCATTCCGTGGGGAGCTCTTCCCCTCGGAGATACTTGGATATGTATCGAGCGGCCCTTTTGCCCCCATCCACAGCTTCAATGACCGTGGCGGGACCGGTGATAGCATCACCGGCCGCAAATATTCCCGGCACATTTGTCTGCAGGGTCTCGGGATTTACTTTCAGAAGGCCCCACTTGGAGACTTCAATGTCTGTTTTTTCGCCGAGGAAATCAAGTTCGGGTTCCTGCCCGATGGCCGGAATAATGTGGTCAGCCTCCACGAAAAATTCGGAACCTTCAACAGGTATAGGTTTGCGTCGACCCGTGGTGTCGGGTTCAGTCAAGCGCGTGCGGATGCACTCAATGCCCTTTGTTTTTCCATTTTCACTGGATATGTTTAGGGGGGCGACCAGAAAATGAATTTTGACACCCTCTTTTTCCGCCTCCTCTATTTCTTCGGGTTCGGCCAGCATCTCGGTGCGGGAGCGACGATAAATGATATGGGCTTCATCAGCGCCGAGACGCAAGGCCACACGGGCGCCATCCAATGCTGAATGACCGCCACCGATAATAACCGCCTTTCCTTCAAGTTTCTTGAGATTTCCCAAGTGGACTTCTGTCAGAAAAGACGTGACATCACGGACTCCTTGAGATTCCTCTCCCCGTATGCGGAGCTTCAGGCCCCTCCAGGCCCCAGGGCCGAGGAAAATCGCTTTGGCCCCGTGCTCCCGGAGTTCCTCGATCGTGATATCCTTCCCGACGGCGCTATTCGTAAATATCTCGATACCGTATCTCTTGAGATTCTCTATTTCATTGTCCAGTACTGATCTCGGGAGACGGTGTTCCGGAATACCGTATCGCATCATGCCGCCCGTTTCAGGCATTGCCTCGTAAATACTGACTTTGTATCCCTGAAGGGCGAGAAAATAAGCTGCGGAAAGGCCGGCAGGACCTGATCCAACAACAGCAACCTTCTCTTCTTTCGCCTCTATTTCCGGTACCGGAATATCGCTGAGGTTCGTGTGATCAGCCGCCACCCTCTTGAGTTCCCGTATGGCAACCGGTTCATCCACCTCTCCACGACGGCAGCTCTTCTCACAGGGATGAGGACAGACTCTTCCCAGCACACCAGGCAACGGCAAATCCCTCATGATGATTTCGGTCGCTTCCCGGTACTTGCCCTCTTTGACCATCTGCACATAGCCCTGGACATTAATGTTCGCAGGGCAGGCCATCCTGCAGGGGGCTTTGTCCAGCTTTTCAATGGCGAAGGACCCGGGAATGGCCTGCGCATACGGTTTATAGGTTGCCTTTCGGATGGCCAATCCCATGTCATACTCGCCGGGCCGTACAACCGGGCAGACTTCAGTGCAATCCCCACACGCGGTGCAGGCATCAGGATCTATAAAACGCGGCCTTTTCCGGAGGCTTACCTGAAAATTTCCTTTCTCTCCCTGGATATCCTCTACATTCGCACAGGTATGGAGTTCGATATTGATATGCCGGCCGACCTCGACCAGTTTCGGGGAGATAATTCACATGGCACAATCATTGGTGGGGAACGTCTTGTCGAGCTGAGACATGACCCCACCGATCGCCGGTGATTCTTCAACCAGATGAACAAAAAAACCGGAATCTGCCAGATCCAGCGCCGCCTGCATGCCGGCAATACCGCCGCCGACCACCATCACCGATCCTTGGACATTTTTGGATGTTTCTGCCTTCATTACTGGCTCCTCAATGGTACTGGAATAAAATGTTCGCCGCCTGTATGCTGGAGGTATACGCTATTCTCTTCACACGGTATGGATCATGCAACACCGCAACCCATCCGCGCTGATCAGAGTTGATGATATTATTAGGGTCGTTACATAAAAACGTGAAAAAAGTCACAAGTGATCCCTATATAGAAAATAATGTGTTTTTGTCAAGAGGTATTTTCCTTTCATATTTGCTTGATCGGCCCTATGTTTTATGGTGTAATTGCATATTAGAAGACTCCCAGCAGGAGGGACTTTTCAGCGTATCCAATCCCTGGCTTTGGCATTCTGCCGTCTTTTCACATTTGTACGTTTTGGCAATAGATATACCGACAATATCTGGTTATGACCACCGAAGAAAATTTCCAAAAACAAAAAGATTATCAGGCCCTCATCCAGAGTGTCACGGATTATGTGGTTGCCATCAACAGGAATTACCGCATTATCATGGGCAATGAGCGCTTTAAGAATCAATTCGGCGTGGAACCGGGCGGTTTTTGTTTCATGGGATGGAAAAACAGGGAACAAAAGTGCGAAAATTGCCTGGTGGAAAGATCGTTTCAGGACGGAAAAGCGCACTCCAATGAGGATACGGTTATCATGAAGGACGGCAGGCTGGCTCACATGCTGATAAAATCCACACCTGTAAGAGATGAGAGTGGAAACATTTCCTATGTCCTGGAAACGGCGACCGATATCACGGAAAAGAAGAGACTCGAAGACGAATTGACCGAACTGACAGCGGATGTTGAACATATTGCCGCGGACAGAATTCGAAATCTGCAGAAATCGGAGGAGCGGTACAGGACAATTTTTGAGCGTTCACGGGATGCCATTCTCCTTACTGACGCTCGAGGCAATATCCTCGAAATCAATCAGGCCGGGGTAGAGATATTCGGGTATAAGAACAAGGAGGAGTTAAAAGCGGAAAAAACGGCTGTGGATCTCTTTCAAGACCGGGAATCGCTTCGCAGATTCAGAAAGGAGATCTTCCAGGAAGGCTTTGTCACAGAATTCAAGACGAGACTTGCGGGGAAAGGAGATCGGGCTTTTGATGCAGCGATCACGTGCAATGTGATGATCCTGGAGGTAATGGGCAAAGTTACGGGCTATGTGATGATCATCAGGAACATCACGCAAACGAACCAGTACCAGAAAAAGATAGAGCGGCAAAATACTCAGCTTGCCATCCTCAATACCATTTCCATGACGGTCAGCAGCAGCCTCAATCTCAATGAATTACTCCAAGGCATCCTGACGAAGATCCTCGAAATCTTTGAATCAGACTGCATCAGGATCTACCTGCTTCAAAAGGAGAAAGGGGTCCTCGATCTGGTGGCCCACAAAGGGCTCTCCGAAGCGTTTATCCGGGCACCGCATATTCGGTCTCGAAGGGTGGGGGATGGGATACTGGGGCAGGCAGTGCAGAAACCCGAACCAAAAGTCTTTAATAATCTTTTGCGTGCAGGCGACAGGTATGTGGAATTGCTCATAAAAGAAGGGCTGAGATCCACGGCCTACATTCCCCTGATATCCCGGGGCGAGCCCATAGGCGTCATGGCCGTGTGCAGTGTAACTCCTTTCAGATATTCATCGGATAATGTGACGTTTCTGTCCGCGGTGGGTAATCAGATTGGGATAGCATTGCACAACGCACATCTGTATGAAAATTTGAAAAAGGCTTACGGAGACCTTAAAGAGGCCCAGGATCAGGTCGTTCGCACGGAAAAGCTGGCTTCACTGGGTAAACTGGCCGCCACCATCGCTCATGAAATCAACAATCCTCTCGCAGCGGTTTTGAACTATATCCGGTTGATGACAAAACTTGTAGAGCGGGATCGCTTCAGCGCGGAAAGACTTGGAGATATCTCAAGATATCTGGGGACCATGGAATCAGAAACAGCTAGGTGCGGCGAAATAGTCAAGAATCTCCTGGCCTTTTCACGTCAGTCCAGGATGACCACGGCGAACCATACCATCGGGGAGATAATCGACAAAACATTGGCTCTCATTTCCCATGACCTGGAGCTGAAGAGAATTAGAGTTTTAAAAGACCTGGAAAAGGATTTACCTCCCATTTTTTGCGATTTCAGGCAGATCCAACAGGTTTTCTTGAATCTTATGAGTAATGCATCCGAGGCCATGGAGGGAGGCGGCACGCTCACCTTAGCGGCACGGAACCTGCGAAAAGAGGAGTGTCTGGAAATCAGGGTCTGCGATACCGGATGTGGTATTCCCGACGATTTCCTGGCAAATATTTTTGAACCGTTTTTTACCACCAAGGAAGAAGGGAAGGGTGTGGGTCTTGGCTTGTCAGTGGTTTACGGTATCATCAGTCGGCACAATGGTTCGATTGAGGTAACAAGCGAGCTTGGAAAGGGAACTGTCTTCAGGGTAGTTCTCCCTCTTGCATCATCGACGCGCCGGGGAAAAACTTTCCATACCAATATGACAGATATCCGACGACACGAGTAATGTGAAATCAGGGGTCACGCCAAGAGGAGGTTGCAGGTAATGAGTAAGAAGCCCCGTATTCTAATAGTGGATGATGAAGCCGCAATGCGCGAATCTCTCAAGGACTGGCTGATGGAGGATGGATATGAAGTGAATTCGGCTGAGAGCGGGGAAGTGGCACTGAAAATGGCAGCTGACAAGAATTGGGATATTGTCCTGCTGGACCTGAAAATGCCCGGGATGGACGGCATCGAGACACTGGAGAAAATAAAGGAGATAAACCCGGATGCCGAAATCCTTATGATGACCGCGTACGCTACCGTTGATACGGCTGTTCAGGCTATGAAGGAAGGCGCTTTTGACTATCTCGTCAAACCGTTTGATCCGGACGAAGTGGAAATACAGATTAAGAAAATCGTAGAGCACAAGGATCTTGTCGTGCAAAATATTTTGTTGCGGAAGAAACTCGAAGAAAAATACCACTACGACGAAATCATCGGAAAAAGCGATGCCATGCAGGAGGTTTTCGAGTTGATCGACCGCGTGGCGCCTACCGATTCAACGGTGCTTATTACCGGGGAAAGCGGGACAGGGAAAGAACTTATCGCCCAGGCCATTCACGGAAACAGTACCCGCTGTTACATGCCGTTCATTGCCGTCAGTTGTGGTGCACTGCCTGATACGTTGCTGGAGAGCGAGCTTTTCGGCTATGAGAGAGGGGCTTTCAGCGGCGCCGAGCACCGGAAAAGAGGGCGTTTCGAAATGGCTGATAAAGGCACCCTCTTCCTTGATGAAATTGGGGATATCAGCCTGAAGACACAGGTAGATCTCCTGAGGATATTGCAGCAGAAGGAGTTCTCACGACTGGGAGGTGAAGAGGTCATAAAAGTGGATGTCCGGATACTTGCCGCCACCAATCGGGACCTGAAAGCGGCGATCAGGGAGAAACGATTTCGTGAGGATCTCTTTTACCGTCTCAATGTTATATCAATCCATGTTCCCCCTCTGCGGCAGAGAAAAGAGGATATCCCGTTGCTCGCAACTGCTTTTGTTCAAAAATACTGCCTGGAAATGAACAAAGAAGAGGTGAAAATAGCGCCGTCTGCCTTAAAATTGCTCATGGATTATGATTGGCCGGGCAATGTGAGAGAACTCGAGAATATCATTGAACGAGCCCTTGTAATCGGGCAGGGACAGAGGATTGAGGCGGATGACTTACCCTTTTCGCGCAGGGATGGGGCCCCTGATGAGCTTCCAAAATCATTGAAAAAAATGGAAAGCGTGCATATCCGGAGGATTTTGCACGAGACAAGCTGGAACATAAGCAAGGCTGCACGTGAATTGGATATCGACCGACAAACCTTATATAATAAGATAGATAAATATGGCATTACGAAAGAGGAAATATAAACGAAGTTGACAGCATGTGTGACTATCTGCCCTATCGGTACAGTCGAGGACGAGATTGTGGGGCCCATTTCAAGGTGCATCGAAGAGAAATGCGGGCTCACGTGCAGGCTCTCTCAACGAATGGAAAGCCCTGAATATGCCTATGATAAAGGACGAGCACAGTATAATTCAAAGCTGATCCTGCGCCGCCTTATCAATGAACTTCCGAAAAACAGCATCAAGTTTATGGGAGTCACCCGGGTTGATCTCTTTGTGCCTATTCTGAAATACGTATTCGGAGTGGCGCAGATGCAAGGTCCCTGTTCTGTTATTTCCACGCATCGTCTTTCTCCCGAGTTTTACGAGGAGGCCCCGAACCAGGACCTTTTTCTGGAACGTGTGCAGAAGACAGCGCTGCATGAACTGGGTCATTGCTTCGGACTTACCCATTGCAGGGATAGGCACTGCATCATGTATTCTTCCACTCGAATCGAAGACACCGATCTAAAAAAAATGGACTTCTGTCCCTCGTGCCGGGGCCTGTTCAATTGGTATCTGGATCAGGCACGCGAAGACAGCCAGGCATGACTGCCGAATTATTCAGCACCTGTCCTGTTTTTCAGCGGAATAAGTTTAATTTGTATTTTCAGAAGGTTATGACGATATTTTGATTGCGAGCAAAATACCCGCCTATTTTTTCGACACATTTCCATCTTCTCCCTGGAACGGACGTTCCCTGTTGAACGACATGTTTTATACGTAAAATCAATATGTTTTATGAATCAAGCTGCATTTCTTTTTTCTGGCATGCCTCTTGCTCTTCTTGAAGTCAACGCGGAAACATGAAAATCATTGCGCTTTTGACAAGATCATCACAATCTCGAGGAGGAGAAAATGGCAGCCAAGGCGAAAAGAGAGTCCATGAAAATAGTACCCCCGGGGAAGAAGAAATGCGTATGGATGGAAGCGGGAGTAGTTTCATACAAACTCTGTGATAATAATTACGATTGTTCCACATGCGTGTATGACCAGGGAATGCAGCTCAAAGTGGCACGGCAAAAAGAAGCGGTGCTTGCAGTCCCCCAGGAGGCCCCGGGCACTGAAAAATTTACTGAGACATGGGTGGAAAAAATGATGCAACTTCCTGCGTCTCAACGCAAATGCCGTTATATGATTACCGGGGAAATCATACGAAAGGTATGCCCCAACAGCTATGAATGCGGGAATTGCGCTTTTGACCAGATGATGCAGGAGCGTTTGCAGGCGGAGACGAATCACGTTCACGCAACACAGCAGGTTTCAGGTTTCGAGGTTGCCGAAGACTTTTATTACCACGAAGGTCACACCTGGGCAAGGCCGGAATACGGCGGTCGTGTGCGAGTCGGTCTGGATGATTTCGCTCAAAAGCTCCTGGGAAAGCTTAAGAAAATCGAGATCCCCAATATCGGACATGAAGTTCACCAGGGAGTCGCGGGTTTCACGGTACGGCGAAATGGCGATATTGCGGAGGTTCTTTCCCCTGTGGATGGAATTGTGGCGCACGTGAACAAAAAACTCATGGAGAATCCCGGGCTCATTAATGAGTCTCCGTATGAAGATGGGTGGTTGTTTATTGTTGAACCCAGTAAACTGCGCAGGAACCTTAAAAACCTGTTTTACGGGGAAGAGGCTGAGCAGTTCACCGGTGAAGAAAAGGAACGGCTTTTCGCGCTCGCAAATGATGATTTAAGGATCGCGGCGGACGGAGGGATTTCTGTGGATGATTTGTCTAAAGAACTCAAAGGTGAAAGCTGGAAAAAGGCGGTCAAGGCGTTCCTGAGGACTTGACCATCGGACCACTTTTCACCGGCATAGAAGGCCTCCCTTTCCTGCATGGAGGGGGAGGTTTTTTTGTGAAAAATGAGGGTGGACTTGTTCAGGATGCATGGTATATTGTCTCCGGAAAAGCGCTGGTGATTGTTCAGTTCCATCATGCTTTGGGATTGTCCTGATTCCATCGAGAGAGCTCTCCCTTTCCCGAGGAATGAGGAGAGAGGTGGGGATACGGTATCAACCATTTACGAAATATGGGTACAGAGGGAAGGCGATGGGTGATGATTTTGATGATTTTGTGCAAGACCTGCAGAACCAGATTCTTGAGGAAACAAGGGCTGCCTACGGAGATGTGGCGTTTCAAAGGTGGCTGAAGCCGTTATATACCGGCAGGATTGACCTGGCTGACGGACATGGCCGCGTCACCGGTTCGTGCGGGGATACGATGGAGATCTTTCTGAGATTTGAAAACGGGAAGGTGAAACAGGCCTCGTTCCAGACTGACGGGTGCGGATCGAGCACGGTCTGCGGATCATTTGCCGCAGAGCTTGCACTCGGGAAATCACCGGATGAGCTGGTTGCCGTTACCGCAGAGACCATTCTGGAAATACTGGGAGGGTTGCCGGACGAAGACCGGCACTGTGCGTTCCTGGCCGCGGATGCCCTGCAGGAATCCCTTGATGATTACATGAAGCGTTTCAGCAGGACAGGGGAAAAGGAGAATTCCGGCAGATAACAAGAGTGCTGCACCTGCATCCGAGCGGTTTCCGGATCAAAACCGGCCGCTTCGTCAACGCCGACCATACGGGGTCAGGGAAGGGAGTATTATATTGGAAGGTGGAGAAAGTTCACATGAAGATTCTAGATGATTTGCTCTCGATGCTCAATTTTGATGAAACCGTGCGGGATATACGTCAGGGAGTTTTCCATACGGGTGTATTAACCGGAAACTGCGGACTTGCCGCGACACTGCCCCGCGATGCCTTGCGACAGACGCCTCCGCAGGTCAGGGAACCCGGCTTCCTTCTGGAAAAGAGTCCCCAAGAGCTTGCAGCGCTGGCCTACTCGGAGAGCCTGCTCGAGGCGGCCATGGGCATGGCTACCATCAATTCCCTTCTCGAGGTGGATGAGGATACGTGTGTTGAGGTGAATGCCGCCGAAGTTATCGTTGAAAAGGGGAAAGGAAAAAATGTCGCAATCGTGGGTCACTTTCCATTCATACCCCGCATTCGCAATCATGCAAGAAAAGTCTGGGTCATTGAAAAAAATCCGAAAGAGGGTGATTTTGCTGAGGAGCAGGCAGAGAATCTGATTCCCCTGGCGGATGTCGTTGCCATAACGGGCACCGCCATCACAAATCACACCATTGATCACTTGCTCGGCCTGTGCGCGAAGAAAGCCTATGTGCTTCTGCTCGGCGACACGGCACCGCTTTCCCCGATTTTGTTTGACCATGGGTTGGATGCCATTGCAGGCACCAGGGTGGTGAATCCTGATCTGGCGCTTTCCTGTGTAAGCCAGGGGGCCAATTTCAGGCAGATAAAAGGGGTGAAGCGGCTCACTGTCATGAAATGAGAGCGAAGACGGCTTTTAGGTCAGAGGGTGAACAGAGATGAACTATCTACAGGAGATGAGAAAGGTAGTGGGGAAACGTCGGGTTTTCGTGCCCGGTGTTCGTGCGGTGATTCCGAACGAAGGTGGAGCGGTCCTTCTCCAGCGGCGAACGGATACGGCCCTCTGGGGGTTACCCGGCGGTTCGGTCGAACTTAACGAGACTCCACTTGAAGCCTTGAAACGGGAAGTAAGAGAGGAAACCTCCCTGGCGGTAATAGAGGCGAAGCCCATGGGACTGTACTGCGGGCCACGCCAGAAATTCGCCTACCCGAATGGCGACAAGGTGCAGTGTTTTGCACTTGCCTTCATTGTCCATGAATGGGACGGCGTTCCCCGTGTGGACGGGATGGAAGGATCAGCGCTGCATTTTTTTTCGCTCTCTGATCTTCCGACGGCGCTCGTACCTGTCCACAAGCAGACACTTGAGGACTATGACAGGTATAATGGGACGTTCATTTTAAACGGGTAGTGGTTGTTCATGAAACGGAGAGATCTTCTCGCCCCGGCAGAACGCCTGGTCGTGCAAAGGGCGTTGTGAGGCAACTTGTGGCGAAACTGAAACACTTTTCGGCCTTCCGGTTCTTGTTCTGCCAAAAGTAAACCGGAAGGCCGGAAAGGCATAATGCCTCCGGTTCAGTCTTCGGATGATTCCGATTCAAACGTTTCGATGCGCCTGTTGATGGCATCGAGCTCGTTTTTCATGGCCTGTGCTTCTCCCTTGAGCATATTGACTTCTTCGTCCGGGTTCATCCGGTATGGCGCGCCGTAGGAGGGTCGTTCGTACCAGGTATCCTGATCCGGATACGCACCGCGCCATCCAAACCC
>Ga0315542_1000299_pt1 | contig 30241 bp, 24 predicted proteins | sample SalMarSW160120MG_FD_202541 | JGI IMG/M metagenome (GOLD analysis project Ga0315542, IMG submission 202541) | Salt marsh sediment microbial communities from the Plum Island Ecosystem LTER, Massachusetts, United States - Salt Marsh Sediment SW1601-20 ...
ACTGAACAAAGAAAAGATGATAGAAGATGCCACACCAAAAACAAAAAAATAATAATGATTTTTTCTCAAGGGTTTATGAAGTTACCAGGCTCATCCCTTTTGGAAGAATAACGTCATACGGCGCAATTGCCCGTTATCTTGGCTCGGGAAGGTCGGCACGAATGGTAGGATGGGCTCTGAATACATGCCACAGCAATCCTGATTTCGTCCCTGCCCACAGAGTGGTAAATCATAAAGGTCTTCTTACAGGGAAACATCATTTTGGCAATTCCAACACTATGGAACAGCTTCTTGAAAATGAAGGCATAATAGTGGAAGATGACAAAATTGTCAATTTCCATGAAAAATTCTGGGATCCGCTAACGGAACTAATGTAGAAATTTTGCAATCTGCTGGAAAATTGGTAAAATTGCATCTTATTTATATTTGATTTAAATAAAAATAGACCCCTGACGGGGCAGTTGATAAATGACATTAAATAAGAATTTGAGATGATTTCAAAAGAACAAATATCAAAAGCACTTACCAGGATAGTACACCCCGATAAAGGAAAAGATATAGTTACTCTGGGTATGGTTACTGAAATTGATGCAGGGAAAAATGGTATATCAATAACTTTAACCCCTGAAAAGTCAAATGACCCGTTCATTTCATCAATAAAGAGCATAATAGTCAAAACTTTAAAGGAAGAATTTGGTCCTGATACCGTTATCAGTGAGATAAAGGTTGAACCAAAGGTCGTTGTCGGGAAATACAAGGAAAAACAGCGGGAAATCCTACCAGGAGTTACTAATATTATTGCAGTATCATCCGGCAAAGGAGGTGTCGGAAAAACGACGATCGCCGTTAACCTGGCCATTTCACTTGCACGCAAAGGTTTTAAGGTAGGATTGCTGGATGCTGATGTATTCGGACCTTCCGTTCCTAAAATGTTAAACGAGGAAAAATACAGGCCCGAAGTGATAAGGGAAAATAATACAGACTATATCGTACCCTTATTAAAACATGGTGTTAAGGTTCTTTCGACAGGCTTTTTTGTAGATCCGTCAGATGCTGTAATCTGGAGAGGCCCTATGGCATCTAATTTCCTTAAGCAGCTAATCACACAGGGGAAATGGGATATCCTCGACTATCTTCTTGTAGATCTCCCCCCCGGAACCAGCGATATACATCTTACTCTTGTCCAGGAGGTACCCGTTACAGGGGCAATAGTCGTAACCACTCCACAGGATGTTGCGCTTGCAGATGCAATAAAAGGAATATCAATGTTCAGAAGCGATAAAATTGATGTTCCGGTAATTGGGCTGGTCGAAAACATGTCGTGGTTTACGCCTGCTGAATTACCTTCAAACAAGTACTATATTTTCGGGAAAGACGGTGGCAAAAACCTGTCTGAGAAAATGAATGTTCCTTTGCTTGGACAAATACCATTGGTTCAGAGTATATGTGAGAGCAGCGATAATGGTCAGCCTGTTGCTCTGACTGATTCGCTTACGGGGAATGCATTTATGGATCTGGCCACTCAGCTGGTCGAAAAGACAGAACAGAGAAATAATGACCAGAAACCTACAATAAAAGTTGAAATGACAAAATAATCATTCAAATAATATGACAAATACACTTAGCGTAAAGGAACGTGTTGCAAAGGCCCTTGAAAGAGTCAGACCCTATTTACAGTCGGATGGCGGTGATATCGATCTTATAGAGGTTACTGACGATATGACTGTTAAGGTCAAGCTTACCGGAGCCTGCTATGGTTGCCCCTATAGTATGCAGACATTAAAAGCTGGAGTCGAACAGGCAATAATGAAGGAAGTGCCTGAAATCAGAAGAGTTATTTCAGCCTGAGAAAGCACTTCATCTCATTTTTATTTACCTTTGAAATACTATACATAAATTTAGTCAGTTATAGTATAAAAAGTCACTTATTGGCTCCAAAGAAAACACTATATAAATATCTGTTGATAATTGTAATATCAGTTATCGCGGCAGATTGTTCCGTAGAAAAAAACACTGATGCAAGCAGGTTTTATAATAGCATGACCGCTAAATATAACATCTATTTTAATGGCTATGAGAGTTTTAAAGCAGGCCTGAATAAAATAGAAAATAATTATCGCGATGATTATGCGGAACTTCTTAAAGTCTTTGAATTCAGCGATCCTTCTACTGCTTCACTATGTTCTTCCGATATGGAAAGAGCTATTCAGAAGGCATCAAAGCTGATCTCTTTAAAATCAATTACGGCTAAACCTGAACTAAAAGTAAAGCACGATCTTACGGAAAATGAGAAGGAACTGCTGAACAGAAAAGAATACAATGAATGGGTGGACGACAGTTACCTGCTTATTGGCAAAGCACGGTTTTATAAACATGAATTAAAAGAAGCGCAGGCTGTATTCAGTTACTGTATAACTGAGGCAAACGACCCCGAAATAAAAGCAGAGGCAACCATCTGGCTTGCCAGAATCGATAATGAAACCGGCAATTTTATTGAATCGTCAAGGTTACTTAACGGGCTCGAGCTTACTAAAGATTTCACAAAATACTTAAAATCAATGTACTATACTACCATGGCAGATATGTACATTAAACAAAAAAAATATTCGGAAGCAACAGAACCGCTCAGTAAATCGATTGAATTAATCAGTGGCAAAAGGAACAGGTACAGGCTCACTTACCTGCTGGCACAGTTATATGAGAAAACAGGTGATGCAGCCAGGGCCACATCACTTTATCGCCAGGTTGTTAAGATGAATCCTCCATATGATGTTGAATTTAATGCCAGGATAAATATTGCAGGAGTATTCGATGTCAACTCGGGAAATCCGAAAGAGATAAGGAGAGAGCTCGAAAAGATGCTGAGAGATTCGAAGAACAAGGATTACCGCGATCAGATCTACTATGCCCTGGGCAACTTATCGATGAAAGAGGGTAATAAAACAGAAGCTCTCGGATTCTACAGGAAATCTGCCTCTGCCAGTTCACAGAATCAGAATCAGAAAGGCCGGTCTTACCTGGCTATGGCAACATATTATTATGAGAAACCTGATTACATGAAAGCAGGAAAGTATTATGACAGTACCATTTATTTTCTCGATCAGAAGAATCCCGATTACCTGGCATTAAAAGCTAAATCACAAAATCTTAATGCTCTTGTTTCCCAGCTCTTCATTGTACAAAGGGAAGACAGTCTTCAGCGCATAGCCAAGATGCCTGAAGCTGACAGGAACCGTTACATTTCATCAATTATTGATAAAATAATAAAGGACGAAAGTGAGGGAAAGACTTCCGAATATGCCGACAGGTATAATATGGGTCAATTCTATGAGAATGAGAGGCGGAACCAGGGAAATATAAGCCAGGAAGGAAAATGGTACTTCTATAACCAGACAGCCCTTACATTTGGCCGTACAGAATTCCGAAGGCGCTGGGGTGACAGAAAGCTTGAGGACAACTGGAGAAGGTCTAATAAAGCAAGAGTTAATATCCTACAAACATCAGCTGTGCCTCCTGATGGTTCACAGCAGGGAACTGATACATCTGCAGCAGTAATGGATTATAAAAAACCCGAATTCTACCTTAAGAACCTGCCGCTGACTGACTCACTTATGGCTCTTTCCAATGACCGGATCGCTACAGCACTGCTTAATGCAGGAAAAGCATATTCTGAAAAAATAGCTGAACCGGCGAAAGCTACCGAGACATATGAATCGCTGATCGATCGTTACCCATCCAGTGACCTGATACCTGAAGCACTGTATGATCTTTACAATATCAATAAAGACATAAACAGTACCAAAGCAGAAACATACAGGCAAAGACTGCTGGAAAAATATCCTGACAGCGAGTATGCAAAAATTCTTTCAGATCCGACTTATTACGAAAAAAAGATAGCTGATCTGAAAAAGAATGAACATCTTTACGAGGATGCATATAATGCTTTTAGCAGCGAAAACTTCAGTGAGGCTCTTTCATTATGCGACAGCGCTCTGAAAAAAGACCCGAAAAACAGCCTCGCTCCTAAATTTATGCTGCTTCATGCCTATTCAACAGCAAGGGTAAGTGATGAAAGGACCTTCAAACAGGATCTTAATAACCTCATCAAAAAATGGCCTGAAACAAATGAGAGCAAAAGAGCCACAGAGCTGATTGCTTATCTGAATCAGAAAGTTCCTGAGCTTAAGGTTGAAGAGGACAAAAAAATTGCAGCAGATCTATATGTTGCGGATACAACGGCTACTCATGTTTTTGCCCTTGTAATAAACGATCCCGCTTTCAATATCAACCAGGCTACATTTGACGTAATAAGCTACAATATTGATAATTTTACAAACAGCAATTACAAAACAGAAGGAACTCTTGTTAACAATAAATATATAATTATTACTGTTTCGGGCTTTAAGAATTTTACCGCAGCAATGAATTACTACAAATTATTCAAAGCCGGAAACCCGGTCAGAAATCCGACTGGATCCCCAACGATGTCTTTCGTCATAAACAGTAGTAATCTGAGAGTTCTCAACAACGATAAGGATCCTGAACGCTACAGATTGTTCTTTATGGAGAACTACATAAAATGAGAAAGATAAGAATACTATGGACCGATGATGAAATTGAAGGGCTTAAACCTCATATATTTTTCCTGCAGGAAAAAGGTTATGAGATTGATACCTGTTCAAACGGAAATGATACGATCGACCTCGTAAGACAAAACAGGTATGATCTTATATTTCTTGATGAGAACATGCCCGGATTAAGCGGTATAGAAACACTCAGGCTAATTAAAGAGGCAAGAACAGATATCCCGGTGGTGATGATAACAAAGAGTGAGGAAGAGAATATAATGGAAGCCGCAATAGGATCTGAAATAGCCGATTATCTTATCAAACCTGTCAAACCCAACCAGGTCCTTCTTGCAATAAAAAAAATACTTGACCAGCGAAGACTGATAACAGAAAAAACCACATCAGATTACAGGCAGGAGTTTAACCGGATCAGCAGTTTGATATCATCTGCATCAACATTCAGCGACTGGTCGGAATTGTATAAAAAGATAGTATTCTGGGAATTGGAACTTGAAAAGTCGACCGATTCAGGGATGGATGAGATTCTCAACATGCAGGAGAATGAAGCCAATAATGCCTTTTCGAGGTTCATCATGAATAACTACCTCAACTGGTTAAGTCCTGAAAACAAGGTAAAACCCCTGATGTCACCCTCCTTATTCTCAAAAAAAATATTCCCGCAAATACATTCTCACAAGCCTCTCTTTTTTATACTTATTGACAATATGAGATACGATCAGTGGAAAACAATTTCCGCTGAACTTACCGGTTTGTTCAGAATCATCGAAGAAGAAATTTATTTCAGTATTCTCCCTACGGCAACCCAGTTCAGCCGTAATGCTATTTTTGCAGGCATGATGCCGTCAAAGATAGCTGAGACAATGCCGGATCTTTGGATTAATGACGATGAAGAGGGCGGAAAAAACACTTTTGAAGATGTCTTATTCAGGAATCAGTTAGATCGCAACGGATTAAAATACAAATGGTCGTATAATAAGATAGCCAACAGCGTTGAAGGTAAAAAGATAAATGATAAGATACATTCGCTGCTCGATAATGATATAAATATCCTCGTTTTCAATTTTGTCGATATGCTTTCCCATGCAAGGACGGATGTAGGACTGATACGCGACCTTGCCAACGATGAACGTGCTTACAGGAGCGTAACACGTTCATGGTTCCTGCATTCCTCTCTGTTTGAACTTCTCAAAACCATCTCATCTCAGCCTGTTAAAGTGATATTCAGTACCGACCATGGTACAATAAGGGTACAAAATCCGGTTAAAATTGTCGGCGACAGAAAGACATCATCAAATTTGAGATATAAGATGGGCAGAAATCTCGACTATGATCCCAAAAAGGTTTTTGAGCTGACAAATCCCGAAAAAGGCATGTTACCGAAAACAAATATAAGCTCAAGATATATCTTTGCCCTTAACAAAGATTATCTGGTGTACCAGAATAACTTCAACCATTACGCAGCCTATTACAAAGAAACCTTTCAGCATGGCGGAATTTCAATGCAGGAGATCATGCTTCCCGTTGCCACGCTGGAGCCTGTTTAAGAATTAGCCGACTTTCCCTTATGAAAATTATTATTAAAGACAAGAGGCATCTTCATTCAGCTGCAAAACAGCTTCTGGAATATTGCAGGGACAGAAAGATTGTTGCTTTCTATGGTTCAATGGGAGCAGGAAAGACAACCATAATAAAGACCATCTGTGAAATCATGGGTGCGGTTGATATTGTCAGCAGTCCCACTTTCACTCTTGTGAACGAGTATAAAACATCTAAAGGAGACAGCCTGTATCATATTGATTTTTACAGAATAAAAAAGACTGAAGAAGTATTTGATTTTGGTGTGGAAGAGTACCTCTACAGCGGTTCATACTGCTTTCTGGAATGGCCGGAACTAATTGAAGATCTTCTTCCGCTCAATACTGTCAGAGTAAGAATTTCTGTTGATGAAAAAGAACATCGTATTCTGTCGATATCCTGAAAAATATCTGATTTTGCTCTGTGTCCCAAATTATTTACCTTTGAGAAAATAACCCTGACCCTATGATGAACAACAAAGGTAAGAGCGGAAATGTCACTTTTGGCAATACAGCGTTCATGCCAAAAGAAGAGCTTCTGGAGACTGCTGTTAAAAACCGGAAAATTTCAATCGGTATCCCATGCGACAAAAAAGATGATGAAAAAAGGGTGGCCCTGACACCTGAAGCTGTTAATTTACTGCTGGCAGGAGGCAATGAGGTAATTGTTCAGAAAGGTGCCGGACACGGAGCTAATTATACCGATAAGGATTACAGTGAAAACGGGGCTATAATAAGTGATTCTCCTGCAAGGGTGTACAGTGCAGATGTTGTTATAAAAGTTGCGCCCTTCTCCGAGAAAGAAACTGATTATCTGAAAGGAAACCAGCTGGTCATATCTTATCTGAACGTCCTGAAGCTCAGTGAAGAGACTCTTGCTAAACTGATAAGGAAAAAAGTAACTGCTATAGCTTTTGAAAAGATCCGCGATAATGACGGTGAATTTCCTGTTGTTGAATCAATGAGCGAGATAGCCGGTATCACCTCTCTGCTGATCGCTTCTGAATACCTGAGCAATATGCATGGCGGCAAGGGTGTTATGCTGGGAGGAATCACAGGAGTTACACCGACTGAAGTGCTTATTCTTGGCGCCAATACTGCGGGAGAATGTGCTGCGAGAGCAGCTCTCGGACTGGGATCGACTGTGAAAATCTTCGACAGCTCCCTTAACAGGCTCAGAAGATTCCAGAATCTCCTCGGAAGACGCCTGCAGACATCCGTTTTTCATCCCCAGGTTTTAACCAAAGCTCTTAAGTCTGCCGATGTACTGATAGGAGCTATTGAACTTGAGGACCTTCGTCCATGGTACTATATCACTGAGGATATGGTACGTAACATGAAAAAAGGAGCCGTTGTTATTGACCTCAGCATCGATCGCGGAGGCTGCATAGAAACGACGGAATGCAGGGCTCTTAAGGATCCTGTCTATGAGAAACATGGAGTTATTCATTTTTCAGCCTGGAATCTGCCTTCACGGGTTGCACGTACAGCGTCTATAGCGCTCAGCAATATCTTCACCCCATTACTTCAGAGCCTGGCTGATGCAGGGGGAATTACTCAGCTGCTGAAGAGTGATCTGGGTGTCAGGAATGGTGCTTATTTATATACCGGGATACTTACAAATGAAACATTGGGACAAAAATTTGGTATCCTCTCAAAAGATCTTGACCTTCTTCTCACAGCCTTCTGAATATCAATCATATATAAGGACCAATTCCCCTTCTTCAATCCTTATTTCTGCATCCTGTCAATATGATAATAATGTTCCCCTGTCTCTTCAATGAACAAGATCTTTCCCTTTGCTGTAAACTCTGCATGCGTACCTGTCAGACTATAAATAAGTGAAAATTTTCCACCCGTCACTTCTTCCCCGGTATTGCCCGGTCTGTAAACTGAACCCTCCCGTTCACAGCTCTTAAGACCACTAAATAATGCATCTTTTAATGTGCTGAAGGTTTCTATTGTCTTTTCTGGATTATTAAAATTCAGAGGCATTTCACAATGCAGAGTAACCAGTTGACATACCCTGTTCAGCCACATATGAAGTACGGTAATGTCGCTGAAACCGGTAAACCATTTGGGATTTTCTTTCAGCGCTGAAAAATCAACCCGGGCAATAATTTTTGAAACGCCATATCCTCACCTCGAACAGATGACGGCCTTAATATCATGGTCATTAACCATCTCCTGGAGATCAGATAGCACGGATTGCAAATCCACGTTATCATGCGGTTCTTCAGTTTCGGGATTACACCCCCCTCTGCCGCTGCGCGGCATCTCCCCCTAAAGGGTGGAGAGAAGACGGTTTCATCTGGTTAAATTTCACTTATTTGCAGCTATTTCTCCCCCTCCCAGGGGGAGTGCCCGAAGGGCAAGGGGGGTGTATCGAACAGCAGGGTTTTTCTTTAGCATACTGTTTCGGAGAGGAACACCCCCTCTGTCCCGCAGAGCGGGACATCTCCCCCGGAGGGGGAGAAATCTCTGGAAGTAAGTGAATTTTTCTTATCTTTGTTCGGTTTAAAAAATTGCTAACACCTCATTATCAGAATCATGAAGAATTTCAAAAGATATCTTATAACATCTGCACTTCCTTATGCAAATGGGCCAATCCATATCGGGCACCTGGCAGGAGTTTATGTTCCATCCGATATATATACAAGGTACCTGAGAATGAAAGGTGAAGATGTGATATCAGTTTGCGGATCAGATGAACATGGTGTCCCCATAACTCTGAAAGCCCGTAAAGAAGGTGTTACTCCTCAGGAAATTGTAAACAGGTATCATGCCATAAATAAAAAAGCTTTTGAAGATTTTGGAATAGCTTTCGATATATATTCACGAACATCCAATAAGGTACATTATGATACGGCTTCTGAATTTTTCAGGACACTTTATGATAAAGGCAAATTCACTGAAAAATCTTCCGAACAGTATTATGATGAAGAAGCCGGTTGTTTTCTGGCTGACAGGTATATTACAGGTACATGTCCGCATTGCGGAAACGAGGATGCCTACGGCGACCAGTGCGAAAAGTGCGGAACATCGCTGAGCCCGAACGAACTCATCAATCCCCATTCGATGGTAAGCGGAAGCAAACCGGTGCTGCGTGAAACATTGCACTGGTACCTTCCTCTCGAAAAATATGAGCCCTGGCTTAAGGAATGGATCCTTGAAGGCCATAAGGAATGGAAGGCAAATGTTTATGGACAGTGCAAGTCGTGGATAGACCAGGGTCTTCAACCGAGAGCTGTCAGCCGCGATCTCGACTGGGGTGTTCCTGTGCCGGTTAAAGGAGCAGAAGGAAAGGTACTTTATGTGTGGTTTGATGCCCCTATAGGTTATATTTCAGCCACAAAAGAACTTACTCCTGATTGGGAAAAATACTGGAAAGACGTAGAGACAAAGATGATCCATTTCATCGGGAAAGACAATATTGTTTTTCATTGTATAATATTCCCTGCAATGCTCAAGGCAGAAGGAAGCTTTATACTTCCGGAAAATGTTCCTGCAAACGAATTCCTCAATCTCGAAAATGACAAGATATCCACCTCAAGAAACTGGGCGGTATGGCTGCATGAATACCTGGTGGACTTTCCGGGGAAACAGGATGTTCTGAGATATTCCCTTTGTGCCAGTGCTCCTGAAACGAAAGATAATGATTTCACATGGAAGGATTTCCAGGCCAGGAACAACAATGAACTGGTTGCTATTCTGGGGAACTTCATTAACAGAGCCCTTGTACTAACAAATAATTATTACAACGGGAAGGTGCCTGAAAGAGGAATAACCGATGAAAATGACGACAGTGTTCTGGCTGAAATAAAACGCATAAGAGAAAATGTTGAGACCAGTCTTGAGGCATTCAGGTTCAGAGAGGCCCTCAAAGAAGCAATGAACCTGGCCAGACTTGGCAATAAATATCTTGCCGATGCTGAGCCTTGGAAAGTTATTAAAACCGATCCGGAAAGGGTAAAGACAATAATGAACATCGCCTTACAGATAACCGCCAACCTTACAATCATCTGTGAACCTTTCCTTCCTTTTTCCATGGAAAAACTTGGCAGCATGATCAATTTCCGCGAGATGAACTGGAACAACGCCGGCAGAACTGATCTTCTGCCTTCCGGCCATATTATCAATAAACCGGAGTTGTTGTTTGAAAAGATTGAAGATAAAGAGATCGCGCGACAGATAAATAAGCTTCTTGCCACGAAAAAAGCCAATGAATCGACTAATACACAATCTGTCCCAGGTAAAGAAATGATAACCTTTGATGATTTCAGTAAAATCGATATCAGAACCGCCACTATCCTTGAAGCTGAAAAAGTCCCAAAAACAACTAAACTTCTTAAGCTCACCATTGATACGGGTCTCGATATACGCACCATAGTTTCCGGCATTGCCGAATACTATGAGCCGGAGACTATCATTGGCAGACAGATATCCATTGTGGCCAACCTTGAGCCCCGCAAGATAAAAGGCATAGAGTCAAAAGGGATGATACTGATGGCTGAGGATAAAGACGGGAAACTGGTTATGGTAATCCCTGCTGATAAAGTCAGTAACGGCAGTATGATAAAGTAATTTATTGTTTCCTGGAGATCCAGGCGCCGGGGAATTTTTTTGCGATGCTGTCTTTTTTTGAAAGAGCAGCATTCATATTATTACATCCCATGGCACATACCCTGTAAAATCCATTAGGAGCAGGCATTACTTCAGGATCGAAGCCTTCTTCCTTTAATATCTTCACCTGGGAGAGTGCGTTTTCTTCCGATTTGAAGCTTCCGGTTATAATAAAAAAATAATTAATCTCAGAAGGAGTTTCCGTTATAGCAGGCGCCGTTTCAGTTACTATTACCGCCGGTACTTCAGCAACAGGTTTACTATTCTCTTCAGCTACTGCCGATGCATTCTTAACACTCTCATCAATAGCCTTTTTATTATGTTCGAATTCAGCTGAAACGAGCGGATTCATTGTTGTTGTCTCCACCTTCGCCTTAAAGAGGTCCGTTGTAAGAGGTACGGCCAAAACAACAGCGAGGAGAGGAATAAAAATTGCTGCCCTCCACAATATCTTTCTCCTGAAAGCCTGTTTCACAGGATCCTTGTCGATATGCCTTGTAATTCTCTTTCTTACATCATACCCTTCGAGCGGCATGCACTGAAAAGACTCAAGTCCGTATGAATCGAGGTGATAATTAACGTTCCTGTCTGGCTCAAACTGGATATTTCCTTCATGGTTATTAACAAAGCTTCCGATCTTATCGAAGGTTACCTTCTCCCCTTTCTCAAGCTTTTTCTTTATGCCTGAAACGAACTCATCAACCAGCGTCCTGGCATCGCCATAATTAATTCCTGCTGTACCCGAGATTCTTCCTAATAAAAGGCCGTCATTATGATTCAGGTTCCTGTTGAACGATATCTGCTTGACAGGCGGGTAAAAAGTCCCCGTACTCTTGTCAATCTGTGCCGGTGTATAGTTTCCAATGAAACCGCCAAAACCCGGAACAATAACACAGTCGTGCCCGAACAATAATTCCCGTATGAAAGCAGTAATATCCAATTTCAATTCATTTTTTTTACAAATACAAATTTAATAAAAAATTATTGATTGCAATAAAGAATAGATCCCTCATGGTTTTCCAATAAATTTTCCCCGCCTGTTTTCTTAAGAGCACAGGGTGATGTTATTTTTTAATAGCCACTGTACTATGGATAAAGGGGAAAAAGTCTGGTAAAAATATTATCTTCGTATTTCAAAAATTTCGCCAGGAATGAGAGAAATACAGATGGTCGACCTGAGAGCCCAGTATGATAAGCTCGGATATGAAATTGACAATGCCATTAAATCGGTGCTGGAATCCACCGCCTTTATAAAAGGACCTGATGTCAGGCTATTTGAAGAAGAGTTAGCCGAATATATGGGAGTAAAGCATGTTATTTCCTGTGCAAACGGCACAGATGCTCTGTATCTTGCTATGATGGTCCTGGGACTCAGACCGGGTGATGAGGTTATTACCACAAACTTCACATTCATAGCAACAGTGGAGGTGGTTGCTCTTCTGGGATTAAAGCTGGTTATTGTTGATCCTGATCCGGGGACCTTTAATATTTCAGTGGAAGCTGTAAAAAAAGCCATTACACCCCGGACAAAAGTTATTGTACCTGTACATGTTTTCGGTCAGTGTGCAGATATGGAAAGCCTGATGGAGCTCGCCAAAGCCCATAACCTGTTTATAATCGAAGATGCCGCACAGGCAACCGGAACTGACTATCTTTTCCGTGACGGCACCATCAAAAAGGCCGGTACAATAGGACACATAGGAACAACTTCTTTTTTCCCGTCCAAAAACCTCGGTTGTTATGGTGACGGAGGGGCTTTATATACAAACGATGATGCTTTCGCAAAAAAACTGAGAAGCATTGCAAATCATGGCATGAAGGTGAGATATCATTACGATGATATCGGAATTAACTCGCGGCTTGATACTATTCAGGCTGCAATATTAAGGGTGAAGCTGAGATACCTGGCTCAGTTTAACAAGGCAAGGCGTACGGTCGCCGATTTTTATGATGAAGCATTTACCGGTTGTACTTCAATAATCGCTCCGGAAAGGGCAGATTATTCTTCTCATATATTTCATCAGTATACAATAAAGGTTAAAAGCGGACTGAGGGATGACCTGAAGAGATTTCTCGAGACAAAGGAGATACCGTCGATGGTATATTATCCCGGACCTCTTCATATGCAGGAAGCTTACAGGTACCTTGGATACAAGGAGAATGATTTCCCCGTTACCAATTCGCTGTGCAAAGAAGTTCTGTCATTACCTATTCACCCCGATATGGAAACGGAGCAGCTTGATTATATTGTGCTTAATGTTCTTGAATTCTTCGATAAACAAGTATAATGGAGAAAAAATATTTTGCTCACGAAACAGCTGTTATTGATGACGGCTGCAAAATTGGAAAAGGAACAAAAATATGGCACTTCAGCCATATTATGACTGGTTCGGAAATAGGTGAAAACTGCAACATCGGACAAAATGTGGTTATATCTCCCGAAGTAAAACTGGGGAATAACGTAAAAGTACAGAATAATGTTTCCGTCTATACCGGAGTTATCTGCGAGGATGATGTTTTCCTGGGACCTTCAATGGTATTTACGAACGTTATTAATCCACGGAGTGCCGTGATCAGGAAAGATAAGTATATGAAGACAGTGGTTGAAAAAGGGGCCTCAATAGGGGCTAACTCAACTATCATATGCGGAAATACAATAGGCAGCTATTCTTTCATTGGTGCCGGAGCCGTCGTTACAAAAGATGTAAAACCGTATGCTCTTGTTGTGGGCAACCCGGCTCGTCAGACAGGATGGATAAGTGAATTCGGACATAAGCTTTCCTTTGACAGCAATGGCATTGCCACGTGCCCTGAAAGCGATGAGAGATACCGGCTTGAAAACGGCACTGTTTCTAAAATAATTTAGTATTTTTATGCTCCGATAAAGGATATGCAGATGATGGAAAAACCAAAAAATTTTGGGATAATTGGAGTCGCAGGTTATATTGCCTTAAGACATCTCCATGCAATAAAGGAGACGGGGAATAACCTGCTGGCAAGCCTTGATAAATTTGACAGTGTTGGCCGGATAGACAGTTACTTTCCTGAAAGCGATTTTTTTGTGGAATTTGAAAGATTCGACAGACATTTTGATAAACTGAAGCGTACCGGTACAAAAATTGATTATGTGAGCATATGTTCTCCAAATTATCTACACGATTCCCATATCAGGTTTGCTTTAAGGCAGCAGGCTGAAGCAATTTGCGAAAAACCCATTGTACTCAATCCCTGGAATGTAGATGCCCTTCAGGAGATCGAAAAAGAAACAGGACGAAACATTTATACTGTTCTTCAGCTCAGGCTCCATCCAAAATTGCTGGAGCTTAAGGAAAAGATCCGTACCGGCCCGAAAGATAAAATATACGATATTGACTTAACCTATATAACCAGCCGTGGTAACTGGTATTCTTTTTCATGGAAAGGAGATATCCAGAAATCCGGTGGTGTTGCCACAAATATCGGGATTCATTTTTTCGACATGCTTAGCTGGATATTCGGACCAGCCAGAAATAATATTGTTCATGTTTCCGTATCAAACAAAGCTGCCGGGTACCTGGAACTTGAAAAGGCAAGGGTAAGATGGTTCCTCAGTATCGACTATAACGATATCCCCGCTTCAGTGAAAGCCAGCGGACAAAGAACATTCAGGTCGATAGTTGTGGATAACAAGGAGATAGAATTCAGTGACGGATTTACCGATCTTCATACACTTACATACAAAGAGATACTGGCAGGGAGGGGCTTTGGGCTGAAGGAAGCCAGGCAGTCAGTCGAAACAGCTTATATAATTAGAAATGCCAAACCTGTTGGTTTACAGGGCGATTATCACCCCATACTTAAATCAATTAAATAATATGTATAATAAACTAGTAAATAAGAAGACAAGACTTTCTGTCGTTGGTCTCGGCTATGTTGGACTGCCTATTGCGCTTGAGTTTGCTAAACAAATTAAAGTGGTAGGATTTGATATTAAGCCCGACAGGGTTGAACTTATGAAAAAAGGCATAGACCCAAGCGCCGAACTGAAATCTGAAGCATTTACGGGAACAGATATTATCCTTACCAGCGATCCGGCTGACCTCAAAACAGCTTCGTTCCATATTATTGCAGTTCCCACTCCTACCAACAGGAATAATCTTCCCGATCTTACCCCTGTTCTGGGGGCATCCGAAACTGTCGGAAGAATCCTGAAGAAAGGTGATTATGTTGTTTATGAATCAACTGTCTATCCCGGCTGTACCGAAGATGATTGCATACCGATACTGGAAAGGTATTCAGGTTTAAAATGCGGCAGGGACTTCAAGGTGGGATTTTCTCCTGAAAGAATTAACCCGGGTGATACAAACCATACACTGACAAAAATTGTCAAAGTTACAAGTGGCTGCGATGCAGAATCTGCTGAAAACATAGCCAGGGTCTATGAACTGATAATCAAAGCAGGAGTGCACCGCGCCAGTTCAATAAAGGTTGCAGAGTCTGCAAAAATCATCGAAAATACCCAGCGCGATATCAATATCGCCTTCATGAATGAGCTCTCAATTATATTTAACAGACTGGGAGTCAATACATATGAAGTGCTTGAAGCAGCCGGCACAAAATGGAATTTCCTTAAGTTTTACCCGGGCCTGGTTGGCGGACATTGTATAGGCGTTGACCCATACTATTTGTCATACAAAGCAAAATCGCTGGGTTATCACCCTCAGATAATCGATTCAGGAAGATTTGTAAATGACAGTATGGGAAGGTATATCGGAAAACAGACTGTCAAAAAAATTATTGCTGCAGACAAAAACCTGAAGGGAGTCCGTGTGCTTGTTATGGGAATCACTTTTAAGGAAGATGTTACCGATATCCGTAATTCAAAAGTAGCTGATGTTATCAGTGAACTTGATGATTTCGGGATTGCAGTTGACGTAATTGATCCTGGCGCCGGGTTCCATGAAGTGAAAGAGGAATATGGAATTGAAATGAAAAAACAACCTTCCGGAAAATACGATGCTGTTATTTTGGCTGTATGCCACAAAGAATACTTAAAGCTGGATGAATCTTTTTTTACCTCTCTTCTCAATAAGGATGGTATCGTGGTAGATGTAAAAGGAGTATTACGCGGAAAAATTAAGAATCATGCCTACTGGAGCCTCTAGATGAAAAAGAAGATCCTTGTAACCGGGGGAACGGGATATATAGGTTCGCATACTTCCGTTGAACTGATAGAAGAAGGTTTCGATGTTATAATCGTTGATAACCTCTACAACTCTGAAGCTGAGGTTGCTGACAGGATCAAAATGATAACCGGTACCCGGCCTGCCCTGGAAGTATTCGATCTGTGCGACAACAAAAAGCTGGACAGATTTTTCCAAAAACATAAAGATATCACTTCAATAATCCATTTTGCAGCTTATAAGGCTGTAGGGGAATCCGTTAATAAACCGCTTGAGTATTACCGGAATAATATTTTATCGCTTATTAATCTGTTGGATGCCATGAAACGTTTTGGCATTTCTGACTTTGTTTTTTCATCTTCATGCACTGTTTACGGGCAACCTGAGAAACTGCCTGTGACTGAAGACTCACCTCTTCAGCCTGCTACTTCGCCTTATGGAAATACTAAGCAGATAGGTGAAGCAATCATCAGGGATACAACTGTTGCCGACAAAAAAATAAAAGCTGTTTCATTAAGGTATTTTAACCCTATAGGTGCACATCCGTCTGCCCTGATAGGGGAACTCCCCAGGGGTGTTCCTGAGAATCTTGTGCCATATATAACCCAGACGGCATCCGGCATAAGAGATGAGTTAAAAGTATTCGGCGATGATTACGATACACCCGACGGTTCATGTATAAGAGACTATCTGCATGTTGTAGATCTCGCAAAAGCTCATGTTGTGGCTGTAAAAAGGCTTATGGAGAACAGAAACAGGGACAACTTTGAAGTATTTAATCTCGGAACCGGCAAGGGAGTCTCTGTACTTGAAGCCATCAATTCATTTGAACGGGTTAGCGGAGTTAAGTTAAAGTACAGGATCACAGAGAGAAGGGCCGGGGATATTGAAAAGATCTGGGCCGATCCTTCATATGCAAACAGGGAACTGGGCTGGAGAACACTAAGTTCTCTCGATGAAGCTATGAAAACTGCGTGGGAGTGGGAAAAGAAAATCAGGAACAAGAAATGATTATCATGAAAAAAACAATTCTTATAACCGGGGGCGCCGGATTTATCGGTTCGCATGTAGTCAGAAGGTTCGTAAACAATTACCCCGATTATCTTATTGTAAATGCAGATAAGCTTACCTATGCCGGCAATCTCGAAAACCTCACTGAAATTGAGACAAAGGCGAATTACAGGTTTGAAAAAATCGATATAGTGCATAAACAGAATGTCCTCGATCTCTTTAATAAATATGATTTCGACGGGGTGATCCATCTTGCTGCGGAATCGCATGTTGACCGGTCCATCACAGGTCCCGATGAATTTGTGTTTACAAATATTGTCGGAACTGTTAACCTGCTGAATGTTTCTCTGAACAGCTGGAAAAATGCCTTTAAAGGAAAGCTGTTCTATCATATATCTACCGATGAAGTTTACGGGTCGCTGGGAAAAGAGGGCTTGTTCACGGAAGAGACCGCCTACGATCCGAAAAGTCCCTATTCAGCATCCAAGGCGAGTTCTGATCATATGGTAAGAGCATATAATCATACCTTCGGACTCCCCGCAGTGATCTCAAACTGCTCAAATAATTACGGGCCTAACCAGTTCCCCGAAAAGCTCATACCTCTTGCAATTAATAACATTAAGAACAATAAGCCTGTTCCCGTTTACGGAAAAGGCGAAAATATTCGCGACTGGCTTTATGTTGAAGATCATGCCTCTGCAATCGACCTGATATTTCATCGCGGGAAAATAGGTGATACCTATAATATAGGAGGTAATAACGAATGGAAAAATATTGACCTGATAAAACTTCTCTGCACTATTATGGATAAAAAGCTTAACCGGGCATCAGGCAGTTCGGAAAAACTTATTTCATTTGTTACAGACAGGCCGGGACATGATATGAGATATGCCATCGACTCTTCCAAGTTACAAAATGAACTGAGCTGGTCGCCCATACCCGAATTTGCCGAAGGCCTTGAAAGAACAGTGGAATGGTATCTTGCCAATACAAAATGGATGGACAGGGTTTTGTCGGGCGATTACAGTAAGTATTATGAAATGATGTACTCGGGCAGGTAATCCCCTATTTTGTTATCTTCCTCATCCTTTCAATTAACTCATCACCAAGAGCCGTCTTATTTTTTATATGCTGTCTGATTGCAGAAACGACGGTGTTAGATTCAAATTCACCCCTGACCTGCTCAAAATCCTGCCGCTTTATGTCATCACCACCGTCTATACCAAATCCTGTCATCGACGATAATGTAAATTCTTTCCTGGCATCTTCATAGAGAAGGTTATCCAGATCAACAACACTTTTTTTCCATTTTTCAACGATCTCAATCACATTTTCAGCCGTCAGCCTATCAATTGAGATCCCCGATTCCTCTTCAATCCTCTCACATGCCCATGTCCATTCCCACTCGTAATAGGACTTTTGCATAAATGCAAATGCTTCCCAAAGCCTGCTGATTGGATCAATCCTGCCTGATTCAATTTCATCAAGCAGCCCGTCCACTTCTGCCTTTGGTGTAATCAGGCCCGCAAGATCAATCCACTCTCCCTTTCCGGTATCATTATCGGGGGCAAGTCTTTTCCTGAGCTCTTCATTGGTCTTAAAATCAGTATTTTCAAGCCGCTTAATTAATGAATTGCCAAGGAATTTATTTATACCGGTCTGGTAAAGGGCTATTCCCCTTTCGAGTGATGAGGCTGTTATTTTCATACTATTGTAGGAGAAGACAGAAGTTCCTTCAGAGGCGCTGCTCCTGATTTTTTGCAACAGCTCCCTCCCTTCCAGCATTTTACGGATTGTATATGGGCTTAAGAGGTTAAAATTTACCTGGTCTATCTTTACCGGGTCTTTTCTTCTGTCGCGTACAGGCCATTTCTGAGCATCCCTGATAGTACCGACACTCCGGAGATTAATTCCCGGCACCAGAATGCTTTCATCATTACTCTCAATAAGGTATGAAAAAGGCAGGGAAGAAGTGTCAAGGTTTTTATAATGGCGTCCCATAACCAGGGTATACGGACCAATACGTGCGGGCCATAACAGGTATGAGTCGCTGGTAGTCTTGGAGCCCCTTTCCATGATTCCCTGGTGGATAGGACCAAGTTTGTACATATGATTACTCTGGTTGGAACCACTGCCGGCATTCATAAATGAAAATATTCCTGCAATAAGAAGTGTTGATTTATGATGAGTTACGGTGTAAGGGCCTGCGAATATTGAACATGCTTCACCGTGATAACCTCCGCAGTTGGCAAAAAACAGTGAATTCTCGGCTGAATAATGTTTTGAAAGGACGCATCCCTGTCCAATAAAACATTTATCTATAAGAGTGGATTCCGAGACAACTGATCCCGAACAGATAATAAAATGTTCCATTATTACACCGGGCCCTATGAAAACCGGATCCTCACTGCAACTGTTAACAGATCCCTCATTCAGAGTTATTGCTCCGTCGGCATGGCTGCAAGGGCTAAATCTCACATTGCGTATATTGCTGCAGTTAAATATCCGTGAATTATGTCCTATTCTGCCTTTATCTGACCTCAGTGTGGCAGCATAATCGTCCACCATCTTCTCTATGATATTAACTGCCGCACTCCGGTGCCGGTAAAGTGCAATTATGTATGCTTCGTGAGCCGATAGCCTGTCCCACATTTTAACGGCCCGTCCTCCTGTTTCATTAAGTACTGAAATGGAAAGACCATTGCCAAAAGTAGTAATGCCATCAGTATGAATCTTTCCGCAATTCTTTATAACAACCCTGTCTTCAATAAGGTAATTCGCAATATAATCGCCTATATTACTGATTATCACATCTGATCCCACAATGCAGTTATGAAGCCGTGCGTTATAAATTCCGGCGGGCATCATTACGCCTGACTCATCAGTATAAGGATCTTTAAAAATGCCAAGGAAGATATCCCCTGAAAATATGACATTAATGCAATGAGCCGGATTAAAGCCGTCGAGAACCATAACTTTTTCCCAGTCGTCGCATCGGCAATTATTAAGTTTCAGGTGTTCAGTTTCCGATTTAGTTAAATTGCGATATTCTCCTTTTGATGCCATTTTATCAGCGATTTGCTCTCCTTCCCTTAGCCTTAAGGGAAGGGGTTGGGGGATGGGTTATTCAACCGTTACAGATTTTGCAAGGTTCCTGGGCTGATCCACATCGCATCCTCTCAAAACAGCAATATGATAAGAGAGCAGCTGAAGAGGTATAACTGCAAGCAAGCCTGAAAAGACAGAAAGTGTTTCCGGTACCTCAAGAACATAATCAGCCATTTTCCTGATTATCTCATCCCCTTCGGTAACGATAGCTATAACCTTTCCTTTCCTTGCTTTAATCTCCTGTATATTACTGATTATCTTTTCGTAAGTATCATCTTTAGTTGCAACCACCACAGCCGGCATATTATCATCAATCAGCGCAATGGGACCATGTTTCATTTCAGCTGCGGGATAACCCTCAGCATGAATATATGAGATCTCCTTAAGTTTAAGTGCGCCTTCCAGCGCAACCGGGAAGAGATAACCTCTTCCAAGATACAGAGCATTATGAGTGTTTTGAAATACCTTTGCAAGTTCAAGAGCCTGGTCGTTAACTGCCAGTGCTTTTTCTATCTTACCCGGTATTGATGCCAGCTCGGTTATCAGGCTTTTATATGCAGCATCGGAAATGATCCCTTTTTTATGTCCGATAACAAAAGCCATCATTGCAAGTACGGTGACCTGTGTGGTAAAAGCTTTGGTTGACGCAACGCCTATTTCGGGTCCGGCGTGAGTATAAACTCCTGCATCTGTTTCCCTGGGTATACTGCTGCCAACCACATTGCATATTCCAAGCACTTTTGCATCTTTTTCCTTTGCAAGCCTGACGGCGGCCAGGGTATCTGCTGTTTCTCCACTCTGGCTTATGGCGATAACAATATCCCCTTTCTTAATAACGGGGTTTCTGTACCTGAATTCCGAGGCATATTCCACCTCAACCGGAATACGGGTGTACTCCTCAAACATATATTCACCAAGAAGGCCGGCATGCCATGAGGTACCACACGCTATAATTATTATTCTCTCAGCTTCGGATATTGTATCGAGGAGGTCGTGAAGTCCGCCCAGCATTATCCCTGAATAATCAGGCAATACCCTGCCCCTGAAAGTATCGTGTATAGCTCTTGGTTGCTCAAATATTTCCTTTAACATGAAATGAGCATATCCTTCTTTATCTATCTCCCCGATCTTAAGGTCCAGTTCCTTTACTTCCGGCTGGAACTTTTCGGTTCTGATCGTTTTAAGAACAAGCTCATCTTTTTTAATTATAGCAATATCGTCATCCTTAAGGTAAATAACCCGCTGGGTATACTCAACAATGGGAGTGGCATCAGAAGCAACGAAGTTTTCACCTTCTCCCACACCTATTACCAGGGGGCTTCCTTTTTTTGCAGCAAATAGTTTCTCGGGTTCGCGGGTACAGATTATGACCAGACCATATGCCCCTTCAACCCTGTTGAGGGCGAGCGTTATTGCCTGTTCTGCTGTGAGGTCTCCTTCAAGGTACATATGTTCCATAAGATTGGCAAGAACTTCCGTATCTGTCTGGCTTGAGAATTTTACATTACGGCTTTCGAGATGTTTCTTCAGAGTAGAATAATTCTCAATGATCCCGTTATGTACAACAACAAAATTACCATGTTGTGAAGCCTGGGGATGAGCATTAAGTTCATTAGGTTCTCCATGAGTGGCCCACCTGGTATGCCCCATTCCGGTTGTGCCGTCAAAACTCGACTTCTCAACCATTGCTTCAAGATCTTTCACTCTTCCCGCACATTTAAAGATCCTGGTTTCCCCGTTAACGAGAGCCATTCCTGCAGAGTCATATCCACGATATTCCAGCCTCTTCAGACCATTAATAATTATCTCGCGGGCAGGCTTTGATCCTATATAACCAATTATTCCACACATAATGTTAAGGCATTAAATCATTATGCGCGAATTTAGTAATTTTGGTTCACAAAATCTAGAACTTAGTATAGGTAAATTCGAATTTAATGGGCGTTTTGCTGTTATTAGCCTTCAGAATCCCATTTTTTGTTCCTCCTCCAAGAAACAATTCAAGTTCAGGTTTAATAGTATCTGCAGTATCGCTAAAGTACTTCTGGACAAACGCAGCAAGGTTGAAATTATACACATAGTTTAAAGTGTCAAGAGTTCCGTCATAGAATGAATGGTACGAATCAAGATTATAATCAGGAACCAGATATTTATTACCTTCTGTTGTCTTATACCTGATATAGATAGGAGAAGGTGCTGTGGACATAATATACCGAACCCCGTCGAAAAATGCGGGAACGGTCAGTTTTGCCCTGTTGACGGCAATATTATTAAAATATGAATCACTTTTAAGAATGGCAAGACCGGATAAAGTGATTTTTGTAAAAGCACCGTTCATGGCCTGCACATAGGAAAGAGTATCGCGGTATCCGTCATTTATATGTCCGATCTTAAGATCCGCGGTGGCAGTTGAAAAATTAAATGAGAACTTATTAAACGCAGCATTTTTGTTTGAAGCATCCAGAATTAAGTAGTATTGTTTAGCAAGACCATCAGGATCGTGCAAAAATATGACAAAATAATTTGAGTAATACCCAAGAGAACTGGGAGCGACACTTAACGAGATAAGCAGTGGATCCTCGTCGGGATCCATCTGGAAAAGCAATCCTTTAAAAAAGGCCCTGAAATCGGGTTTGGTGTTACTGTAAAATAACTGTGTGGTGTCGCGTAAAAGATAATTACCAAATTCTATTCCGTTTTCAGGCAGCATAATACCAATATCATTTATTGTATCAGACTGCAGCTGCGGAAGTTCAATATCCGCCACTTCATAACCTGTAATATTAACAGGGGTATTTGAATAGTACGGCTGATTGGTATAAATCTCATCGGCTATCTCTGAAATCTTTATTTTATGCAATATTCCAACACCGCCGCCCTTTACATCAAGCAGATGCAGGAATAATTTCACTGAATCCACAACAAAAGGCTGACCGTCCCATGCACCGCCCAGTCTCACCTGTGAAACAAATTCAGCTGTGGTGGTACCAAAATAATCATCATACAGGTGTCCGAGGAAAGAGGTAGCCGGATTATCAGTTTGTACCGAATCTGTAAACATAGTATATGACCTTGCACTCAGGGTATCGATTGATTTGATTGTTACAAAATCACTTCCCGGCAGAAGGGAATTCCCTATTTTTGTCGGGTCTTCCAGACAGGAGGTTACAAAAAAAGCCACCAAAGAAAAGATTGTAAGGCGGATTATTTTATTTATTGTGTGAGATACAGAATAGAATCTGTGTGTATATCGGGAATTATAATAATATCTTGTCATAAAAATCATTATAGGCATCAATATATTCGGTTTCGTCTTTGTAAGGGAGAACCGGTTTATTAATTGTACTGATATAATTGGTCAACTCCTCATTTATTTTTTCGCTCCCGATAATGATCCCGTCAGAATATTTAATAGCCAGTTTTGACACATTGATAAAATCGGGGTTCTTTACCATCTTAATATTTTCCCCGTCTATCCCGTCGAAACGCAATTTGTCAGCGAATGTTGATCTAAACGGAGTTTTAAAATCATTATTGTAAATGGAATAGATTATTTTATAATTATGAAACAGGGGATCATCATTGTAAATGCTGCGAAGGTAAACCGGCACCAGGGCTGACATCCATCCATGGCAATGAACAATATCCGGAGCCCAGCGCAGTTTCTTTACCGTTTCAATTACACCGCGGGCAAAGAATAATGCACGTTCATCATTGTCTTCAAATTCACGTCCCGAAGCATCGCTGATAATATGTTTCCTCTGAAAATAATCGTCATTATCAATAAAATAGACCTGCATGCGGGCCGACTGAATTGAAGCAACTTTTATAATAAGGGGATGATCGGTATCGTCAATTATAAGATTCATCCCTGAAAGACGGATGACCTCATGAAGCTGATTTCTTCTTTCATTAATACAACCATACCGTGGCATAAAAGTCCTGATCTCTTTACCCCTTTCCTGGATTCCCTGCGGGAGAAACCTTCCGATCTTCGACAACTTCGTTTCACCTAAGTATGGAGTGATCTCTTGAGAAATGAATAATACCTTCCTGCTTTCCATTTACCTTCCTGGATATACCATTTCGATTCAAGGTGCAAAGATAGTAAAAAATAATAAGATTATGAAAATGCATAGAATCACCATAATCTCTGCTGTCACCGCATAAAGTGGCGAAAAATCATGTTAAGTTTGTAAAAAAGATAAGAATGAAGATTGTAAGTACAGTTAAAGAGATACAAAAACAGATCCGTGAAAGGAATCAGTTTCCTCTGGGCTTTGTTCCGACCATGGGAGCGCTTCATGAAGGACATATGTCACTTGTTAAAGATGCTGTGGCTCAATGTCCACTGGTAGTAGTAAGCATTTTTGTGAATCCTACTCAGTTCAACGATAAAAATGATCTTAAGAACTATCCTCGGAACATCGATGGTGATCTCGCATTACTTTCATATTTTCTCAGGGAGAATGATCTGGTATTTACACCGGGTACTGAAGAAATATATCCTGAAGAAGATACCAGAAAATTCAATTTCGGGAATCTCGATTCTGTAATGGAAGGCCTTCACAGGCCGGGTCACTTTAACGGAGTGGCACAGGTCGTCAGCAGGCTCTTTGAGATAGTTACTCCCGATATTGCCTGGTTTGGACTCAAGGATTTTCAGCAGGTTGCAGTTATAAAAGAACTTTGCAGACAAACAGGAAGTAAAGTAAAGATTATCACCAGCCCGATCATCCGTGAAAAGGACGAACTGGCAATGAGCAGCAGGAACCAGCTTCTTGAACAGGATATCAGAAAACGTGCCCCGGTAATATATAAGACTATCCGTGAAGCATCAGAAATGATAAATCAGAAAGACATACCTGAGATTAAATCCTTCGTTGAAAAAAGGATAAAAAATGAGGACGGATTCAGTGTTGAATATTTTGAAATTGTAGACGACACAGAATTGATACCTGTTATACGGAAAGCCGAAATGAATAAAGAGAAACGCTATTTTGGATGCATTGCCGTGAAAACCGGAAATATCCGTTTGATAGATAATATTGAATTTAAATTGGCCTGAAACAAAAGGTTAATTACCTTTGCATATTAATTAACATTAACAGGATATTATTAAATGTTAATAGAGGTATTAAAATCGAAGATCCACAGGGTAACAATAACGGGTGCCAATCTTAATTATATTGGAAGCATTACAATTGATGAGGATCTTATGGATGCAGCCAATATTATTGAAAATGAGAAGGTACAGGTTCTGAATTTAAATAACGGAGAACGACTCGACACCTATGTTATAAAAGGAAAGAGAGGATCAGGAGAGATATGTCTTAACGGTGCAGCTGCCAGAAAAGTTATTGTGGGCGATTTAGTACTTATAGTCTCCTTCGCCATGCTTGACTTTCAGGAGGCAAAATCATTCAGGCCGGCTGTTATATTCCCCGATACAAAAACAAATAAACTGATGTGACGTTGAGAAAAGGTGTTCTGCAAACTCTCAAGTTTTTAGCTTTCCTTGCTGTCGGAATTGCACTTCTCTGGGCTGCGTTTCATGATGTTAATTTTAAGAAGCTGGAAGTCGATCTGAAGCAGGCTAATTATTCCTGGCTTTTTTTGTCGCTGCTTTTCGGCCTTTTTGCTTATGTCAGCAGAGCCCGGAGATGGGTACTCCTTATAAATCCACTCGGATTCAGGCCTTCATTGAAAAACTCCTTTTATGCATTGATGACCGGATACCTTGCAAACATAGCACTCCCCAGGGTAGGAGAAATAACACGTTGTGTCGCCCTGGGCAAAAAAGAAAAAATTCCGGTCGACCAGCTTATTGGGACTGTAGTAGTTGAAAGAACCGTAGACTTCATTTCCCTCCTTTCAATAATGATATACCTGATCTTTACCAGCAGTGGGGAAATTAACATTTTTCTCAAAGAAAGTATCTATTTGCCAATACAGGAAAAAATATTTTCAGTATTTGGTGTAACCTGGATACTGTGGGTTATACTGTTTACACTGATGGTAATTGCGCTTTTCCTGATGATCCGTTATAAAAAGAATCTCCGGAAAATAAGGTTTTTCTCGAAAATGTTCGACCTTGCCAGGGGTGTTATCAACGGACTTAAAACTATAACCAACCTGGAAAGGAAGTGGGAATTTGTCTTTCATACCATTTTCATATGGATCAATTATGCACTTATGACCTGGGTAGTGGTATTTTCCATAAAAAGCACATCTGACCTGACTTTTTCTGACAGCATATTTTTACTGGTGATCGGTGGCCTTGCAATGTCGGCTCCGGTTCAGAGCGGGCTCGGAGCATTTCATTACATTATTTCAAGGGGACTTCTTTTTGTAAAAGGCATTCCCCTTGAGGACGGACTGGTTTATGCATTGCTGACCCATGAATCTCAGCTTATATTTGTTATGATAGTGGGGACCATTTCATTCTTTATTATTTTCAAAAAAGACAAGAAGGAAGGAAAGACCTGAGTATATTCTATTTTTGCATTTTCTTACAATAATCATGGCTAAGAGTAAAACAGTATGGGTTTGTCAGAACTGCGGTGTTGAATCGGCAAAATGGATAGGCCGGTGCCCATCGTGCAAAGAGTGGAATACCTATCACGAAGAGATCATAGCTCCTGCTTCTACGCGCGATACCGGCTTTATTATGAACCAGGAAAAAAGGAAACCGATGCTCCTCGATAATATCGAAGCCAGTGAAAATGGCCGCATGAAAACCGGGATATCGGAACTTGACAGGATACTTGGCTCCGGTATCGTTAACGGTTCTCTTATTCTTCTGGGGGGGGAGCCCGGGGTAGGCAAATCAACTCTTGCCCTTCAGCTTGCTCTGGCCCTGAAAGGGAAAAAGATCCTGTATGTATCAGGCGAAGAAAGCGAAGAACAGATCAGCCTCAGAGCACAAAGAATGAAGAATTCAAATCCTCAGTGCTATATACTCAGCGAAACAGATCTGGAGAGTATTATTAATCATGCAGAGAATATTAAGCCGGGATTAATAATTATCGATTCAATACAAACAATGAATAATTCGGCGCTTGAGTCATCAGCCGGTTCTGTTACCCAGGTAAGGGAATGTGCCGCACAACTGCTGAAATATTCCAAAATAACCGGGACCCCGGTCTTCCTGATAGGTCATATCACGAAGGATGGAACACTTGCAGGTCCTAAGGTACTTGAACATATTGTAGATGTAGTCCTTTATTTTGAGGGCGATAACAATTATGTGTACCGTATACTGCGATCGGTCAAAAACAGGTTTGGCTCAACATCTGAAATAGGCATTTTTGAAATGATTGAAACCGGTTTAAGGGAAGTCGATAATCCTTCGGAAATGTTTATAAATCAGCATGATGAACCTCTGAGCGGCATTTCCATCGCCGCTACGGTTGACGGCTTGAGGCCATTTCTGATTGAAACACAGGCTCTTGTCAGCAGCGCTGTATACGGAACACCTCAGAGAAGCTCCACCGGGTTTGACATCCGCAGGTTGAATATGCTCCTGGCAGTACTTGAAAAAAGAGCCGGATTCAGACTTGGCGTAAAAGATGTTTTTCTGAATATCGCAGGTGGTATAAAAGTAAGTGACCCGGCAATAGATCTTGCCATAATAAGTTCAGTTCTGTCGTCCAACCTCGATATCCCCATAGCAAGAGATACCTGTTTTTCAGGGGAGGCCGGACTTTCGGGAGAGATAAGGCCCGTTTCGCGAATTGAACAGCGTATAGGTGAGGCCGCCAAGATGGGGTTCAAAAAAATATGTATTTCGAAATATCACAGGAATATCCAGCTGAAAAGATTGAATATTGAAGTTATACCTGTTGCCAAGATCGAGAACCTGGTACGGGCGTTGTTCGGCTAAAAAGACACTAGACGCTAGACACTAGGCGCTAGGTAAGCCACTTAGGAACAAAAGTATATTAATTATTGACTCCGGGAGCCGGTCGCCGGGAGCCTTGAGTCGTGCGTCGTGCATCGTTTTAGTATTTCACCCTGCGGGAATTGTCACTGCCTGACACGTTTTTTTTCGCTTTATCGCAATCGAGCTCAATATTAAAGTTAGCCGGGCGTTCAAATTCATCTGCTTCCATGATTCCCAGCACGGGATCATCATAAATCTTTCTGAGGAATATAGCCATAATCGGGAGAGCCATATTGGCACCCTGTCCTTCGCTGATTGTCTCAAAATGGATAGCCTGATCTTCCCAGCCGCTCCAGACCCCCCCCACAAGATTTGGTGTTACGCCCATAAACCATCCATTTGAATGATTCTGGGTTGTTCCTGTTTTACCACCGATCTGGTTCCAGAGGTTATAAGGTTCCAATCTCATCCTTATTGCCGTCCCTCTTTTAACAACATTCTGAAGAAGATTCAGCATAAGATATGCCTGATCTTCGCTCAGCACCTCTTCAACCCTGGGAGTGAACCTGGAAATAACGTTGCCGTTCTTATCCTCAATCCTGGTAACATACATCGGCCTGGTATATACTCCTTTATTTGCAAATGTTCCATAAGCACCTACCATTTCTTCGAGCTTCACATCGGAGGTACCCAAAAATATTGAAGGCACAGGGTCTATAAAACTCCTTATACCCATTCTGTGCATCAGATCAACCACTGCCGAAGGTTTGAATTGCTGCATCAGCCATGCGGATATATAGTTTTCCGACTGGGCCAGTCCCCATGCCAGGGTCACCATTTTACCATGGTATTCCCTGGGTCCGGAACTTCTTGGAATGTATGGAACAGAATCGCCCGGGATATCAAATGATCTTGGAATATCCTCCACTTCATAACATGGAGAATATCCATTCTGCATGGCAATGGTATAAAGAAAAGGTTTTATTGTACTTCCTATCTGTCTTTTTTGCTGTGTTACGCCATCCCATTTGAAATACTTGAAATTAGGGCCTCCCACATATGCTTTTACATAACCATTATGGGGATCCTCTACCATGAAAGCAGACCGTATGAAATACTTATAATACCTTATGGAATCAAGAGGTGTCATAATGGTATCCCTCTCTCCTTTCCAGGAGAAGACTCTCATTTTTACCTTTGTATTAAAAGCCAGCATAATGGAATCATCGGAAACGTCCCTGGCCTTCATTAAATAATATCTGTCACTCTGTTTAAGTGATGCCATTAACAGTTCATCCACTTCCTTTTTGGTAATATCGTTGGAATAGGGAGGATTTCTAAAACCCCTGGCCCGCCTGTAAAAATCGGGTTGCATCTCTTTTGACAGATGTTCCGTTAAAGCCTCCTCGGCGAATAATTGCATCCGGGAATTTATAGTTGTATAAATTTTCAATCCATCCCTGTAAAGATCATAATTGGATCCATCAGCCTTTTTATTCTTATTACACCAGCCGTACAACTGATTGTTCTGCCATTCCCATAATGCATCATCATATGATGATTGCTGGATATATTTGTTCCTGTCGGGTTCAGGTCGCCCCATAGTGTTTCTGATATATTCCCTGAGATAAGTTGCCAGACCTGAATTATGATCCTCAATTTTAAAATCGGTGTCCAGTGGCAATTTCATTACCGAGTCGGCGACAGAAGATGTCAGAAAACCGTATTTCTCCATCTGTGAGAGAACAACATTACGGCGCTGAGTCATAATATCAGGATTTCTGACAGGATTATATTTTGTTGATGCCTTAAGCATTCCAATCAGCACTGCAGCCTGCTGCAGATTAAGAGAATCAGGTGTGGTATTAAAATAAACTCTTGCGGCAGTTCTTATTCCGATGGCATTATAATTAAAATCAAACTTGTTCAGGTACATCGTTATGATCTCATTTTTGGTATAGCTCCTTTCAAGCTTAACGGCAGTTTCCCACTCCTTGAATTTAGCTATTCCAAGCTTGACCTTTCGCATGAAAGCAGAATTTCTGGTCGTATCTCGCGGATAGAGCTGTTTTGCAAGCTGCTGGGTAATAGTACTGCCTCCGCCGGTGCTCTGCCCAAGCAGAATTGTACGGATAGCTGCACGTCCCAGGCCGCGAAGATCGATGCCTGAATGCCTGTAATACCTTATATCTTCGGTAGCAATGAGTGCCTGGGTCAGATATGGTGAAATCTCCTTATAGTCTGTCCATGTACGATTCTCCACGCTTATTTTTCCAAGCAGGACGCCAT
>Ga0315542_1000300_pt1 | contig 30112 bp, 30 predicted proteins | sample SalMarSW160120MG_FD_202541 | JGI IMG/M metagenome (GOLD analysis project Ga0315542, IMG submission 202541) | Salt marsh sediment microbial communities from the Plum Island Ecosystem LTER, Massachusetts, United States - Salt Marsh Sediment SW1601-20 ...
GGCAAGAGCTGGCAGTACGCGGGCCTGCGCGAGGCCCGTTCGACCAGCGCGCTCATCGTCGACCCAGCCAAACCCGACGTCGTCTACGCCGCCTCGATGGGCCACGTGTTCAAGCCGAACCCCGAGCGGGGCGTGTTCAAGTCGACCGACGGCGGCAAGAGCTGGAGCAAGGTCCTGTTCGTCGACGACGACACCGGCGCGATCTCGTTGGTGATGGATCCGCAGGACCCCGAGGTGCTGTACGCGGCCATGTGGCAGGCGGCGCGGCTGCCCTGGGGGCTGACGAGTGGCGGCCCCGGCAGCGGGGTCTACAAGACCACCGACGGCGGCGCGCACTGGACCAACATCTCTCATCACCAGGGTCTGCCGCAGACGATCCTGGGGCGGGTCGGCCTGGCGGTGGCCGCCAGCAACCCGCAGATCGTCTACGCGATCATCCAGGCCAAGGAGGGCGGGGTGTTCCGCTCCGACGACGCGGGCGCGACCTGGACGCGGGTCAACAGCGAGATGAAGCTGCGGCAGCGCGGCTTCTACTACATGACGATCTACATCGACCCCAAGGACCCCGACACCGTCTACGCGCCGGAGGTCGATGCCCTTTGGGTCTCGCACGACGGCGGCAAGACGTTCGCCAAGCTCAAGACGCCCCACGGCGACAACCACGTGCTGTGGATCGACCCCGACAACCCGCGCATCCTGCTCGAGGGCAACGACGGCGGGGCGACGGTCTCCACCGACGCCGGACGGACCTGGAGCGGCGTGCACAACCAGCCTACCGGCCAGTTCTACCACGTGAACATCGACGAGCAGTTCCCGTTCCACATCTACGGCGCGCAGCAGGACGAGGGGTCGTTCGAGGGCCCGAGCGCCGACCCCTCCCACGTCATCCCGCTCTCGGCCTGGCACCGGGCCGCCTACGGCGAGAGCACCTACTCGGTGCCGCAGCCGGGCAACCCCGACATCACGTACGGCAGCGGTTACTTCAGCATCTTCCTCTCGTACGACCAGAAGACCGGCGAGTACCGCAGCGTGAGCCCGTGGCCGCACTACCAGGAGGGGGTGTCCTCGGCGGAGCTGAAGAACCGCTTCGGCTGGAGCCACCCGATCCTGTTCTCGCCCGTCGACCCCACTCGGTTGTTCACCGCCGCGCAGTACGTCTTTACGAGCGACGACCACGGCGACACCTGGCGGCAGATCTCTCCTGACCTCACCCGCAACGAGGCGAGCAAGGAGGCGCCCAGCGGCGGGCCGATCGACCTCGACCACTCGGGAGCGGAGATCTACCCCTCGATCTCGGCGCTCGCGGTGTCGCCGCTCGACGGCAACGTCATCTGGGCGGGCTCCAGCGACGGGCTCGTCCACGTCACGGCCGACGGCGGAGAGAGCTGGCAGAACGTGACGCCGCCGGACCTGCCGGAGTCGTGGGTCAGCGGCATCGAGCCGTCGCACGTCGACCGCCGGACCGCCTACCTCGTCGCCCGGCGTTTCATGTGGGACGACTTCCGCCCCTACGTGTTCTTCTCGACCGACCTCGGCAAGCACTGGACGCCGATCACGGCCGGCCTCGGCGACAACGAGTACGTCTTCGACATCCGCCAGGACCCCAACGATGCGAAGCTGCTGTTTCTCGGCACGAGCAGGACCGTCGAGGTGAGTCTCGATGGCGGCGCCCACTGGCAACCGCTGACGCTCAACCTCCCGGTGGCCCAGGTCCGCGGCATCGCGATCGACACCCGCCAGGGCCAGGTCGTCGCCGCCACCCACGGCCGCGCGTTCTGGGTGCTCGATGACCTCGCGCTGCTGGAGCAGCTCACGAAGGCGCCGAGCGTCGGGGCCGGGGAGGCGTTCCTGTTCGAGCCGCAGCAGGCCTGGCTCACCCACGCCTACGGCGTCAGGCCGAAGGGGCACCGGCCGCCCGATGTCGGCGCCAACCCCGCGTTCGGCGCCACGGTCTTCTTCCACATCCCGCAGAGCTACGACGGCGCGACGCCGGTCGCGCTGGAGCTCGCCGATTCCGAAGGGAAGGTCATCCGCCGCTTCGCCCTGCACCTCGAGACGGCCGAGGAGAAGCAGGAGCGGGCGGCCGAGAAGGCGAGGGGAAACCAGCCTCCCGCGGTAGACCGCAGCGGGCGGAGCAGCGACCAGAAGCTCCGTGAGAAGGAAGAGAAGCTGACCGCGATCGAGCCCGGCATGAACCGCTTCCGGTGGGACCTGCGCTACCCCGACGCCCCCGAGGTCACCGGCTACCATGCGCCGATCGCGGCCGGCGGCATGGAAGACTCGGTCCGGGGACCGCAGGTCGTCCCGGGGACGTACGCGGTCGTGCTCGACTACGGAGGCGCGCAGACCCGCCAGAGCCTTACGGTGGCGCTCGACCCGCGGCTGAAGGCCAGCCAGGGTGACCTCGAGGCGCGGCTCGCGCTCGAGCTGAAGATCCACGCCGATCTCGATGCCCTCGACAAGGAGATCAACCACGCGCTCGCGGTGCGCGCCCAGCTCGAACAAGCGACCGCCGGCGGCCGGCTGACGGAGGCGCAGGCGTCGAATGCGCTCGCCGCCCTCACTCATGCGATCGACGGCGTCGCCCAGATGCACATGAAGGCGAGCGAAGGGAGCCTGCTCCACGAGACAAAGCTGCGGGATCACCTCGCGTACCTCGCCGCCGACATCGGCCTCGCGTACGTGCGGCCGACGCCGGCGCAGGCCGCGGTCTTCGAGCTCCTCGACGAGCAGACCGGGACCGGGCTGCAAGAGCTCCGAGCGGCAATTTCCACCGCCGACAGCCTAATCGGTGAGGGTAGCGGCGCGGGGCGATGAGCGGCCGCCGGTTGCGCGTGTCGGGTTATGGATAGGTCAGGGCCGAGACTCCTGGCGGGTTCGTGGGATGCCGAGGGCTCACAGGCGGGGTCCGAGCGTGCGGCGAGGTGAGAACTTGCGACGTGTTGTGAGGAATAGCCAGGAGCAGAGGGCGGTCACATGGTCCTGAAACGGGCTTGGATTGTGCTCGGGTTTGCTCTGCTGATGACAGCGTCCTGTAGGTCCACGACCGGAGAATCGGCTGCAGAGATTACGAGATGCCTGTTTTTCTCGGGTGGGGAGGTCCCAACCCAATCGACGGTAGTGGTGCGGTCCGACTCTTCTCTAGAGTTGCTGAGTCCCGGGAGGAGGCCCAGATTCGCAAGGCTCACGAAGTCTGAGCTGGAGCCACTACTGTCAGCCTTTGCTGCGCTAAAGGATGCGGTTTCTCGGGGGGACATCCCCTGTACGGAGCCGGCTCCTCAGTTCGATGAGGCACCTGGCGCGGTTATCGTTTTCAACGGCGTTGACTGTGAGTACAGTTGGTTTCATGTTCCGAGTGTCGTCAAACGCTTCGCTCTCCGTCTGGGCGGCCTCTCCAAGGGTCATTTCACAAGGAGGTTCTATGTATCTCCTTCGTCATGGCCTACGAGCTTCTGAGAGGGCAGTCGCCAGGGCCGGCGCTTTTGACACCTTCGTGGGATGCGCACAGGACCGTGGTGGCAACCGCCAACACTGCCTGTCGCTTTCGCTGTACTGTGAGCAGCTGAGCGTCATGGATGAGAGCACGTGAGCACGGGCTACCCTGAGAGGGAGCTTCTCAAGCTCCGGCCTTCGTTGATGGCTGCATTCTCTCCGGTCTACGGCTGGGAACTACAGTTTGCTCTCGTCCCCTGGCGCGGCTTGGTTCTCGGGCTTGTGTTGCTCGTCGCTGGAATGGTCGTGTTCCCCAAAGTCACCAGCCGCGCCGAGATCCTGATTCCTGCTTTGCTCGTGCTGCTGGCCGCGCCGATGGGCCTGGAGGTCATGCACCGGCGTGACGTGGTGACGGAATCCGCTCTTGTCAGGCAAAGGGGCGTCCTCGGGCGCGTCCGGAGTCGTGTTCACCTCGCGGAGATCTCACGTGTCGAGTACTCGTTCCCGCGGTGGGGGAGGTTCTGGGACGTGGGCGATATCGTGATCTTCAAGTCGGATGGACGAGTACTCCTCCGGGGCATCCGCAGACCGGACGCAGTGGCCCAGCTCATCCTCGACGCGAAGGCGCGAAGCCTGAAGAGGAATGGGACCGGGTAGGTACGAGGGCTAACACCTCTGGCACCTTCATGGACGGATGCCCGGCGCCGAGCTGAGAATCCAACGATTGCAGCGCACCATGACGAGCCCGATCGTGCCCTGGTCATTGGCTGTCACCTCAGATCAGCAAAGCAGAATGAGACCCTCGGAATCGCCTGACCTTGCACTGGTGTTGAGATACTCGAGAAGTACCACGCGGTCGTCCGCCGCGTGCACCCGGCTCGACTCGATGCGCAGCCCGGTGCCACCACGGTCTACGGCCGATCTCATTCACCGACCGAGGAGGGATCCACAATGAAACAACAGGGTTGGCTTCGGCCTGTAAACCGCACGGTGCTCGTCTTCGCCGTCGTCGCCGCACTGGCAGCGCCGGCGTACGCCTCGGCGCCGGTCTCGCCGCAAACGTTGATGAGCAAGCTCGCCTGGCGCTCGATCGGGCCGTACATCGGCGGTCGAGTAGTCGCCGTGACCGGGGTTCCCGGGCACGCCAACCTCTACTATGCCGGGACGGTGGGAGGCGGCGTGTGGCGAAGCACCGACCATGGCGTCCACTGGGAGAACATCTCGGACGGCACGCTGCCGAGCTCGAGCCCGAGCATCGGCGCCGTTGCGGTCGCTCCGTCAGATCCCGATGTCATCTACGCCGGCACCGGCGAGTGCGACATCCGCGCCGACATGATCCCCGGCGACGGCGTCTACCGGTCGACCGACGCGGGCAAGAGCTGGCAGTACGCGGGCCTGCGCGAGGCCCGTTCGACCAGCGCGCTCATCGTCGACCCAGCCAACCCCGACGTCGTCTACGCCGCCTCGATGGGCCACGTGTTCAAGCCGAACCCCGAGCGGGGCGTGTTCAAGTCGACCGACGGCGGCAAGAGCTGGAGCAAGGTCCTGTTCGTCGACGACGACACCGGCGCGATCTCGTTGGTGATGGATCCGCAGGACCCCGAGGTGCTGTACGCGGCCATGTGGCAGGCGGCGCGGCTGCCCTGGGGGCTGACGAGTGGCGGCCCCGGCAGCGGGGTCTACAAGACCACCGACGGCGGCGCGCACTGGACCAACATCTCTCATCACCAGGGTCTGCCGCAGACGATCCTGGGGCGGGTCGGCCTGGCGGTGGCCGCCAGCAACCCGCAGATCGTCTACGCGATCATCCAGGCCAAGGAGGGCGGGGTGTTCCGCTCCGACGACGCGGGCGCGACCTGGACGCGGGTCAACAGCGAGATGAAGCTGCGGCAGCGCGGCTTCTACTACATGACGATCTACATCGACCCCAAGGACCCCGACACCGTCTACGCGCCGGAGGTCGATGCCCTTTGGGTCTCGCACGACGGCGGCAAGACGTTCGCCAAGCTCAAGACGCCCCACGGCGACAACCACGTGCTGTGGATCGACCCCGACAACCCGCGCATCCTGCTCGAGGGCAACGACGGCGGGGCGACGGTCTCCACCGACGCCGGACGGACCTGGAGCGGCGTGCACAACCAGCCTACCGGCCAGTTCTACCACGTGAACATCGACGAGCAGTTCCCGTTCCACATCTACGGCGCGCAGCAGGACGAGGGGTCGTTCGAGGGCCCGAGCGCCGACCCCTCCCACGTCATCCCGCTCTCGGCCTGGCACCGGGCCGCCTACGGCGAGAGCACCTACTCGGTGCCGCAGCCGGGCAACCCCGACATCACGTACGGCAGCGGTTACTTCAGCATCTTCCTCTCGTACGACCAGAAGACCGGCGAGTACCGCAGCGTGAGCCCGTGGCCGCACTACCAGGAGGGGGTGTCCTCGGCGGAGCTGAAGAACCGCTTCGGCTGGAGCCACCCGATCCTGTTCTCGCCCGTCGACCCCACTCGGTTGTTCACCGCCGCGCAGTACGTCTTTACGAGCGACGACCACGGCGACACCTGGCGGCAGATCTCTCCTGACCTCACCCGCAACGAGGCGAGCAAGGAGGCGCCCAGCGGCGGGCCGATCGACCTCGACCACTCGGGAGCGGAGATCTACCCCTCGATCTCGGCGCTCGCGGTGTCGCCGCTCGACGGCAACGTCATCTGGGCGGGCTCCAGCGACGGGCTCGTCCACGTCACGGCCGACGGCGGAGAGAGCTGGCAGAACGTGACGCCGCCGGACCTGCCGGAGTCGTGGGTCAGCGGCATCGAGCCGTCGCACGTCGACCGCCGGACCGCCTACCTCGTCGCCCGGCGTTTCATGTGGGACGACTTCCGCCCCTACGTGTTCTTCTCGACCGACCTCGGCAAGCACTGGACGCCGATCACGGCCGGCCTCGGCGACAACGAGTACGTCTTCGACATCCGCCAGGACCCCAACGATGCGAAGCTGCTGTTTCTCGGCACGAGCAGGACCGTCGAGGTGAGTCTCGATGGCGGCGCCCACTGGCAACCGCTGACGCTCAACCTCCCGGTGGCCCAGGTCCGCGGCATCGCGATCGACACCCGCCAGGGCCAGGTCGTCGCCGCCACCCACGGCCGCGCGTTCTGGGTGCTCGATGACCTCGCGCTGCTGGAGCAGCTCACGAAGGCGCCGAGCGTCGGGGCCGGGGAGGCGTTCCTGTTCGAGCCGCAGCAGGCCTGGCTCACCCACGCCTACGGCGTCAGGCCGAAGGGGCACCGGCCGCCCGATGTCGGCGCCAACCCCGCGTTCGGCGCCACGGTCTTCTTCCACATCCCGCAGAGCTACGACGGCGCGACGCCGGTCGCGCTGGAGCTCGCCGATTCCGAAGGGAAGGTCATCCGCCGCTTCGCCCTGCACCTCGAGACGGCCGAGGAGAAGCAGGAGCGGGCGGCCGAGAAGGCGAGGGGAAACCAGCCTCCCGCGGTAGACCGCAGCGGGCGGAGCAGCGACCAGAAGCTCCGTGAGAAGGAAGAGAAGCTGACCGCGATCGAGCCCGGCATGAACCGCTTCCGGTGGGACCTGCGCTACCCCGACGCCCCCGAGGTCACCGGCTACCATGCGCCGATCGCGGCCGGCGGCATGGAAGACTCGGTCCGGGGACCGCAGGTCGTCCCGGGGACGTACGCGGTCGTGCTCGACTACGGAGGCGCGCAGACCCGCCAGAGCCTTACGGTGGCGCTCGACCCGCGGCTGAAGGCCAGCCAGGGTGACCTCGAGGCGCGGCTCGCGCTCGAGCTGAAGATCCACGCCGATCTCGATGCCCTCGACAAGGAGATCAACCACGCGCTCGCGGTGCGCGCCCAGCTCGAACAAGCGACCGCCGGCGGCCGGCTGACGGAGGCGCAGGCGTCGAATGCGCTCGCCGCCCTCACTCATGCGATCGACGGCGTCGCCCAGATGCACATGAAGGCGAGCGAAGGGAGCCTGCTCCACGAGACAAAGCTGCGGGATCACCTCGCGTACCTCGCCGCCGACATCGGCCTCGCGTACGTGCGGCCGACGCCGGCGCAGGCCGCGGTCTTCGAGCTCCTCGACGAGCAGACCGGGACCGGGCTGCAAGAGCTCCGAGCGGCAATTTCCACCGCCGACAGCCTAATCGGTGAGGGTAGCGGCGCGGGGCGATGAGCGGCCGCCGGTTGCGCGTGTCGGGTTATGGATAGGTCAGGGCCGAGACTCCTGGCGGGTTCGTGGGATGCCGAGGGCTCACAGGCGGGGTCCGAGCGTGCGGCGAGGTGAGAACTTGCGACGTGTTGTGAGGAATAGCCAGGAGCAGAGGGCGGTCACATGGTCCTGAAACGGGCTTGGATTGTGCTCGGGTTTGCTCTGCTGATGACAGCGTCCTGTAGGTCCACGACCGGAGAATCGGCTGCAGAGATTACGAGATGCCTGTTTTTCTCGGGTGGGGAGGTCCCAACCCAATCGACGGTAGTGGTGCGGTCCGACTCTTCTCTAGAGTTGCTGAGTCCCGGGAGGAGGCCCAGATTCGCAAGGCTCACGAAGTCTGAGCTGGAGCCACTACTGTCAGCCTTTGCTGCGCTAAAGGATGCGGTTTCTCGGGGGGACATCCCCTGTACGGAGCCGGCTCCTCAGTTCGATGAGGCACCTGGCGCGGTTATCGTTTTCAACGGCGTTGACTGTGAGTACAGTTGGTTTCATGTTCCGAGTGTCGTCAAACGCTTCGCTCTCCGTCTGGGCGGCCTCTCCAAGGGTCATTTCACAAGGAGGTTCTATGTATCTCCTTCGTCATGGCCTACGAGCTTCTGAGAGGGCAGTCGCCAGGGCCGGCGCTTTTGACACCTTCGTGGGATGCGCACAGGACCGTGGTGGCAACCGCCAACACTGCCTGTCGCTTTCGCTGTACTGTGAGCAGCTGAGCGTCATGGATGAGAGCACGTGAGCACGGGCTACCCTGAGAGGGAGCTTCTCAAGCTCCGGCCTTCGTTGATGGCTGCATTCTCTCCGGTCTACGGCTGGGAACTACAGTTTGCTCTCGTCCCCTGGCGCGGCTTGGTTCTCGGGCTTGTGTTGCTCGTCGCTGGAATGGTCGTGTTCCCCAAAGTCACCAGCCGCGCCGAGATCCTGATTCCTGCTTTGCTCGTGCTGCTGGCCGCGCCGATGGGCCTGGAGGTCATGCACCGGCGTGACGTGGTGACGGAATCCGCTCTTGTCAGGCAAAGGGGCGTCCTCGGGCGCGTCCGGAGTCGTGTTCACCTCGCGGAGATCTCACGTGTCGAGTACTCGTTCCCGCGGTGGGGGAGGTTCTGGGACGTGGGCGATATCGTGATCTTCAAGTCGGATGGACGGGTGCTCTTTCGGGGCATCCGCAGGCCGGCCGCGATCGCCCAGCTGATCCTCGACGCGAAGGCAAGAAGCCTCAGGATGACTGAGATATCAGCGGAGAATGTGCCTGGGATGTGAACTGAGGTTCTTTATCGATGCTTCGGTGCCACGTATCACTGTACGACTTTGCAACCCTTGATGTGACAATGTGATACATGGCACCCTTGCTTGCGAAGTTCGTCATCGGCGGCTATTTGTTCTTCTATTCGCACAAAATCCCGGCCTTCCGGAGGGTGCTCGTCCGGGACGTCGCCGAGCCCCCGCCTCCGCCAACCGCTTCAGACCAGCCCCTCTGTCCCCATTGCGGCGCCCCATACTCCCCAGAGGACTACCGCCCGGGCGGACCTGAGCCCAGGTGCTCACGGTGCAAGGGGGTCCTCCCGATCACTGTGGCCGATGACTCCGCCTGACGGCTGGCTGCAGCGCACCTCGTCACTTCGGGCGCATAGGTGGTAGCCATGTTTGCGCAAGCTGGCCGATCTGAATCAGAATGAAAAGCAACCGACCCCGAGGGCCCACCCCAAGGAGTCGCGCAGGAACTCCACCGCGTGGTCTTCGATGCACGGCCCGTGCGCCAGGATCACCACCTGCGGCTCCCAGGCGAGCACCTCGCGCAGAACCTCGCGCACGCGCTTGCGCCTCCAGAAGGTCGGACGGAGGAAACGCGCGGTGGAGCCCCGTGGGGCGAGCACCCGGTTGGCGGCGGCGAACCAGCGGTGCAGTCGGTTGAGCGAGTCTGGATCGTGGTTCTCGATCAGGTCGCCGAGGATGAGGGTGCGAGAGGGACGGTGAAAGAAGACGACCTCGCTGAGAACGCTGCCGGGCACAATGCGTTGGTCCACGACCTCCGCCCAGGTGGCGGGGGCCTCCGCCCCGAGGTTGGCCGCGAACGACAGATCGGGCCGCTTCCGTCGCAGCCCGGGCGGGGCGTAGATGTGCGCGTGGGGATACTCGGCAGCCCACTCCCCGAGGAAGCGGTGATGGAACGCATTGGGGGTGACGATGTGGCCCACGCTCCCGAGGGTGTCGACGCCCTGTGCCGCCGCGAGCTGCACCGGCGAGTGCACCAACAGTGCGCCGTCCGGGAGCGCGATCACCGTCGAGCGCAGGGCGAACGGGAAGCCCAGGAAACGGATCTGATCGCCCTCGACGGTCCAGATCCCCGGCCCGATCGCTCGCCACCGTGGGCCGAGTCCTGGCGGGTAGTCAGAGTACGGCGACATGGGATTTCTCGCGGGAGATGGACCGTGTGCGATAGAGCCAGAGCGCCGTGGCAGCGCAGTAGCTGCTGTTTCCGCACCTCTGTTCATAGCGACACTCGTCAAGCGCCTGATGCGGCGGCGATAGAAAGCTCCTCTTCTGCCATGCGCCCGGCTCCATCTCAGGACCAGGATACACTCGTCAACCCTGGAGCCGGAGAGCACGCGGAGCTCAGCCGAACGTAACGTCCGCCTGGGTCACGAAGACCTCGGACCGCAGCCGCGCAGAGTTCTCTCCAGGGTCGGCACTCGAGGAAGAGCTCGATGGCTTCGCGGAGGTTGGCCCGCGCTTCCTCGACCGTCGCCCCCTGGCTCGCTACAGCGAGCTCAGGACAAAGAGCGGCCCAGACATCGTCGTCTCTTTCGATGATCGCAGTCAGGCTGCGTGTGCTCATCCTCTTGCACCTTCGTCCCTTGGCGCTCCGTCGGCAGTCCATCTTCGCGCCTGATGCCAGGACGGGCCACCAGAAGAGACTCCTCGGCTCCGCCCTCGCCGCCTTAGCGGTCCTCACTCTCGATCGCCGGCAGGGCAGGGAGCTTCGGCGATCCTCAGGAAACCGCCAGACTCGTTGGACTGAACACGGAAGCGGGACGCCGGAGCTGGCCTCATCCGCCCAGCTCTTGCTCGAGCATGGTGTGAAGATCGGCCGGAATCGTCTGAGGCTGCTGGCTGTCGAGGTCGATGAGAACGGTGGTGACCGTGGCAGCAAAGCAGGCAACTCCATCTCGCCGGCGGCGGATACGGTAGCTGAAGGTCACCGAGGTCGTCCCGATCTTCTCCACCGACAGCTCCACCACGGCTGTGTCGCCGTAGGTGAGTGGCGCGGTGAAGGTCGAGTCGATGGCCACCGTCGGGAAGCCGAGCCGACGCACCCGGATCAGATCGGGGTAGGAGATCGATGCCGCGCTGTCGAAGAAATCCTCGAAGGCTGCATGACAGAGATGGAAGTACTTCGGGTAGTAAACGATGCCGGCACCATCGACGTCGTCGAAACGGATCTTGTGAATCGAGGTGAATGCCATGAGCCCATTGTAGGAGAAACGAGCGTCGCGGTTTTCACCAACTGATTCCAGGAGCTCCCCAGGGTGCTGCACCTCCTCGCCCCGAATCGCCGAAGGGCCTCCTTCGGTGCAAGGCTTCAGGAAGTCGGGAAGTCAGGAGGAAGCCAGTCACGCCACTGCGCTATTGTCGGCCCGAGCTTGCCGAGAGCCGGGCTCCGGCCCGAGTGAGGCTACGGCTGTGGCAGGCTGGGTAGGGGAGCCCGCTACCATGGCACTTGGAGGTCAATAACCCATGGCGCATAAAGCCCTGCTGCAACACAAAATGTCACTTCGGACGCATAAGTAAGAGTTAGGCTGCGTTTTCGCGATGCGCTCCTACTATGACGAGCTCTCGGCAGCGCGCCTTCGAAGCTGCTACGAACTCGGGCCTCCCGAGGTGCAGGCTTACCTGAAAGCCGAGATTGACTTTATTCTCGCGTCCATCAATCCCGGTTCACGGGTCTTGGAGCTGGGGTGCGGCTACGGGCGTGTGCTGGGCGCTCTGGTCCCCGGTTGCGCTTGGCTTGTTGGCATTGACCTCTCGCTCCCCAGCCTGGCACTCGCGCATCACGAACGTCTCGCCGGCTCAGCCGTGTCGCTAGTCCAAATGGATGCGTCGGCTCTTGGCTTCCGGCCTGCATCCTTCGATATCGTCTGTTGCCCGCAAAACGGCATCTCTGCTCTTCATGTCGATCAGCAGCAACTCATCGCTGCCACACTTCGCCTGCTGAGACCAGGGGGTAAGGCCCTGTTCTTCAGCTATGCGGATGCCTTCTGGCCCCATCGGCTTGCTTGGTTTCGGATTCAAGAGGCTCATGGCTTGATCGGCGAGATCGATGAATCGGCCACTGGCAACGGCACGATCGTTTGCAAGGACGGCTTTACGGCCACAACCGTTTCCCCGGACCGGTTTGTGGACCTCACACGCGAGCTCGCCGCCAAAGTGACGGTTTCGGTGTTGCGGGACTCAAGCGTGGTTTGTTCGATCACCAATGACAACGCAGCCTAACGAGTCGTTGCCGCGGACCGCAACCGCCGCTGCCCCACACCCACCCGCCCAAGCGGCCGTATGCGTCCGCTGAACTCCAGCGTTGAGCGCCGATATTCGGAGAGGCCATGAAGTTCGAGGACATCGGCGAGACATACGAGTTCGTCTGCCATGTGCGGGGACCGACACTTTTGGCGCTTTCGTGGCAAGCCGCCAGGCCCATAGCCGAAGTCCGAGCGTGAAGCGGCAGGTGAGAAGCTGATATGTGGCGCCCTCACCCCGTCGGTCTCCGACCTGCTCGCTCCCGCCATCACCGGGGTGTAGGAGGAGCATCCCACGCGCCGGGTTGTCTCATTCCTCGTGGTAGGAAGACGGGGAGCCGGTCAGGCCTTCCACGATGCACACGGCACAGGATCAAACACAAATAAATGAGTATGATACCTGGTGTCAGCACCCCACACCCACCCTTGACATGGTCTACCCACGGCCTATCATTGTCTCAGGTGATCCGGGAAAACCTACGTTCGTCAGGTTCCACAGCCTGCAAGGTGCGGAAGCGGGCTGGAGAAGGAGGGGCAAGCTATGTCAAGGGGTAGCGTCTGGCGTCTATTCGGCACGATCGTTCTCGCCTCTGCTACGGCCTTCACTGCGGGACCCTCGCTCGCTCAGGACGATGGGGACGGTACGCAGCAGGAGCAACAGGCTGCACAGAAGCGACAGCAAACCCCAGAGGAGGTTCAGCAGAAGTTCGTAGAGGAGGTGGTCGTCACCGCGCAGAAGCGGGAAGAGAACGAGCAAAAGGTGCCCGTCGCGATTACCGTGTTGTCCGGTGAGGATCTCGGCGCCATCACGACGGGAGGCCCGGACATCCGCTTCCTCTCGGCACGAGTGCCGAGCCTTACCCTCGAGTCGTCGTTTGGGCGCGCCTTCCCCCGATTCTATATGCGGGGCCTGGGCAACACTGACTTCGACCTCAACGCGTCACAGCCGGTCTCGATGGTGGTTGACGGGGTGGTACTGGAGAACCCGGTGGTCAAGGGCATGCCGCTGTTCGATCTGGATCGTATCGAGATCCTGCGCGGACCGCAGGGCACCCTGTTCGGGCGCAACACGCCCGCGGGCGTGATCAAGTTCGAGACCAAGAAGCCGACCCGGGACTTCGACGCCAACTTCCGTTTGTCGTACGGTACCTTCGACACTGTCGATTTCAGCGGCGGCGTCGGAGGCCCAATCACGGACACCCTGGCCTATCGCTTCTCGGGGTTGTACGAGTCGCGCAGCGACTGGGTCCACAACAGGTACGCCGGTCCCGAGAAAGACCTCGGCGGCTACACGACCACGGCGTACCGGGTGCAGTTCCTTTGGCAGCCGAACGAGGATTTCAGCGGCCTGCTGAACGTCCACGGCTGGAACATTGACGGTACGGCGCGAATCTTCCGCGCCAACATCATCCAGAAAGGGTCCGACAGGCTTGTGCCTGGATTCGAGCAGGACGAGGTCTGGCAGGACGGCAAGAACAAGCAGGAAATCTCGTCGTTCGGCGCGGTGCTGAAGCTCGACTACGATCTCGGCGCCGCCACCCTGACCTCGATCACCGGCTATGAGTCGATCGACGACATGTTCAGCCGCGGCGACATCGACGGTGGCTACGGCGGGGCTTTTGACGGCGTCGAGCCTTACGGACCGGGGTTCATCCCGTTCGCGTCGGAGAGCGCCGACGGAATACCCTCCCTCGAACAGGTTACCCAGGAGCTCCGGCTCGCCAGCAACGGGTCCGGACCGTTCCGCTGGCTGGTTGGTGCGTACTACTTCAGCGAGGACGTCAGCATCGACTCCTTCAGCTACAACTCATACCTACCCGGCAACCCGCAGAACGGCCACGCCACACAGCGGCAGAAGAGCGACTCGTACGCCCTGTTCGGCTCCGTTGACTACCAGCTCTCCGACCAGTGGTCGGTCAAGGCGGGGCTGCGGTACTCGCACGACAAGAAGGACTTCGTCGCCGATCGTCCGCAACCGTTGTTCCAGCCGCCGCTGGTTGCACCGATCAGGCGCAGCGTCGACGGCAACAACGTGAGCGGCGACCTCTCCGCGAGCTATGCGGTGAACGAGGACGTCAACGTCTTCGCGCGCCTCGCAACCGGCTACCGCGCACCGAGCATCCAGGGGCGCATCATGTTCGCGCCTGACTTCGATGGGGGCACCAACCCGGCCACCAACGGCGTCACGGTGGCGAAGGACGAGAAGATCACGTCGTTCGAGGTGGGGATGAAGTCGATCGTGGCCGACAGACGGCTGCGGCTCAACCTCACCGCCTACGTGTTCCAGATGGACGGGCAGCAGCTCACCGCGGTCGGCGGCCAGTACAACATCGCGACGCTGCTCAATGCCGACAAGACCGAAGGCCACGGTTTCGAGGCCGACATCGAGTACATCGCCAACGAACACGTGTGGGTGACACTCGGTGCGAGCTGGACCCCGACGAAGATCAAGGACAGGAACCTCCGGGTGTCGCCATGCGGGTTGGGTGGAACCGTGTGCACCGTGCTCGACCCCATGGCTCCCGACGGTACGGTCTACGTGGACGGTAACCGCTTGCCTCACGCACCCGAGTGGATCTTCAACGGCATCATCAACTATCGGTCGTCGCCGACGTCCAAGGGGTTCTTCGGCAGCCTGGACTGGGCCTACTTCAGCAAAAAGAGCTTCTTCCTCTACGAGTCGAAAGAGTTCAACTCCGACGGGCTGGAGATCGGGCTGCGCCTTGGCTACGCCTGGAACGAAGGCAACTACGAGGTTGCGCTGTATGGGCGCAACATCGCCAACAAGGTCATCATCGAAGGTGGCATCGACTTCGACAACCTCACCGGGATGATCAACGAGCCGAGGACGATCGGCGTCGAGTTCGTCGGCAAGTTCTGAGGCCGCGGCAGAGGGGCAACGGCAGCCTCTCCCACAGGGCGGGGGGAGCGGAGAATCCTCCCGCCCTCGCGGAGAGAGGCGCCGTGCTCAGCTACTGTGACCGTGCGATTGCCGAGTAGGAAACATTACCTTTGACTGAGACGTCGTGAAAGTCCTCCTCACCGGATCTTCGGGCCGGGTCGGTCGCGCCATTTACGCTCGTTTGAGTGACGAGCATCGTGTGATCGGCCTCGATGAGAGGCCCGCAGAAACCACTCACATCGTCGCGAGCGTGACGGACACTGCTCGACTGAGGTCCGCTCTGGCGGGAGTGGACGCAGTCGTCCATACGGCCGCGCTGCATGCGCCGCATGTAGGTGTCGCCGGCAGGGCCCAGTTCGAATCGGTGAACGTCCGCGCCACTGCTTCCCTCGTGGATCTGTGTTTGGCCGCCGGAGTCGGCAAGCTTGTCTTCACCAGTACGACCGCCCTCTACGGTGATGCATCAAGGCAGCGCGGCCAGGCAGCGTGGATTGACGAGAGGACCGAGCCTCAGCCGAGGACGATCTACCACCGGACCAAGCTCAGGGCCGAGGAGATCGTCAGGGAGGCTTCCGCCTCGGGGAAGCTGAGCTCGACGGTCTTGAGAATGTCGCGCTGCTTTCCCGAGGCCGCGAACCTGATGGCCGCTTACCGGTTGCATCGGGGAATCGACGCCCGGGATGTGGCGGAAGCTCACCGGCTTGCGCTCGAGGACTCGCCGGAGAGGTTCCGCCTCTTCGTGGTATCTCATCCCACGCCGTTCACACCTGCCGATCTGGAAGCCTTGTGGCGCGACGCACCGTGCGTCATTCGTCGTAGGGCGTCCGGGCTTGCGCTTGCTATGCAGAGCCGCGGCTGGCAGCTGCCGCAGTCGATCGATCGCGTCTACTGCTCCTACCGAGCGCAAACAGATCTGGACTGGCGGGCACGATACGACTACGCGGAAGTCCTACGCGAGTTGGATCAGGGTTTGCCGTCCGTGTTGGCGCCCGCTTGACCAGGACGGATGGATGGGTGCCAGATAGGTACCGGGTTCGACAGCAGGGGAGACGATCGGCGGGGCCGCAGAGGAAATCCCTATCTCTTATGCCACGGCTCTCAATAACATTGGTTCTCCGGCCGGCAGGTCCGAGAGAGAATGGCGCCAGAAGATGGACAGCTTCCGGGGAAAGAGCCCTCCGGATGTGACCGGCAAGTCGGATTCAGGTTAAAGCACGAGACGACGTTGAAGAAGGCGTGATGAACAACCTAGTCTTTGTCACCTTCGAAATCCTGGTGGTGGTGGTAGCCCCCCTTCTCATTCTCTATTTGAAAGGGGATTGGCCGCTTCGTTCTACCATCCCTTGCTTGGTGACCATTCCTGTCCTCTGGTACTTGACCTATTCCCCGCTGCATGAACTCAGCCATGTAGTAGGCACTTATCTTGTTGGCGGTAGGGTCACCTATATCAAGCTGATTCCGCGTTTCTGGATGGGAGAGTTTTCCGGTGGCGCCATGATAACTCCGGAGGGATTCGTGCATGACTGGCAGTGGCTGGTCATGACGAGCTCTCCGTACATCCTGGATGTGGCTTGTGTCGCCGCCGGATACGCGGTCCTGCGCCGTCGCTTCTTCAGGCATTCCTTTGCCGTGGGCTTCACTTTCATGCTTCTGTGCCTGCGGCCTGCCTTCGACCTCGTCTGCGAGACGGTGGCCCTCATCGCCGGCGGGAGGGGCGACCTCTACCACACAGAGAAGACCATCGGAGGGGCCACGATCTGGACCCTCCTGGCCGTATCCATAGGTGCATCCGCAACAACTGTTTTCATCGTCTTGAGACGGTTCACTGAGCGCCCGACATCGGCGCCACCGGTTTGAATGCGTATGTCAATGCGGCCCGGAGCCTCGAGAGCTTGAGGAGACCATGTACTACTCCCCTCCCAAGAAGTCGGTCTGGGGCCACTCACTGCGGAAGATGACGCCTGAGATCCAACGGGAGCGGGTCGAGGCGTTCTTGTCCAGGTCGGTTTCCAAGTATGTCTTCGCTACAGGCTCAGTGTTCTTCGTGCCGACGACCTTCCCACCGTCTGGGTCATCCGAGCTCGACCGGCACTTTGCACGTCTCCTTGGGTTCTCCGACCCGCAGCCCGGCTTGTCACACCTGAGCGAGGAGCAGTTCGAGGTCTGCTTCCATGAGCTTCTCGTCAGACCGTCGCTCTTCGAACCGGGGAGGGGAGGCGCGACGGTCACTGCTCACTACACAATCTCGGCCTGGAGTATTGAGGGTTCTTCCGTAGGAACAGGCAGCATGTTGGGGGTGTACTACGGCGGTAAGCCGCTGATCATCCCGGGATTCGCGTTCGACACGATGGAGGTCTTTGACTACTTGCAGAGCACGTTGCATGCGGTTGGTCTGTGCAAGCTGAACCCCAAGCACATCAAGGGACGCAAGCCGTGAGAAGGGGGTCTCACGGGGCCGCCTGACAGGTCGTTGCTGCGGACCACACCCGCCGCTGCCGCTGCCCGCTCGGATCGGTGCCGCATATCACCTTCTGATGATTCCGTACAGGTCCGATAGCCGAGGCACCGGCGTGATGCGAAGGGCGAGAGGATGATGGGCAGCACCGCCCCGACAGGGTCCGTCGCTCGACCGCGGGGCTCAGCTCAGGATCAGCCGAACACCACCGAGGTCCTCGATGCGATGTGGGAACTGATCGCCGGGCGTGCCGATGAACATGTAGTTCTTGGGTACCGAGAGGCGCTCGGACAGAAGCTCGATGATCTCCGGCCCGAACTCCCCCTTGACGGCGAGGAAGTCGATCCTGAGCTCCGGGTAGAGGTGGTCGATATCGGCGAGGTGCCCGGCGAGCGCATCGGGGATTTCATCCTCGTGCCGGTAGACGTGGACCACACTCATGAGGTTGGTCTGCTCATTCTCGAGGACATAGAGTGCGGCGCGGTTGAGCCCCGCCGGGTCGTCGCCCTTGCTGAAGTAGACCACCGACCTGCTGCTGATCTCGGCGATCTTGACCCGCACCCACTCGTGGACCCAGCGGTTGGCCGCCAGCACCCGGTCGGACACCGAGTGGGCGACGAACAGCAGCCCGCGCATCAGGTGCACCCGCGCGAACATCAGTGCCACCGCCGCACCCACGGCCAGGCCGTACTCGGCGAACACCCGGATCGACGTCGGATCGAGGAGCAGGTTGCCGAGCAGGCCGAGGAGCGCGGCTGCCAGCGCCACCACCACCGTCGGCCAGGACGCACGCTGGCTGCGCGGCAGCTTGGCCCGGCGCACCTTGAGCAGCATGTTGCCGACCGCGAACAGCGCCATCACCGACAGGAACGAGATCGTGTAGACGCCGGCCAGGGTCGAGACGTGGCCGGCGGTGGTCGCCAGGATGGCGAAGCAGACGGTGAAGAACAGCAGGATGATCCAGTGGTTCGTCCGCCGCAGGCGGTTCTCGCGCAGCAGGAACTGGGGCAGGCACCGGTCCAAGCCCATTCGCCGCACCAGGCCTGTGACGCCCACGTACGAGGTCAGCACCGCGCCCGACAGCACCAGCACGGCGTCGATGCTCACCCCGTAGCGCAGCCACTCGCCGGCGCTGAGCTGGCCCATGCGGGCCAGCAGATCGGGCGGTACGGCCTGGATCTGGTCGAGGGGCAGCAGGCCGAGCGACAGCAGGCTGATGAGGGGGTTGAACACGAGCACCGCGATCCACATGTTGCGCAGCGTCTTGGGAAAGACGCCGACCTTTTGCTCCTCGATGAAGTTGGCCGAGCTCTCGAACCCGCTGATCCCCAGCATGGCGGCCGCGAAGCCGAAGAACAGGGCGTGGAGCACGCCGTCCGTGCTCGGCATTGCCCAATTCGCCATCAGCATCGACGGGTCGTGAATCAGCGCCGCGGCGCCGGCAACGGACAGCACCGTGAGGGTTGTCAGGTGGACGAGGAAGATCACCAGTGCGACCACCGCCGACTCGGTGATGCCGATGATGTTGAGCACGGCGAACACGCCGAGCAGGCCGACCGTGGCCCAGAACACGTCGAGGCCCGTGATCAGGTTGTGGGCGTAGTGCATCGCCTCGCTGGCCGAAATCACTGCCGTCGCGATGTAGCTCAGCAGGGTCAGGCAGGCCGCGCTCGCCGCCACCTTCTTGTTGGTCGTGTTGAGCAGCACGGTGTACGTGCCGCCGTTGAGTGGCAAGGCACTGCCGACCTCGCCGTAGACCTTGCGAAACAGGTACAGCACGCCTGCGACAACCAGCAGCGCCAGCGGCGCGAAGACACCGGCCTGCGCCGCGCACAGGGCCGAGACGTAGAGGCAGCTCGAGGTGATGTCATTGCCGCACACCGCGGTCGAGGTCCAGGCCCCCAGGGTGTGCCGCTTGACCTGGTCGAGGTGCGACACCGAGACGTTCGAGGTGTCGAGGTTGTCGATCCGGGCGGCCGTTCCCCAACCGGCGAACTCCCAGCTCTCGCCTGCGCCGATCGGGATGTCCAGGTTCCTCTCGGTGTCCGGCATTGGCCGCCACAGTGTACACGGAGCGCCGCCCCCAGAAGGTACCCGGCACATGAATCTTGTGTTTGGGGGGATGCGGCCGTGACCCCTGCCACCGACCCGCAGCGAATGCTGGAACACGTGGCCATGGGGGGCGTAGTCCCAAGAGGTGGAGGCATTTGCAGCAGGTGACGATGGGGTTGTGGTGGCAATGCCAGCTGATGCTGTTTGTTGCTCGCCCCGGGGTCACTCTGAGAACGCTGCTTTTCGAGACGCTGAGCCGGGATCGCACCAGATCATGCGTCCGGTTTGGGGTGTCAGCTCTGTCGGAGTCTTGCGAGATGGGGGCTAGCGGATGTTGCGCGCTCTGAAAGTAACAGTTGTGTTGGTGCTCGTCGCTGGTGCGATTCTGGTCGTGGTCGGGCCATCGGGAATCGCCCTGCAACGGCAGAGGTTCCTGGTGCATGCCGCTGCACGGGGCGATATCACTATTCTGAAGATCCTCCTGGCGTTAGGCGCCGATCCGAACTCTGATCTGACCGAAGAGAGCTGCCTGTACACGGCCGTGTGGTATCGGCACATTGATGCGGCTGACCTGCTCATTGCTCACGGTGCCAACGTCGATCTCAGGGACCGGTCAGGGTTCACGCCTCTCATGGCGGCTGCCAGCCGTGGTGACGACAACGCCGTCAGGTTCCTCTTGGAGAAAGGCGCAAGTGTGTCCCAGGTTTCAAGATGTGGGAATGCCATCGACATGGCTATCGCAGCGAAGCACATGAGCACCGTATCGATACTCAAGGCAGCAGGCGCGAAGCAGTCACAGACGGGGGGGTAGTGGGCGTGCCGGGTCACTCTCGTCTCCGTCCCAGACTTCCACGTTTCTTGGTTCAGGGAGACGTGCCAGCTACGCCATTCCGCCTCACTTTCCGAGATCGGCCGTCTCCCTGGCGGCGGAGACGTATGAGCACCCGTTGAGCCGTGGGGTGCACGGTTTCGCAGGTCGATGGCTCGTGAACGGATCGGGACGTGGAATCCTGACCATCGACCTGGCGCCGGCGCAGCGAGGATACGTGATGGGATTCCCCGTCCGCCTGCGGCAGTTGATGGTGAGTGTGGCGGAGCCCGCGGCGCTGGCGGCAGCATTCATAGGTTCCGCCTGATCGCGCGGGCGGGGCGGTCGAGCCGCTCCGCCGATGTCGGAAGCGGGCCCGGCAGGTGAGACGGGTGAGCGGGACGATCGCCTACGTGTGGGGGGACAGGACCCTCGCTTTCCACACGTGCAAGGTTTGCGGCTGCACCACGCACTGGGAGAACCTCGATCGGAGCCCGGACGCGCGGATGGCGGTCAACGTCCGGTTGGCGGATCCAGCTGACATCGCTCACATCCCGGTACGGCACTTTGACGGCGCAGAAACTTGGACCTACCTCGACTAGCGGTGGGTAGGTAGGTGGTAGCCTGGTAGCAGTCTGTCGTCCCATTCGGTCGAGCTCGAGATGGAGGAGATATGCGACGCCTTCAAACCGTCCTCTTTCTTGTCGCGATCCTGGCGCTTCTCGGCGCGATCCCCTTTGCAGGAAGGGTGATGGGCGACGTCCTGTGGCGGGCGGGGATCGCTGCGCTGCTGGTCGACGTCGTCTGCATCCTGCTGTGGCCCCAGCGAGGAGGCGATCGCTGACCGTGTGGCAAGATCCAGACCCAGGAGGAAGCCCCAGATGTCCGCGTACCTGATTGTTGAGCTGGGTGTTCACGATGCCGGCGGTTTCGAGGAGTACCGGATGCGCGTGCCGGCTCTGATCCAGAAGCACGGCGGTGAGTACATCGTACGGGGCGGTACGGTCGAGGTGATCGAGGGGTCGTGGCAGCCGCGCCGGCTCGTGCTGTTCCGGTTCCCGGATCGCGAGGCGATCCGAGCCTTCTTCGACGACCCGGAGTATGCGGAGCTGAAGGCGATCCGGCTCAGAACCTGCGACTCGACGATCGTGGCCGTTGACGGATTGGCCTAGCGCAGGGCGACGGGCGCCAGGAGTCGAACAGCCGGGAAGTCTCACCACCGGTGATACTCTCATTTGGATGCTGGAGTTCACGGTGACACACACCGCTCACCTGCCGGGCGTAGCGCCGGCCGGCCAATGAAAGGAGTTCCCGATGCCAGTCACGAACAAGGAGTCCGGGACGAATGTGCATGAGGTCGCCGACGGGATCTACCGCATCAACACGCCGGTCACGATCCCCGGTGCCGGCGGGTTCTCCTTCAACCAGTACCTGATTGTGGATGATGATCCCTTGCTCTTCCACGCCGGCCTCAGAAAGATATTCCCGCTGGTTCGCGAAGCGGTGGCGACCATAATGCCCGTCGAGAAGCTCCGCTACGTCACGCTGTCCCACACGGAAGCCGACGAGGCCGGGGCGCTCAATGAATGGCTGGCGGCTGCGCCTCAGTCTGTGCCGGTGTGCGGCCAGGTGGCGGCCATGGTGTCGATCGGCGACATGGCAGACCGGCCACCGCGCGCACTTGCCGACGGTGAGGTGCTCGATCTCGGCGAGCACTCCGTGCGCTGGTTCGACACGCCCCATCTGCCACACGCGTGGGACTGCGGGTTCATGATGGAAGAACGGACCGCTACGCTGCTGTGTGGCGACCTGTTCACCCAGGGGGGCGCCGATCTCCCCCCCATTACAGAGTCGGACATCCTCGGGCCGAGCGAGGCTTTTCGCCACGCGATGGACTACTTCTCGCACGCGAAGAACGCGCGCCAGATGATCGAGAGACTCGCCTCGACACAACCGGCGACACTGGCGTGCATGCACGGCAGTGCGTGGCACGGCGATGGGGCCGGACTGTTGCGTGCTCTTGGCGATGCGCTAACTGCTTGATTCCGAACGGCTGGTATGTACCTGTGCCTGGGCCGGCACTGTCGACACAATAGAGGCCCCGGCTTGCCGCAAGCTCGGTTGACGTGCGAGGGGGGCGTCGCTACGGTGCCCGCGCCCGACCGTGGCACACTGCCGGGAGGAGGTGCCCCCGATGTCTGATGTCGTCTCACCTCGCGAGGTTGCCGAGGCGCTCACGGAGCTGTGGTCCCCGCGGGTCATCGCCGAGCTCGACGACTCGTACGTCAAGGTCGCCAAGCTCCGGGGCTCGCTGGTCTGGCACAGTCACGACGACGAGGACGAGCTGTTCTTCATCCTCGAAGGCTCGCTGCGGATCGAGATGGAGGACCGCACGGTTCAGCTCGGCGAGGGCGAGGCGTTCGTCGTTCCCAAGGGCGTCCGTCACAACCCTATCGCCGAGCACGAGTGTCACGTCATGCTCATCGAGCGCAAGACCACCCGGCACACCGGCAGCGAGGTCACCGACAGGACCCGGAGCGTGGCCGAGCAGCTGCGGCCGGTGTGAAGCGCCCGTGTGGCCCGAGGGCAAAGGTGCTGGCACACGCATCCGCCATTCCGCCATCGTCGATATGTCCTCTTGCATCTACCCTCGCTGAGCTGGACCCTCGGGCGCTCCGGTGGTCTGGCGCGACTTGAGACGCTTGATGTCTCATAGGAGGAGGCTCATGACTGTCAGTCGAATCCTGCTCTCGGTCGCCCCTGCGGTGGCTCTCGCCGGATGTGAGTCGGCTCGCCGAGCGGAATCGTCTCACCTCGGCGACACTTGCCGGAACCTTCCTCCCTGCGCCGAGCTGCTTGGCCCCGGCGAGGCCGCTACAGACCATGCTATGAGCCCTAGCCGCAAGAAGCACGCGGACCGGATGGTTCGAAGAATCCGGAGGTCCTGGGAGGTGCCATTGTCTGCCGGCAACGGCTGCAGGGGCCAGGTCAGGGTTCGCCTGTGAAAATCGTCAAGCCGACCCGAGCTAGTCACACCTATACGCAACACCTGGTCGGCGCGCCTGATGCAGTCTTTCCATTGCTCTGCCCGGTTCGAGAGGCAGACTGGATCGAAGGCTGGGACCCAGTCTTGGTCGTCTCGTCGTCGGGCGTAGCCGAACCAGACTGCGTCTTCACGACACCAGCACCGCCGATCGAGGCGATCTGGTACGTCACCCGGCACGAACCGGAGACAGGGTTCGTTGAAATGATCAAGATCACGCCCAATGTCACGGCGTGCAAGCTGACCATCCAACTCCGTGCTGTGGCCTGCGGCTCAGAGGCGGTGGTTACCTACTCCCACACGAGCCTTGGTCCACAAGGTGACGCGTTCGTCGCCTCCTTCACCGAGGGCTACTACCGCGAGTTCATGCAGGACTGGGAGTCACGCATCAATCACTACTTGCTCCACGGTTCAGCGTTGCGAGCAACAGATGGCTAACCCTTCTCCCAAACGGGCACGCTACCGCGTGGCGCCGTTCCACCGTGCCGCACTGTCGCGTGCCGCTGAGCTCCAGCGGGAAGCGGAGGGAGTGATCTCAATGGAAAGCCCGGATACTATCCTGGAGTTTTGGTTCGGCAGTGAGTCAAACGACGCGGCCGTCGCCGAGCAGTGTTCGTCGCTCTGGTGGTCGAAGGACCCGAAGACCGACGACGAGATCCGCAGCCGGTTTGAACCCCTTGTACTCGCTGCAGAGTCCGGCGATCTCGATGACTGGCGGTCATCCGCCGACGGGAGACTGTCGCTGATCCTCCTGACCGATCAGTTCCCGCGCAACATCTATCGGGGTACACCGGCAGCGTTTCGGTTTGACCGAATTGCTCTCAACCTGTGTCTTGAAGGCCTGCGGACGCGAGCGGACAGGAGTCTCCGGCCTATCCGAAAAGTGTTCTTCTACTTGCCTCTTGAGCACTCCGAAGATCTCGAGCACCAGCGCCAAAGTGTGCTGCTCTTTCGAAACCTCGCCGACGACGTCTCCGTGGCTCTCAAACCCGTTTTTGAAACGTATGTAGACTATGCCCACCGTCATCAGGTCATCATCGAGAGGTTTGGCCGGTTCCCACACCGGAACTCGCTCCTGGGCCGCCAGTCGACGCCGGAGGAGATCGGTTTCTTGGAGGAACCTGGTTCGTCTTTCTGAGCCCAACAACTCGCGGCGGCACTCCTCAACTCGCGGCTGTGCCGCTCGCAGCAGGTTGCGAGTGAATGATCCGGGTGAGATGGGCGCACGCAGCGCGGTTGAGCAAGGGACGGCACAGAGGGCACAATGGCACGTGTCCGCTCAGCTCGAGAGCGCTGGGCCGTTTTCCTGAACGACTGAAGTCCGTTGTGGCAACGCCAAGGGAGCAGTTCCTGTTGGCGGAAGCGTTGGCGACCCGGGAGGCGAGTCTGCAGAAGGGTCCGCCGTTTGACAAGCCTCTGAAGTGGAGAATACCGCTGCGAAGCGCAACTTCCCGCCCATGCGGCGGAATGCGTCCGCTCTACACTAACCGCTAGGCAAACAGAGGAGGACAATCATGGCGCCTGATCCGCTGGATTTCTACCTGGACCGAATGGCAAGGGCGTATCAAGAGCAGGTTTGGGCGGTTGCCCTCGTTGGCGGACTCTGTGTTTTCGTTGCGGCACATGCGGAGCGGTTGTTGGGAGCATTCAACCTGTGGACTGTGACCTGGGCCGTCGTCTTACTCTCTGTTCTTACCCTGGCGTTCGTGTGGAGCCGTCACTTTATCTTCGTGAACTACGACCGGCGTACCAAGGCAGCTCTCGAGACCGCAGCTTCTGGACCCGTCGATGGGGTTCCGCCGGCGCTTGTTGCCCTGGCCCGCTGGTCGGGCGTTTCCTTGTACTCACTGATCGTCATCGGGCTGGCCGTCACCGCTCTGAGGATGCTGGCGATTGCCAACGGGAAGATGGGAGGCTGACGGGCGCCGGCGCCGGTCCGTTCCTGCTTGCAACGTTGATGCTGTGTCTGGATGATGCCCCTGTCAGCCAGCAGCTCGCCGCGCCGAGCCGAAGGGATCCCGATGAGACGAACCGACAAGGAGATCACCGACCGCTCCGAGATCGATGGGATCATCCGCGGCAGCACGGTGTGCCGGCTGGCCTTCGCGGTCGGGGAAGAGCCGTACGTCGTTCCCGTGTCTTTCGGCTACGACGGCGACAACCTGTACTTCCACTCCGCCGCCACCGGCAAGAAGATCGACTGCATCGCGGCCAACAACCGCGTCTGCTTCGAGCTCGAGCGCAACGTCCAATTGGTCACCCACCCGGGAATGGCGTGCAAGTGGTCGTTCTCGTTCGAAAGCGTCATCGGCTACGGCACCGTGCACGAGCTCGACTCGCCCGGGGAGAGGGCAGCGGGGCTCAACCACATCATGGCGCACTACTCCGGGCGCGAGTGGGAGCTCGATCCGGCCGTACTGGCAACGACCCGGGTCTGGCGGGTCGAGGTCCTCTCTGTTTCGGGAAAGCGTGCAACGCACAAGGAAGCCTGAAGGGCAACAGTCCGCGGCTGGCTCAAGCTCGCTCGCGAGGCGGGCGGCAGTTGATAAGCTCTTGGGCAGAGGCTCATTGGGAACAACGGCTCACCAACGGCTGCGAGGGCGTGGCATGACGCCAGGCCAGCGGGAGCTGTCCCTATGATGCAGCCCACGTCAGGCACGACCGACACTGCACGGGGATTCACTCGACACGAGGTTTGGCTCCTCGTTTGCCTCGGCATCGCGGTTCTTCTGACTCGGCTGCCATGGATCTCAGCAGGCTACGGAGCGGACCCGGATGCCTACAGGGTCGTCAATGCGGCAAGGCACATCGCGAGAACGGGTAGCTACGCTGCGTCACGGCTGCCCGGGTTCCCGGTCTACGAGTACCTCACTGCCCTCACACCGGCCTCGACGAGCGTTCTGTTCTCCAACGGGCTTACGGCGGCGTTCAGCTGTGTCGCAGTGGTCTTCTTCGCGCTCATTCTTCGCTTCTTCGAGATCAAACACTACCTCTTACTGAGTCTGACGTTCGCGTTGACACCCGTGGTCTACATCAACAGCACCACGACCATGGACTACATGCTCGCGCTGGCCTTCATGCTCGGTGGCACCTACTTCGTGCTTGCGCGGCGTGCGCTCGTCGGCGGGCTGCTCCTGGGTCTGGCCATTGGCTCGCGGATCACGTCCGGCGCCCTGCTGCTCCCCCTTTCCTTGTGGATTCTGCAGGAAGAGAAGGGACGACCCGGTTACAAGGACACGGCTCGCCTCTGGGCAGCCACACCGGCAGCCGGCGGTCTGTGCTTCTTGCCGGTGGTTCACCGCTACGGCCTCGGCTTCTTCACGTTTCATGACGTTTCGGGATACCCGGGCATGGCCTACCTGATCAGGAAGGGCATCGTGCAGGTGTGGGGTCAACTAGCCGTTCTGGGATTCCTGGCCCTCGTTCTTCTCGCTCCTCTGACCGTCAAGAACCTCAAGGAAGTGTTCCGGCAACCGAGGCTCAGGCACGGACTCGTACTGTGTGCCACCGTCGTCGTTCTCTACTCGGCTGCCTTTACTCGTCTGCCGCAGGAGTCTGCGTACCTCATTCCGGCGGTGCCGTTCACTCTCCTTTTCGCGGCCCTGGTCTTCCGGAGTCGGTTCGTGGACTACCTTTCCGTGGCGATCATGCTGTCCTCATTTGTGACGATCGGAGGAAGAGGGCTGGCGTTTTCGGGGCCAATTGTGAACGACCATCGAATGCGCGAAGCGCGAGTCCGGAACACGCAGGCTGTAATCTCGGCCGTGGCTCGCTTGCCGGGTCACTGATGCTGGGTTGGACGATCCTGCTGCTGTGGGCTAACCGCAGGCCCGTGGAACGCCGCGGAGTCCTGCTGATCACGAGCGTCGTCATCCTCGGCTTGATGGCGAGCGGCCTGTTTGCGGTGTCGGCGGGGTTCATGAGCTTCACTGGCGTGGCGCCGATCCTCGTGTTCCAGGTGCTGTTGATCGCGCTCTTTGCAACGAGCTACGTTGGATCGGTGAGACGAGATCGGTAGGGCTCATGGTGCCTCGAAAGGAGAGAGGATGGCCGAGGAGTCCAAGACGGCGGCCGCCGAGTACCGGACGCTGGACACGCCGGGCGGGCTGGCCGTGCGGGTGAGTGCTGGGGTACGGAGGGACCGGATCTTGGGGGTGCGGTCTATGATCCGGCGGCGAGCCAGTTCTCGGACCTGGCATTCAACGGCATAGCTTGATCTGCTTCCGGCCCCTAGCCCAAGCCGAAGCACAGGATCTAGAAGGTACCGGACGATCGGCTGGGCCTGTGGGAGGACGTCGCGCTAGAATAGTGTTGAGCGAGGACGAAGGCAATGAAGTACAAGATCGCGCTTCGCAAGACCGAAGAAGGGTACTCCGTGTCGGTGCCCGGCCTGCCGGGCTGCTGGTCTCAGGGGGCCACCGAGGAGGAGGCCCTGAGGAACATCCAGGAAGCCATCAGGGATTACCTATCGGTCATCGACCAGCAGATCGATCCCAAGGAGGTGCGTGAGATCGAAGTGGCGGTCTGACTGTGCCCAAGGTGCCCGGTGTCAACCATCTCGATGCCGTTCGCGCCCTTCAACGGGCCGGCCTCAAAATCGCGCACCAGGGCAAGCATATCGTCATGACCGATGGTTGACGGATTCTCACCATTCCACGCGCCAACCCGATCAACGCCTTCACCATGGCCGGGATCGTCCGAGATGCTGGCCTCACGGTAGCGGAGTTCCGGCGCCTGCTATGAGCCGCCCGGCCGGCTGCTGTACGCACGGCTGCCGAGCCGTGGGGATGTTCTCTTGATCACATACGTCGTAACCGGCGCCTTCGGGTACTCGGGCAGGTACATCGCCGCCCGGCTCTTGGACGAGGGCCACACCGTCCGCACGGTGACCAACTCGCTGCACCGGAGGAATCCGTTCGGCGGCCGGGTCGCTGCGTTCCCGTTCTCGTGGGAGGAGCCGGACAAGCTGGTGGCCGCGCTCGCGGGTGCGGACGTTCTCTTCAATACCTACTGGGTCCGCTTCAACCACCGCGAGTTCACGCACTCCATGGCGGTCGAGAACACGTTGCGCCTGTTCGATGCCGCGCGCCGGGCGGGGGTCCGGAGGGTGGTCCACGTCAGCATCACCAACCCGTCGCTCGACAGCGAGCTCGAGTACTTCAGCGGCAAGGCGCGTCTGGAGCAGGCGCTCATCGAGTGCGGGCTTTCCTACGCCATCCTGCGGCCCGCCGTGCTGTTCGGGCGGGAGGACATCCTGGTCAACAACATCGCGTGGGCGCTGAGACAGCTCCCTGTGTTCGGAGTGTTCGGAGACGGGCAGTACCGGCTGCAACCGATCTTCGTCGACGACCTGGCCGCCCTGGCCGTGGCTCAGGCTGGGGGCTCCGACAACGTGATCATCGATGCGATCGGTCCCGAGACCTTCACCTTCCGCGACCTGGTCGAGACGGTGGGGAAGATCATCGGCAAGCGCCGCAGGATCACTTCGGTGTCGCCCGCGTTTGGCTGCGCCGTGGCAAAGGTCATCGGCCGGCTCGTCGGCGATACCTTCTTGACGCGCGAGGAGATCGAGGGGCTGATGCAGGGTCTTCTGTGTACCGACTCCGAGCCCGCCGGGACCACCAGGCTCAGCGAGTGGGCCCGGGCGCACGCGGGCACCTTGGGCCTGCGCTACTCGAGCGAGCTGGCGCGGCGAAGAAACCGGGACGAGGAGTATGAGAGGGTTTGAGAAGGTGTCCGTTTCTCCATGTGGATCGGTTCGGGCTTGCGAAGGAGGTGCGAAGCTCGAGGAGCTCCGCAACGGGCTGAATCGACAGCCAGCGGCCAGTTTCGGAGGCGTCCGTAAGTCGGCCTGTAACATGAGACCCTGAGACCGCGTTCATCGGCATGGGAGTGTCCAGGTGAGACCAACCCGCTCCTTCACCCTCCGCCAGATCCCGGGACCATTCGGGATCGTTCAGCTGCCCGCGGATAGCTCGGTGCCGCAGTGGGCGCTCGGGCCGTGTACCTTCTCCGCCGTCGTGCGGACGGAGCAGGAGCTCTCAATCGTCTCTCCACGGGCCCGGCTGCCGGCCGATATCAAGGGCGAAATCAGCTGGGCCTGCCTTCGGGTCGAGGGGTCTTTCGACTTCTCCGAGATCGGTATACTGGCGAGCATTGCCGGGCCGCTGGCGGTGGCCTCGGTGAGCATCTTCGCGGTCTCCACCTACGACACCGACTACGTTCTCGTCCAGGAGGACCAGCTCGCCGCAGCCACGCTCGCTCTGGAATCGGCCGGTCATCGTGTCGAGCTTCTGTGATCCGTCGCTGCAGGGGCCCGGTCAGCCGACCGGAGCACACCTCGGAACAGCCGGTCCAGGAGAGTGGGGTCGAGTAAGCTGCTTTCCGTGGATGTAGATGCCTACCTCCGTCGGATCGGGTATTCGGGTCCGCTGGCGCCGAATGCTGAGACCCTGCGGCGGCTGCAGCTGGCCCACCTGCTGTCGGTGCCGTTCGAGAACCTGAGCATCCACGCCGGTGAGGCCATCGTCCTCGACGACGAGCTCCTGTTCGAGAAGATCATGCGCCGCCGGCGAGGCGGCTTCTGCTACGAGCTGAACGGGCTGTTCGCCGGGCTGCTGCGGGCGCTGGGCTTCGAAGTGTCAGTGCTCTCCGCCGGGGTCGCGAACGACAAGGGAGGCTTCGGCCC
>Ga0315542_1000301_pt1 | contig 30080 bp, 24 predicted proteins | sample SalMarSW160120MG_FD_202541 | JGI IMG/M metagenome (GOLD analysis project Ga0315542, IMG submission 202541) | Salt marsh sediment microbial communities from the Plum Island Ecosystem LTER, Massachusetts, United States - Salt Marsh Sediment SW1601-20 ...
GCCCTCGAAAGCCACACGAGACGTCGTGCCCTGCCTCCCCAAGACAACCTGCTGCGCCATGGCGGGGAACGAGGTGACGGTGTAGTCGGCCGTCGTGAACTGCTGATAGATGAGAGGTGCGCGCCGATCAACGGGACGCTGCCAGGCAAGCATGAAGGCGGCGGCGTCGACAGGGTTGGCCAGGACGAATCGTTCGCGATCCCAGTAGAGGTCTGGTGTGTTCAGGCCCATCACGTCAACCACTGGGCGTCGGCCGAAATAGCGGACGGCGCCGGCGTCGGTGGCGGCGATGCGAGCGTCCGCCGGCAGGTGAGTGTCCAGCCAGCAGCCCATAGCTACTTGTACCTCATTAATGTTGCGCACATCATTGTGGTAATGCCGCGCGGCCGGAACGAGGGTCGCTGCTGAGCCGAGGAGAGCAACGGCAAGGACGAGAGCCACCGGCAGCTGCCGCCAGAGGCGCTCGAGATGCGCTCCGCCGTGCGACGCGGCTAGGACGAGACCCGCGGCGAGAAGCGGGACCGCTGGCAGGTCATAGCGCACGTGGTAGAAGGCCGCCGGATCGATGGGTGCCGACGCGACCGCCACTGCAAGGACGAAGCTGACGCCGGCCACTAGCGGCAGCATGTCTCGAGCGCGCACGCCAGGCGTAACGAAGCCCAGGAGCGCAAGCCAGCCCAGATGCCACCGCAACGGCGGCACCCGGTCGAGGATCGCCGTGACGGTGGTTGCCAGGCGTCCAGGCAATGCGAGGGGGTCGAAGTCCTGCTTGAAGTAGAATGTGGACGGCAGGGGTCGGCCGCTCGCAAGCTGATGATGGATCAGGATCGCTACCCCCACGAAGAGAGACGGCAATACGAGCTGGACGAGGGCCGCAGCGCCCATTCGCTCGTGCCTGCGGGCCACGCGGCCGGCGAGGAAGACAAAGCAGGCCGCAGAGACGGCGGCAGCCTCCGGGCGCGCGGCCGCCGCGAGCGCGAGCCACCAGCCAGCGCGCGCGAAGTGCAGTGTGACCGCGGCGCGCACCGCAGCTAGGCACACAGCCGCACAGAGCATCACCTCCATTCCCGACACCGCGCCGACGGCGAGCGGTGCGGATGTCGCCACGGCGAGCCCGGCGACCCATCCCGCTAAGCGCTGTCCAGAGAGCCGCGTGACGAGATCGGCGGCGAGCCACACCGTCCATAGGAAGAGCAGGGCCCCGATCAGCATGACGCCCCCAACCACGGCCGATGTATCCTCGCCAGCCACCAAATGTGGGACTGCGACGCAAAGTGCCCAGAGCGGCGCCGTACATCCTGTGGCACTATGTCCGGGGTTGTAGGCGAGACGGCCCTCGGAGGCAATTCCGCGGCCGTAGACCATCTGGATCCAGGCGTCGTCAAGGGGAAATCCGCGCGCCACGCCGGGCTTGCGGCCCACGGCCAGGACAGCAACGACGCAGGCCGCCGCTACCGCCAGCAGGATGATCTCGTCGCGTCTGTTCATGGCCTTCCGGGCTCGGTTCGCCCAGTAGCCACGCTAGCACGGCACCGACTCCGCAGTGTAGGATAAGTTATAGGCCGGGCCGATCTTGATCCGCTCATTTTTGCAGTGGGCGCTGCATGATGGACGAAAGCGGGCGGGACCGAATCGGATCATGCCACGCCCAAGGACCACGTTCCGGCGCCATGGACGAATTCCACAGAAACAGATAAGGTTGCAAATGGCGCCATGTAAACCTACAATTAGCCAGCCAACAACCTTTCATTTGGACGCTTCCCGATCTGGGGCAAGGACCATGAGCCGATCGGCCTACATCCCGCGATTCGTTCAGGAACGAGTCGAGGAAGCCCTGACCGATACCCCGGTTGTCCTCATCCACGGCCCCCGTCAGAGCGGGAAGATGACCCTGGCCCGCCACGTGGGACAAGAGAAGGGATTCGCCTACTACAGCTTCGACGACGTGGGCGTCCGTTCGGCTGCGCAGGATGACCCGGCCGGGTTCGTCGCCGGACTTCCCGAGCGGGTCATCCTGGACGAAGTCCAGCGGCTTCCGGAGCTGTTCTCGACCATCAAGCTCGCCGTCGATCGCGACCGCAGGCCCGGGCGCTTCATCCTGACCGGCTCGGCGAACATCCTGATGATTCCCAAGGTGTCCGACTCCCTTGCCGGACGGATGGAGATCATCAGGCTCCATCCGTTGTCCCGCTGCGAACTGCTGGGCCGGCGATCGGGGTTCATCGCGGATCTGTTCGCCGGCGCAGACATGATGCACCAGGCTGAACGCCTCGGTGACGGGATAGCGGAAATCGTCGCCGCGGGCGGCTACCCGGACGCGCTGTCCCGCACGAACGAGCGCCAGCGGACCGATTGGTACCGCGAATATGTCGAGACCATTGCCCAGCGGGACATCAAAGACCTCGCCCGCATCCGTGAGATCGAAGTTCTGCCCCAGATCGTGGCGCTGGCAGCGGCCCAGACCGCCCAGTTGTTCAATCTGGCGGAACTCGCCGGTCCGTTCCGCCTGAGCAGGCCGACGATCGGTGATTACGTGACGCTGCTCGAGCAGGTCTTCCTGATCCAGCGGTTGCCCTCCTGGCACAGCAACCGGCTCAGCCGCCTGATCAAAGCGCCGAAGCTCCATGTGGGAGACACCGGAGTCGCCTGCGCCGTCCTGAACCATTCCGTCGCGGCGCTGCGCGAGGACAGGACGCTGCTCGGCCACCTGCTCGAGACCTACGTGGTCCAGGAACTCCGGCGGCAGGCGAGCTGGAGCGAAGAGCGGATCCAGTTCCATCATTTCCGGACCAAGGAGGGCGCCGAAGTCGATGCGGTCCTCGAGCGCGCCGGGCGGCGGATCGCAGGGGTCGAGGTCAAGCTGTCGGGGACGGTTGTGGCGAAGGATTTTCGGGGCTTGAAGAAGCTGCGGGAAGCTGTCGGTGAGCGTTTCGCGGCAGGTGTCGTGCTGTACGACGGAGAGGTCACCATTCCGTTCGGAGAGGGACTCTTCGCCGTCCCGCTGAGTCGGCTCTGGACCGAGAAGAGGTGACCTCAGGGTTCGAGGAAGGGGCCGTTCGGGGAGCCAATCCTTTTTGCGCGGGATTCGACAGGCATATCGGTTAGCGGTGCGGCCCGGGGGCGAGAGCTTCCGAGTTTTTCGTGTATGTGCAAGTCTGGCAACGGATTGCGAGGTTTTGGTGGGCGGGGTGGGATTCTCTGTTTGACACCCCTCATCTGTTTTAGCGCTCGTTTGCTCGTCGGGCCTCAAGCGGAACACCCACAGTAAGGTATGCAGCATAGCGGCCACGGAATCTGATTTGTAAAACCAAGTAACTGGCTATTCTCAGAATCAAGCTTGCTCAGTTCATGAACGTTTCATATTATATAGAGTGTCTAAACAAAGAAGCTCTAAATAAGGTTGGTCAGGCGTGGTCGATCCCCAAGTGACAATCACTTCGCTGACAAGGAGTTGCAATGAGGCTTTGATCCTAGCTGCCCTTGAAGAAGGTCCCCGGCACGGATACCAGTTGGCTCTGGACCTTGCTGAACGGAGCGACGGCTTCTTCCGGTTCCAGCACGGAACCCTCTACCCCATTTTGCACAAGTTGGAAAAGGACGGTCTCATCGCAGGCACATGGTCAGCGGAGGGGCCTCGAGGGAAGCGCAAGAGCTACGCACTTACAGCCAAAGGAAGGGATTTCGCGCACAAGCAACGTGAATCTTGGCGCACTTTTCTCGTACGATTTCGGGCCGCCTTGGGCGAGGAGAAGCCATGAATCATTTCGCCGAGTTACTGGCCGAGATCAACGCCCGATTGGACCTTCCCCAGCCGGCCCGCAGCCGCGTCCTGCTGGAGATTGCCGGGAATATGGAGGACCTTTACCGGGCACATCTCGAGCGCGGTATGCCCCATGAAGAGGCCGTCCGAGAAGCCGTGGCCGAATGCGATCTTTCGGACGACGCGCTGGATTCGCTGACCAGGATTCACTGCGGCCCGGTCCGGCGTGTTCTGGACCGACTTTCCGCGCGTGCTCTTCGCGTTTGGGAGAGCGTCCTGTTGCTGGTGACCGTCGGGGCGGAGGTCCAAGTGGGCGGCTGGCTGAGCCGGGGTGACCGGGTTTTCCGGGACGCGGGCCCCTTCACGTGGCCGGTGGCGTTGGTAGCGGTGGTCGCCATGGCCGTGGCGACGGCCCAGGTCTACCGCTTGTTCCTGAAACAAGATCATCGCCCGCTCCGACTGCGTTCCCGGGTAGATCTGCTGCTTAATCTGGCCGTGTTGATGGTGTTCTTGGGTTTCGCTGGCACCTGGTTCGACGTCTGGCGCTTGTCGGCCGAGATGGCCGCGGGAAAACTCGAGTTGACGGTTGCCCTGCTGCGCTGGGCGCTGCGGTCGGCTGCTTTGCTGCAGGTGAGCCTTGGGCTGGGGCTCCTGAGCGCCTTGGCCTGGTTCGGCCTGACCGGGGAGGTCAGCCGGATCGAGAAGCATGAGGCCGAACTGCTGCTCGGCGGGCGTTGAATCCGGGGCCGACATAGGCCCACTGTCGAAAGGTAGACTATGCAACTGCTGAGATTTGCAGGCATCGCCGGCATTCCGCTGACCGTGCTGAGCCTTGTCGTCGGGATACTGGCCATTCGTGCTGTCTATTGCGGTGTCCGCGGCCAGGCAACCGACCTGTTCCCCCTGCTGTTCTGGGGATTCACCGCTGCGGTGCTGGGCTTTCTGGCTCAGTGCGCGGGGATCTACAACGCGTTGACGGTCATTGCAGGCGCCTCCCAGATCAGCCCGCAGGTGATGGCGCAAGGCTTCGCCCAGTCTTTCGTGTCGACTCTGTGGGGAGGCGGTCTGCTGCTGCTGGCCGGTTTGGTCTGGACCGTCTCGCGGACCATCGTCTGGACAACCCGGGCTCGGCACGCCTCGCTGAGGGGGCGGCCATGATGGCCCGGCGCGCCTTGTCAGCGATCGTTATCGGCCTGGCTGTCTTGCTTGCCATTGGAGCCCTGGCCTCAGATTTGGACGATCTGACGGCCGGAGTCTGGACCGCCGCCGCCGGCCCCGAGACCTATCACTGGCAACTGTGGATTACGGCTGACGGTGGCCTAGCCGGCGTGGTGCATGTGATGAGCGGCGGTAGGAAGAAGTCCGAGGTACCTATCGATCGGGCGGAGTGGCAGGCGCCAGAACTGGTCATGCATGTAGACGCCACCGGCGTCGATTATCGGGGAACGGTGGACCTGGCGGCCGGTCGCATCACCGGCACTCTATTCATGGGCGACCGCCGGCTGCAGGCGATGGACCTTCACCAAAGCGATCCGGAAAAGATCGCCGGGCTGCATGCACGCCCGCTCGGGTCGGGGCCGTGGTGCTATGTTCCTCCACCCCGACTGGATGACGGCTGGGAAGTCGGGGACCTGGCAGACGCCGGACTGACCGCCGAGAGCCTGGGCGCCCTCGTAGCCGCCGTGGAGGCCGGTGAAGCCGGCGTGGTTCATTCGCTGCTGCTGATCGCCGGCGGCAAGCTGGTGGCCGAAGAGTACTTCCACGGATACGAGCGGAGTGACCTGCACCGGCTGGCTTCGGTGACCAAGAGCGTGTCCGCCCTGCTGGTTGGTCAGGCCATCGATGCAGGAGAGATCGCCGGAGTCGAGGCACCGGTGCTGGATTTCTTTCCCGGGCTGCGGAAGCCGGAAGACGCCCGCTGGACCACCGAGACCCTGCACCACCTGCTGAGCATGTCCATGGGTCTGGCTTGGGAGGACGGCGGGAATTCGCACGGCACGGGACCGGCGTTCTTCCAGCAGGTCCTCGACCGGCCGGTGTCCTATGAGCCCGGGACGCACTGGGCTTACCAGAGCGCCAACGTGAACTTGCTGGCCGGCGTGCTCAAGCAAGCCACCGGTCGGCACGCCGACCAAGTGGCCCAGCAGCGGCTTTTCACACCCCTGGGTATCACCGCCTTCGACTGGGATTTCTTAGCCACCGATGGCTACCGCCTCATGGACGGCAGCTTGCGTCTGCGGCCGCGCGATATGGCCAAAGTCGGCCTTCTGGTTCGAGACGAAGGACGTTGGCAAGGGCGGCAGATCGTGTCTGCCGACTGGATCCGCCGGATGATCTCGCCGCAGATCGCTACCGACGGCCCCGAGCAATACGGCTACCTATGGTGGCTCGGCAACGTCCGCGGCCCTGGAGGCCAGGAGCCCGTAGTGTTCGCGCACGGCCGTGGCAGTCAGTTCGTAGTGTGGATGCCGCGGCGGGATCTGATCGTGGTCACGACGGGGGGCAACGAGGATAACGGCAAGGAATTCAGTGTGATGCGGGTCCTGGCGAGACTTCTCTGAACACAGGGTGCAGGTTTGATCCAGCCGCTCGGGGTTGCGATGTCAGGGCGACAATCGGCCAGGATCCCGGTGACGGAAATGATCGTCTGGAAAAGTCGGCCACGGCAGCCGGGAGACCGGTAAAGGAGGAATGACCCATGGAATGTGAAATGCAAAGATGTGGGCTGAACCGCCGGAGATTCCTGCGTTGCCTCGATTCCGCATGCGTCTGGTCGTGTCTGACGCCCGCTCTGGCGGTGGCGGCTTCGTCAGATCGGTCGCAGCGCGGGTTGGATGCCTCGGCTTCTGCATCTTCGACGGAGTACTTGCGGCGGGTCTTACGCTTGATCTCCCAAACGACCTTCTCGGGTCCGTCGTTCTGGCTCATCGGACACTCCTTTCGCGGGTCCATTCTAACCCAGAGTGTCCATTAACTTCAGGCTTGATTCTGTCTCGCCTCAGCTGACGCCGAACAATCAGGATGCCAAAGGTGTCTTGACTGATTCCAATTATTGACATTGTCTAGAATTGTTTATATACTGCTCCCCCATGCGAAACGACCCGATCGATCTCCTCCTCAAACACGGCCTCCAGGTCACGCCCCAACGCCTGGCCATCTTGCGTGTGGTGTCGGACAGCCCCCACATCACCGCCGAGAGCCTGGCTGAGATTGTCAGGGCCGAGATCGGCGCCATCTCGCGCCAGGCCGTATACAACGCCCTCGGCATCCTGGTCGAGAAGGGCGTGCTGCGGCGCATCCAGCCCTTAGGTTCGCCGAGCCTGTTCGAGGATCGGGTCGGCGACAATCACCATCATCTGATCTGTCGCACGTGTGGCCGGGTGGAGGATGTCGACTGTGCGGTCGGTTCCGCGCCGTGCCTGCAGGTGAACGACAACCGGGGCTACGAGATCGACGAGGCCGAGGTGATTTACTGGGGTCGTTGTCCCGAGTGCCTCGCCCGGGCCGGATCACAGGGCGGCCCGGACCAGCCCGATCGTGATCAAGAGGATTCCCATGACTGATAGGTAGACATAAACCACGGGAGGTAACGGGTTATGGAAAACCAAAGCAAGCGCCCGTTCACGGGCGGAGACCGGGGGACGACAAATCAAGACTGGTGGCCGAACCAGTTGAACCTCAGGGTCCTTCATCAGCACTCCCCCCTGGGCAACCCGATGGACGAGGCGTTCGACTACGCCGAGGAGTTCAAGCAGCTCGACTTACAGGCCGTGAAGAAGGACCTCTACGCGCTGATGACCGAATCGCAGGACTGGTGGCCGGCCGACTACGGCCACTACGGGCCACTCTTTATCCGGATGGCATGGCACAGCGCCGGCACCTACCGCATCGGCGATGGCCGTGGGGGCGCGGGTTCCGGCAACCAGCGTCTGGCTCCGCTCAACAGCTGGCCCGACAATGTGAACCTCGACAAGGCGCGCCGGCTGCTCTGGCCGATCAAGCAGAAGTACGGCAGGAAGATCTCCTGGGCCGACCTTATGATCCTCGCCGGCAATTGCGCGTTCGAGTCGATGGGATTCAAGACCTTCGGCTTCGGCGGCGGACGCGAGGACATCTGGGAGCCGGAAGAGGACGTCTACTGGGGAACCGAGACGGAGTGGCTCGGCGACAAGCGCTACTCCGGTGACCGGGACCTCGATAATCCTCTCGCCGCCGTGCAGATGGGCCTGATCTACGTGAACCCGGAAGGGCCGAACGGCAACCCGGATCCGGTCGCCTCCGGCCGCGACGTTCGCGAGACCTTCGCGCGCATGGCCATGAACGACGAGGAGACCGTCGCCCTGGTCGCCGGCGGTCACACGTTCGGCAAGTGCCACGGCGCCGGCCCCGCGTCCCATGTGGGACCCGAGCCCGAAGCCGCCGGCCTTGCGGAGCAGGGTCTCGGCTGGAAGAGCAGCTTCGGCAGCGGCAAGGGCGGCGATGCGATCGGCAGCGGCATCGAGGGCGCCTGGAAGCCGCACCCGACCAAGTGGGACATGGGCTATCTGAAGGTGCTGTTCAAGTATGAGTGGGAACTGGTCAAGAGCCCGGCCGGCGCGCACCAGTGGCACGCCAAGGACGTTGACGAAGAGGACATGGTGGTCGACGCGCACGACCCGTCTCAGCGGCACCGGCCGATGATGACCACGGCGGACCTCTCGCTGCGTTTCGACCCGATCTACGAGCCGATCGCGCGACGCTACCTGAAGAACCCCAAGGAATTTGCGGACGCCTTCGCCCGGGCGTGGTTCAAGCTGACCCACCGGGACATGGGTCCCCGATCGCGCTATCTCGGTCCAGAGGTCCCCGAGGAGGAACTGATCTGGCAGGACCCGGTGCCCGCCGTCGATCACAAGCTGATCGTGGCCCGAGACATCGCGGACCTCAAGAAGAAGATCCTCGCTTCCGGACTGACCGTTTCTCAGCTGGTCTCGACGGCCTGGGCGTCGGCGTCGACGTTCCGCGGCTCCGACAAGCGCGGCGGGGCCAATGGCGCGCGCATCCGTCTGGCGCCCCAAAAGGACTGGGAAGTCAACCAACCGGCCCAGCTGAATAAAGTGCTGAAGACCCTCGAGAAGATCCGGAAGGAGTTCAACAGCGCGCAGTCGGGCGGGAAGAAGGTCTCGCTCGCCGACCTGATCGTCTTGGGTGGATGCGCCGGTGTCGAGCTGGCGGCGAAGAATGCCGGCCACAAGGTGACCGTGCCCTTCACGCCGGGACGCACGGATGCGTCGCAGAAGCAGACCGACACGGCGTCGTTCGCCGTGCTCGAACCGGTGGCGGATGGGTTCCGCAACTACCTCAAGGCCAAGTACAGCGTGGCGGCGGAGCACCTGCTGGTCGATCGGGCGCAACTGCTGACGCTGACCGCACCCGAGATGACGGTGCTCGTCGGCGGCCTGCGCGTTCTTGGTGCCAACTTCGGGCAGTCCAAGCACGGTGTTTTCACCAAGCGCCCGGAGACGCTCACCAACGACTTCTTCGTGAACCTGCTCAGCATGGGTATGGAGTGGAAGGCGATCTCGGCGGACGAAGACGTGTTCGAGGGGCATGATCGCGCAACGGGCAAGGTCAAGTGGACCGGCAGCCGCGTCGACCTGGTCTTCGGCTCGAACTCTCAGCTCCGGGCGATCGCGGAAGTCTACGCATGTGAGGACTCCCAAGAGAAGTTCGTGCACGACTTTGTGGCTGCTTGGAACAAAGTCATGAACCTCGATCGCTTCGACCGGACCTGATCGCAGCGGACGGGTCGGGCCTTGCGGCCCGACCCGTCCGTCGCGGGGCCGCGGAGTTCCAGGCATGACCGGCTAAGACCCGACGCCCCTGCCTCTGGACAAGCCCCAATGTGAACCGCATGCGATATGAACCGCCTCGAGTACAATGGAGACGAAGCGGCGGGTTGGGGGCGAGCAACCGCCGACCTTGCTAGTTCTGCCGCTGGTTGGCCTCCGTGCCGCGCATCGCGGCGGCGTTGCGTCGGACTTTAGCGAGGAGCGCGTCGAACTCGGGACCGCGCAACGAGGCAAGCTCGGCATCCCCGGCCATGCTGTTGTAGTCGAAGTCGCCGCCGTCGACGTCCCGATGCAACCATTCCATCGCCTTCGCACGCTCCCCGTGTTGCGCGGCTATGCAAGCGAGATGGTACATGGAGACCAGCGTGTCCGGATGTTTCGGACCGAGCACGCGCTCACGGATCGCGAGTGTCTGGGTGTGAAGTCGTTCCGCTTCGTCATACCGGCCCTCGCTCTGGTAGGCGAGCGCCAGGTTGGTCATCGTGGTGAGAACGAGCGGATGTTCGGACGCGAGGACGCGCTTCTCGATCTCGACAGTTTCGGAACCGAGCTTTTCCGCCTCGGCATAGCGACCGAGTCGCTGATAAACCCTCACCAGGTTGGTCATGAGCTTGAAAGAGGTCGGGTCCTCGGGGCCGAGGACCCGCTTCACGATCGCGAGGGTCTGAGTGGCGAGCGTCTCCTCGTCGGCGAGCCGTCCCTCTTCGCCGTACAGAGCGGACAGGTTGAGCATGCAGTCGAGGGTCTGGGGGTCGTCGGGTCCAAGCAAGCGACGGCGGATCTCGAAGGCGCGGTTGTAGAGCCGTTCCGCCTCGGAGTAGTTCGCCTGGCAGTAGTAGATGTTTCCCAGGTTCAGCACGGCGCTTGCGGTTTCGAGACCGTCGTCCCCGAGAAGGCGCTCCCTGAGCCCCAGCGCTGTCTGGGCGAGCGACTCGGCCGGGGCGTACAAGCCGAGGTTCCTGTACACCTCGCTGATGATCACGCCGAGTTCCGCCTGCGTCGACGGTTCAGAAGAAAGCTGCGTGTTGATCGTCCGAGCCGCCTTGTCCAGGAGTTCCGGCGCGGTGATGGTGTTTCCCCGGGCCGTGCTCGGATCGGAGACCTTGAACTGGTTCTTCAGGAAGTCGGCTACCTCTCCCTTCGCCGCGGCCTCGGTCCGCGCACGCGCTTCCGCCTGCTGGGCACGGACGAGGCCCGTCGTGGAGACGACGGTCGCGACCGCGAGGCTCGTCAGCATCACGCCGGCGGCCGTGACCCCGAGACGATGGCGCCTGACGAACTTCGCGGCCCGGTACCGTGCCGAGGGTGCGTGCGCCAGCACCGGCTCATCGCGCCGCTGGCGCCGTATGTCCTCCGCCAGCTCACGCGGAGACGGGTAACGGCGGGCCGGGTCTTTCTCGAGCGCGCGCAAGGTGATCCAGTCCAGGTCGCCGGCCAGCTCGCGCCGCAACGCCTTCGGCTCCGTCCGGCGCCGCGTGGCAGACGCGTCCCAGCCGGGGCCGAGCGACGACAGTCGCACGCTCGGTCGAAGCGGCTCCTGCTCGCGGAGCCTCCGGCGGATTTCGTCGACCCCCGCCTGCCGCAGCTCACCCGCCGAGAAGGGCAGCGCACCGACGAGAAGCTCGTAGAGTATCACCCCCGAGCGAATAGACATCGGACCGCGTGTCGACGTTGTGTCCTGACGGGTCCGCCTGCTCTGGACTCATGTACTCGGGGGTTCCGATCATGACGCCGATCTCCGTGTAGAGCGGGCGGTCCGTCAGCGGCTGGGAGAGCGCCTTCGCCAGCCCGAAGTCGATAATCTTCACGACGGGCCGGCCGTCCTGCACGTACACAAGCAGATTGCTCGGCTTCAGATCGCGATGGATCACCGCTTTCTGGTGCGCGTGCTGCACTCCGTCGCACACCTGCAGAAACAGGTCGAGACGTTCGGCGTTGGACAGGGTGTGCTGATCGCAGTACTCGGTGATCGGCATCCCCGGAACGTACTCCATGGCGAAGTAGGGGCGGCCATCGGGCGTGGTGCCCGCGTCGTAGATCCTCGCGATGGAGGGATGGTCCATCAGCGCGAGGGCCTGCCGTTCCGCCTCGAAGCGCGCGACGAACTGCTCCGAGGCCATCCCGAGCTTGATCACCTTCAACGCGACGCGGCGCCTGACCGGCGTGGCCTGCTCGGCAAGCTAGACCACCCCCATGCCGCCCTCGCCGCGCTTCTCGAGCACCGTGTAGGGCCCGATGCGCTGGATGTCGCGCGTCGGCGGCAGCATCGAGGATGTCTCCTGCTCGCTTGCCGAGGTTTGTGGGGGATGTGGATTCTCGGGCATGCTGCGCAGCTCCCGGCCGTGGTCCGTCCCCCTCAACCCATTTCAAATCAGGGCATCCAAGATACTCTTACTCCATATTGACAGCAACGCGCTCGGGCCTTGGCAATCTTCACGTACTGTCCCAGCGATGCCGGCGAACGCGCGGAGGGGTACCCTCGACGCTCCGGCCGAACTCGAGCAATTTGCCACAATCAGCCATCGGGGCCGATATGCCAGCGCCCGGCGCTCACGAGGCCCATGAGATGAGCTGGGAGAATTGCCGCCACCAGTAACGCAGAGCCTGATGTGGAGCCAGCGACCCAGGGCCGCGTGTCTCATCCATGCTTGGCACAGAATGGCGGATTCTGTACAATCAGGTTCGAAAGCAGAGGAAGGAGGAGCTGATAAGGCCGTCACTGCTGGGGCACGGTGAACTCTTACAATCGCACTATTCGTATCACTTGCCTGACGACTTAACAAGGTGGGATGAATCATGCCTTGCTGCAATATATGGCCAAGAGTCTGCCCTTTCCGCACCGATGGTAGGCTTCCCCAGCTTTTCCGGCATGCCCTGAGCTTCGTGATCGCCTTTGCAGCGGCCGTTTTGTTTGCGACTCCTGGTAACATTGTGGGTCACGGCAACGCCGGCTCTAGCTCGATTCCCCCACTGCACAGCATGATCATGGCCGCCAGAGCGTGAGCGCTGTGGAAGCCGTACGCCCTCCTGGCGATCACCCTTGACTTGGTGTTGATTCCCTCGGTCAGCCCGTTGGTCAGCCTCAGCTCGATGTATGCGACGATTCCATCGAGGTGCTTGCGGATTGTCCTGCCGGCACGTTTGAACGGCTCCAGCCGCGATCGCACCGCCCAGCCGATCCACTCCTGCAAGTCCTTGCGTGCCCGCTACGGTTGCTTTCGGGACAGAGCCAGTCGCAGGGCCTCCTTCAGCAGGTACGCCCGGTACAGCGGCTTGTAGCTGCGCTCCACGTCGCTGAGCTTGCGCGCGTCCCGTTCGGTGGCCTCGTCCGCGTTCTTCAGCAGCGGCCAGCGAGAGCGCTTGAGGGCTTGCCTGAGATCCCCGTCGTCCATGTCACGCATGACCTGGCGGCGAACCCGATCGAGAGCGTCGCCGGCCAGCTTCTGAACGTGGAAGCGATCGAAGACGATGACCGCCTGGGGGGCATGATCGCGGACACAGCGCCGGTACCCGGCCGACATGTCCATGGTCACCGATTCGAGCTGCCGGCAGGCTTCCGGGCCGATCTCGGCGAAGAAGCGGGCCAGCGCCACGGTGCTCTTGCCCTCGCCGACCCAGACCACACGCCGACGGTCATGATCGACGACGATCGTCAAGTAGTGATGTCGCTTGCGGTAGCTGAACTCGTCGATGCCGATGCTGCGCAGGCCCTTCAACCGACTCGGGTTGATCTTGCGCTCGACGACCCGGCCGACGATGACCCCAACGGTTCGCCAGTCGATGCCCAACAGCTTGGTGGCCGAGGTCTGGTCGGTGATCTGGGCAAGGTAGGCGCACAGTTCCTCGAAAGCGAGGGTGAACCCGGTGTTGGGCCCGGCCCAGGGCAGATGTTCGCCGCGAACCGTGCCGCAGCGGCGGCAATGGACCCGACGGGGCGCGTACCGCAGCCAGATGCGCAGGCTGCCGAGGCCGAGGTGTCGCCATCGACGGGGCGCCTGGGTGCCGTAAACCGCGCTCCGGCGCTGACACTGGCAACACCGAGGTCGGCGCCAGGTGGGCCGGACATCGAGGACGAGGCCGCCAGCGGTGAACTCGAATCCGCGGACGAAGATGGACGTGACGGCGATGAGATTCTTCAGTACGGTAGTGACGCGCACGGGTCCCTCCTTGGCTCTGGTGAAGTCGGACAACTCCATCGAGCCATGGATCCGTGCGTATTTCTATGATAATATTCGAGTTAGATGGGATCAGGAGGCGTGGTTTCACCCACAATCATACCAGGAGAGCCACAAAAGGAGGCCCGCGGCCGGGATCAAGAGCGAATCCTCTTGTGCATTGGAAGCTTGCTACCGGAGCTCAGTGCATCTCGTAGCAGATGACTTCGAGCGGCTCGACTTCGGTCTCCCCACTGTCCTCCCTGGCATTGAAGGCGCTCCCCGTACCCCGGACCACCACCATCTTGCCGTCGCCCACCAGGTAGCACGTACCCTCGTTCATCTCGTGGCCCAGGGGGACAGGCACCTGCCTGAGGTACTCGCCGTCGGGTGCGAAGACGTCCCAGGTCTCCAGGATACCCGCAGGCTGGTCCTCGTGGCCGTGGGGTGTCAGGACCCAGATCGTGCCGTCGTCGGGATTGGCCATGATCCGCGTGACGCACTCGTCGTGATCGGCAATGGTCCAGTCCGTGTTCGCCGGGGTGCCCGGGTCGATCAGCGGGGAGACCCTGCCCTTCTCGGCCGGCGTCCTCTTGCGTGGGCTGTCTCGGCGCCCGAAGACCCGCACGAGCCGGCCCGCCGCGTCGAACTCCGAGATCTCGTACGCATCCCTCTTCATGGGTGCGTAGATGCGGCCGCCGGAACCTAGCGCCCAACTGCGGTCGATGTAGTATTCGTCAGCCTCGACGTAGACGCGGCCGGTCGGGTCGAACGGCGTGGCGGTCTCGAGGATGTGGTGAAACTCGCCGCACGAGGCCTCGCCCACGGACAGGAAGCGGTCGGTGTGGCTGTCTCCTTCGGCCGCGATCACCACGCTGCCACCGCTGGCCACCAGCACGCCGTCGGCGTACTGGAGGCTGATCATGATCGCGAGGTTGCCATCGGCGGGCGCGCCGACCGGGTAGTGGGTGCCGAGGGGCGTCCCGTCAAGCCCGAGGGTGACGAGCTTGCCGGGGAACCCCATCCCGACAGCGAGGACGTCGTCAGCCAGGAAGACCAGCCCCATGGGCTGGCGCAGCTCGCCCGGCCCGTCGCCCTCGCGGCTGATGTCCCGCAAGTGCTCGCCGGCGGGGGAGATGACCACCACGTGGCACAACTGGTTGTCCAGCACGAAGAGGTTGCCGTCCGGGTGCCTCTTCAGGTCCGTGATACGTCCGAAGAGCACCTCCTCGTCCTCGCCCCCGACCCGCCACAGTTCGCGGAGGGCCAGCGGCTGGACCCCCTGGGCGGGGCCGTCGACGTCGATGGTGCGGGGGACGTCAGCGGCGTCGGCCAAGCCGGACGCCGACAAGAGAAACAAGGCCATTGTCATGAAGGGAAGGCATTTCATGGCGGCACTCCTGTCGAGCCTGCACCCTGGGACGTGGTTCTGATCGGGGGACGAAAGGGGGCACTCATTCAAGTATATACGCGTGAGGGCAGGATCGGTTACGGACGGCGGATATCGCGGTCATTCCCGATACGTGGTCCCGGTCACCAGGTCGATCTCGTTAGCGCCCTCAATCAGCCTATAGCTTGCGTGCGATTTCGGTATCCTGTACGTGCGGTGCTGGCCGCCCAGCCAGGTTACCTCCATCTGAAAGGGTCCCGGATCGGAACCGACGCCAAAGTGCAGGGGCGGGATCGTCGAATTCCAGGGATTCGCGACGCAGCGGACCTGCCGCGTGATGATCCCTTGCGAGGTCGTCAGCCGGACGAGCGCCCCGAGGCCGTGAGGGGGGCCGACTTTCCCCACGAGCGTGATACCGATGCCCCCGTTGTCCGTCGTGTTCTCGTACAGAACGACCGCCCCTTCGCGTTCCGGGAAGTCATCGGCGCCATTCAATAGCAGGAGATCGAGGTCCCCATCCAGGTCCAGATCGACCGGCCAGGCACATTGCGGTAACCCGGAAACGTTATCGGCCGTACCGCCCCACTCCTCATTCGCCGGCCGAAAAGTCCCATCGCCCAGACCGCGGGCGAGCAGATTGGCGACATTTCGCGAACCATCCTGCCGCAGCAGGTATAGATCCACGTGGCCGTCATTGTCCAGATCGCCCAGCGCAAAGCTCCGGCTTCCCCCGAAATGCGGATCCCCGGGCAACGGTGATGGACCCTGTTGAAAGTGCATGTCTCCGTGGAGGCCGTCGTTCAGCCACATGACGAGTCTTCCCAGCCCTCTATCCAGCCCAACAAGATCGAAGTCACCATCGTTGTCCACATCCTCAGCCCAGACAGCATGATAGCCCGGCTCCGCGGCGGGAATTCCGGCCTGCTCTGTGACATCGGTCAGTAGACCGGCGTTGTCGTTGCGCAACAGCCCTCTAACGTGCCCTGCCACGAAGAGATCCATGTCACCATCCAGATCGAAATCGCTGCTGGCTGCGGTTCCCAGCCACTTGAAGGAGGGATCTTCAGGTGGAAGCTTTCTGGTCGGATGCGTGCGCTCCAGTCGGACAAGATGGCTATGATCTTGCCAGGAAGAACCGTCATAGCAGAAGAGCCGGGGCAGCGACTCATAGTTCAAGACGAGCAGTTCTGGATAAGGGGTCTCACCCAGCGCCAACCACATGGCGCCGCGGCCGCGGCCCGTGGAATCCGCCAGCATGTGCCTGAGGTCAACAGCATTTCTGAAGACATTCGGGGCGACGGCTTTCCATAGCTGATTGTGGCCAACGCCCTTGCCTTTCTCGGCGCCGACGGTCAGATACAGATCCCAATCGCCGTCCCGATCGAAGTCGCAGGCCGCCGAGCCGTGAAGGTCGCCCGGATCGTCGACCGGAAACGCTGCATCGTCGTTCACGGTAAAGTGCAGGTTCCCTCGATTGACGCCCAGGATTGGCCGGCCGCCATGACGGGAGATGAATATATCGAGCAATCCATCCTGGTTCACATCCAGCAGGGTTGCCCCGAACGTCTTGCCGTAGTTCGGCAACTCGCCGTGATCCACAAGGCGGAACATGGCGGCCCTCGCCAGCGAAGACGCGCCAATGATCAGGGTCCACGCAGCGAGCTGCATCAGCAAAGAAGAACGCTGCACCGTATGAACACCTCTAATTGGAGAATCAGACATCGAGCGGAGCCCGCAGAAGTTTCAACCGCATCCTGCCGATTCTAGATGCCCGGGCAAGCGGCGAGTCTATCATTCTCGATCGGCGCGGGTCAACCGGGGCGTCCCTAGGGGGCGTCCCTAGGGCGTCCCTAGGCGGTCAATTCGAGCCGGCCCCTGGTGTCCCGATGTTCAGGAACAACCGGATCGTAAGGGAGGACCTGCGGTTGGGGTGGCGGAGCCTGCGGAGTGTCATCCTCCGGCAAGCCAGGATTCTCATCGATCAGACCCTGCAAATCGTCGGCAAGCCTGTCCAGAGCCAATCCGAGGTCAGACAGGAATCCGGCAACGTCGATCTCACCCTCGGCTACGCTCCTGAAAAGCCCGGCTAGGTTGTCGCTGAACCCGGAAAGAACATTCCCGAAACGGCCGGACAGTCCCTGGCCAATGCCTTCGGCGTTATCGGTTGCGAAACTGAACGAGGCGCTGAAGCTCACCTGTACGGCAACGACGACGCTGTAGGTGACGCTTCTGACGATGGTGTCTCCCTCTACACGCGTCGAAGTCTCTGCCTGAGCGGCCTGGGCCTCGGAGTGCGAGATCGCCCCCTGCGTATTCATTGCTGACGCGGCACCACCAATCTCGGTTGGGATGATGATCCCCTCCCCTGGTGCCGGCAAAGCCGAGGCCTGAATCTGTTGCGCCGGGTCAGCTTCCTCTCCGCGCAACTGGGCGGCGATTGTTTCCAGCCCGTCGACGAGGTTCGCGAAGGCCTGCTGGATGCCCTGGGAGACTGAGCGTAGATCGAGTCTGTGGCCGGTGAATCCGGAGCGGAAGGCGCTCATCAGGTCGTGGCGGAAATCGCGGCGCAGCTCCTTGATGTCGTGACGGACGTCTTTGTCCAGTAGATCGTGGTTCTCCTTCACGAATTGTCTGAGCGCGCGCTCGACCTCCCGATCAAGCGTCTTGAGCACCTGCATTGTTCCCCTATGCCAAGCGCGTCGCGAAACTCTCGCACCATGATGGCCGTTGGGTGCTTGCTCGGCCCCCGTCCGCATGGCTTCCCGATCCTCCGCAAGTTGTGCACTGGATTCCATCCGCATACGCACAGCGTACTCATAGGAGAAACTCAGATCGTAGCTGTTGCTTGCGGATTGACTGACTGCTGGCTCTGCGGAGTCCAATTGCTCGCCTGCCTGCACCGCAGCGCTTTCCTGGCGGGGATAGCTCTGCGCCTGTAGGTACTGCAGAATCGACTGGTACTGGAAGAGTGAGGATACTTGCATGATCGGGCTCCTTCCCCGTGGCCGTCACTGGGCGGTGAGAAGCCGAATCCATGGCTTCTAATAGGTTTGGGTTATGCATCGGCGGATGAGAGCGGGGCTTGATTGATAAGACAAATCCTCTTGATTCCATAGGACTTAGGTGAAATCAGGCTTGTCCTCTAGGCCCTGGCTGAGCAGCGGCGGGAGATTCGAGTTTTCGCAGATCGAATCAGCCGATGAATACTCCGTTTGAACCATGGCCATAGCAGAACTATTGTGGCGGCATGAACCACCTTCGGCGAGTGAATGGGGAATGCTCGGCGGGCGCACAACAGCTTTCATCGCAGTTTGCCCTGTTTCTCCTCGGCGTCGCCATGGCGCTGTTCGTATTGCCTTCCCTGGCCGCCGCTCAGCAGATTGGCCCCGCGCCGGATCCTGACACGGTCAGCCAGTTGCATTCCCTGCTGTCAGATCGGCTCGGATTCCTGGTCCTCGGAGCGGCCTTTCTGGCGATCGGCATCGCCGCCCTCATGATCGGTACCCTCCATGCCGAGTTCCGCGACGGGGTCATGCTTCTTTTCGGGATCATGTCTGTCCTGTGGGGCCTCCGCTTCGCCAGTCGGGCGCCAGTCGTCCATCTGCTGATTGGCGGTGGTCCGGACACCTGGGCTCTCTTCGCTCGTGGGCTGACCTATTTCTGCGCCCCACCCGCCTTCGCTTTCATCTGGCGCCTGTTCGGTCGGGGCTGGAAATCGTCGGTGCGAATCCTCACCTGGTTCAGCACCACCTTCGCCGTGATCGCGAGCTTGGTCCTTGCGCTCGACCGAGATCCCCACAGGCTTCTTTATGTCTTCAACATTATGATCCTGGCCGGGGCCGTCGTGATCGTGACCAGTCTCCTGCAGCCCGAAAGCCGATATCACCCCGAGCTGAGGGTGCTGATCATCGGTGGCGTTTGCAGCCTGCTGTTCATCGTCCTGGAGAATCTCCGCAGCCTGGACCTGATCCCCGTACCCTTCGACGTCGAATGGATGGGGGTCGTGATCTTCTACGGAAGCCTGGGGTACATCGCGGTCGGCCATCTCATCGGGGTGGAACGCCAGCTTGCCGCTTTGCAGCAGGAACTGGAAACCGCCCGCCGGATCCAGTTCTCCATCCTTCCCCACGAATCACCCGCGACCGCGCACCTGGCCATCGCAACACGCTACCACCCCATGGCCGAGGTCGCCGGTGATTACTTCGATTTCGCCGACATCGATGCGCATCGGTGCGGATTCCTGATCGCGGACGTATCCGGCCATGGTGTGCCCGCCGCCCTGATTGCCTCCATGGTCAAGGTGGCGTTCCAGGCACAAGCTGAACACCGGGAGATCCCAGAGCAGGTTCTTGCCGGCATGAACGGGATTCTCGGCCATCGCCTGGAAGGACAATTCGTCACCGCCGGATACGCCTTCATCGACATGGCTGCCGGCAAGCTGCGTTATGCGGGCGCGGGACACCCTCCGCTCTACATCCTGTCAGGCGGAGGCGAGCTCCATGAGCTGGTCTCGGAGGGACTCATGCTGGGACCGTTTCCCGAAGCCCGATATGCCGGCACGGAGCGAAATCTGCTGCCGGGGGATCGGATCCTGATGTATTCGGATGGGATCATCGAGGTGTTCAACCGGCGGGGCGAGGAGTTCGGCGTTAAGCGTCTGAAAGACATACTGTGTGAGGAGACCGGACTTTCCGCCGAAGAGATGGCGGACAGGCTGCTGCTGGAGACCAAAACCTGGGCGGGTATCGGGAAGGGCGGCACACTCGAGGACGACCTCACCCTGATCATCATCGACGTCTTGAGCGGAGGGAACGATCGGGCTTGAGGAAATCCATGGGCACATCGTGACCGAAACCAACACCTGACAACCGCGTACTATACGCCGCTGGCTCAACAACCAAGTCCACACGTCCAGCACGGCCGTCCTGACCGGCCAGGACCCAGCGAACGGCTAATGTTGTTCGGGCCCATCGGGAGGTAGAACCGTGCCGACCTCGTCGTCCTCGCGAGCCCCCGTCATCGCCCTCCTCGCCGCTATCCTGTTTTCGCTCCTGCCTTCTCGCCCCTGGAGCGCGGAGGTCGTCGACCTCCCCGCCGCCCCTCCGACACAACGCACCATCGCCCTAGAAGAGGTGTGGCGCATGGGCGGGGACGATGACAAGGTCCTGCTCGGCCTCGTTGCCTCCGGGGTGCTCGACGATGACGGCAATGTCCTGCTGGCGGATCGGCAGCTTTGCCGGGTGGTGATCATTTCCCCCACCGGGGAGTTCCTCGGCACGCTCGGTCGCGAGGGTGACGGCCCGGGCGAGCTGCGTCGCCTGCAAAGTGTCTTCGTGGCAGGTGAGCGGGTCGGTCTGGTCCAGGGCTTCCCGGGCAAGGTGGTCTACCTGGATCGCGATGGGATACCGGCTGGGGGATTCAAGCTCGGCGACGGGGCGGAGCAGGCCGGCTTCTACGCCATTCGCGATCTGCGTTGCGCCGGGCCGGCGCTGGTGGCCCATACGGACCGCAGCTCGGACGATTTCAATGCCGACAGATCCAGCACCCGCTCGACCCTGTCGGTTCTGGGCCTCGACGGCATCTTCCAGGCCGAGCTGGCCTCCCACGAGGTGGCCCGCGGCATTCGCAACATTGTGCTCGACGAAGCGGCCTCCTGGGCCGAATTCGACTGCTGGGCGGTCAGTCCCCGAGGCGTGGTGGCGACGGTCGCCGAGCGGGATGCCTGGGCCGTGAACGAGCGAGATCTGGACGGTGCACTTCTGCGCGTGTTGCAACGTCCGTGCCGGGCCCGCAAGCGCACCACCGAGGAAAAGGAAGAGGCCGTCTCGCGCATTCGCCTTTCCTCCGTCATCGCCGGCGCGACCATGGAGAAGAGACCTCTCGACACCGATCCCGTCATCGTCGACCTGCAGTACGCGGCCGACGGTCGGCTCTTCGTAACCACCTGTCACAACGCCCGTGAACAGCTCGCCGAGGGAGTCGCTGGCCGCTTCGACGTGATCATGCCTGAAGGGGAGTATCCGGAGGAATTGACCCTCATGTTCCCCGGGCATGATCCGCAGCAGGATGTCCTGGTTTTCCTGGACGGGACCCGCTTCCTCATCCTGCGAAACTACGCGGATGCAGAGAAAGCAATCCATGCCGCCATCCTCCCCAAGGAGGAGCAGGAGGACCTGAGCGAGGCCGAACCCCTCGAGGTCGTGCTCGTCAGGGTGCCGGACAAGATTTGATGTGATCTGCCGGACTTGTCCGGGGGCACTGGTGTGGAAGGAGGACGACATGCCTGAATGGCTCATCTGGTTTCTGATCCTGTTCTGGTGCGGGCCCGTCGGACTGGGCGTATTTCTCGCCGGACTCGGCATCTTCTACTGGGGCCAGAGCCAGGCGAGGAAGTCAAAGCAGCAATAGGCAAGGGGGCGCCCATCTTGCCGGTTGCTCGTTCCCATGCGGATGAGTGATTTTGAGCTGATGCCACTAAAGTGAGAACCCAGGGGCTAAAAGCCGGGTCTGACAACTCTCCAGATTCCTGGTCATCACGTCCCAGGGATCATGATGTCCGGTCTCGCTGCTGATCGGCTCACGAGGGGGAGGAGGCATGAAACTGGGAATTTGCTTCATGAGGACGGCGGCCAGGCTGTCGGCCGTGGCGCTCTTGGCGATCATCGTTCCCGGCATGGCCGTAGCTCAACCGTCCGGGACGCCGACCGCGACCCGGGGCGACACGCTTGCGGCCGCGAGCAGGGCGCAGCTGGCCGAGATGGTGAAGGCCGAGTTTCTGCACGCCTGGAATGGGTACAGGACGTATGCGTGGGGATACGATGAGCTGAAGCCGCTCTCGCGGAGCGGCTCCGACTGGCATGCGGAATCCCTGCTGATGACGCCGGTGGACGCCTTCAGCACGCTCAAGATCATGGGGCTCGACGAGCAGGCTGTGGAGGCGAAACGTCTGATCCTGGAGAAACTGTCGTTCGACAAGAATCTCGACGTGCAGCTCTTCGAGATCAACATCAGGCTGCTGGGGGGGCTGTTGTCGGCCTTCCAGCTGGACGGGGACGACAGGTTCCTGAAGCTGGCCGTCGACCTGGGCAACAGGCTCCTGCCCGCCTTCGACTCGCCGACGGGGATGCCCTACCGGTTCGTCAACCTGGTGTCGGGGGCGACGAGCGATGCGGCGAACAATCCGGCCGAGATCGGCACTCTGTTGCTCGAATGGGGCACGCTGTCCAAGCATACGGGGAACCCGGTGTACTACGCGAAGGCCAAGCAGGCGCTGCGCGCCCTGTTCGAGAGGCGATCGGGGATCGACCTGGTGGGGAGCGTCATCGACGTCGATACCGGAAGCTGGAAAAACACGGAGTCTCACATCAGCGGGGGGATCGACTCCTACTACGAGTACCTGCTGAAGGGCTGGCTGATGTTCGGCGACGAGGATCTGCGGCAAATGTGGGAGACCAGCAGCAAGGCCGTCGAGGCCCACCTGCCGGAGCAGGTCGAGAGCGGCTTCTGGTACGGCCGCGTGGACATGCGCACGGGGGCCAGGACCCACCGCTGGTTCGGTGCCCTGGATGCCTTCTTCCCGGCGGTGCTCGTCCTGGGAGGCGACCTGGACAGAGCCCGAGTGCTGCAGGAGAGCTGCTACAAGCTGTGGACGCTGCACGGGATCGAGCCGGAGGTGATCGACTACTCCACTATGGATGTCTTGCACGCCGGTTATGTCCTGCGCCCGGAGAACATCGAGTCCGCCTACTATCTCTATCACGACACCGGGAATCCCCGGTACCTGGACATGGGGAGGCAGTACCTCGACAGCCTGGTCGAGTTCTGTCGCAACGACGTTGCCTACGCGGCTCTGAACAGCGTCGTGAGCAAGCAGCAGGTGGATGCCATGCCGAGCTTCTTCCTCGCGGAAACCCTGAAGTACCTCTACCTGCTGTTCGCGGATCAGGGAACCGTGGATTTCCACAGGACGCTCTTCAATACCGAAGCCCATCCGCTGAAGATCTGGCGGGAATGACACTGGGTCCGCGCGAAAAACCCGGGCACCATGAGACCAGCTTCGGGCCCGGCATCACCAGTCGTCGCGGGGCTCGGAGCCCATGAAGAACACGATGTCGCCGCCGGCGACGAGCTGGTCGTGCGTGAGGTAGCGGCGAGTGAGCGGCTGCCCGGCCACCTCCACCCGCTGCACGAAGACGCTGTCGGGGCCCTGGTTCTGTACCCGGATGTGCAGGACCTTGCCGTTTTCCAGGTGCACGGCTGCATCCTTCACGAGCGGGCTGCCGATCTCGTAGCGCGGGGATCCGGGACAGACGGGATAGAAGCCCAGGCTGCTGAAGACGTACCACGCGCTCATCTGACCCGCGTCGTCGTTCCCGCAGAGCCCGTCCACTCCGGAACCGTACATGGTGGCCATGATCTTGCGCACGCGCTCCTGGGTCTTCCACGGCCGGTCGGTCCAGTTGTAGAGGTAGGCGATGTGGTGGCCGGGCTCGTTACCGTGCACGTAAGTGCCGATGATGCCGTCGCGCGTGATGTCCTCGGTGTGTGCGATGTGCTCGTCCGCCAGCTCCATCGTGAAGAGCTGATCGAGGTACTTCTCCAGCTGCCCGGGCCCCCCCAGCAGCTCGACCAGCGCCATCACGTCCTGCGGCACATAAAGGCTGTAGTTCCAGGCATTGCCCTCGATGAAGCCCTGGCCGGAGGTCGAAAGGGGATCGAAGGCGTCGCGCCAGCTGCCGTCGCGCTGCTTCGGACGCATGAAGCCCGTGCTCGCGTCGAAGAGCTGGCGGTAGCTGGCCGCTCGCTCCAGGTAGCGTGAGCGGAGGCCGTCGTCGCCGGCCAGCCGCGCCAGCTGGGCGATGCACCAGTCGTCGTAGGCGAGCTCAAGCGTGATGCTGACGGAGTAAGGACTCGCCTCGTCGGGTACGTAGCCCAGCTGTACGTATTCGCCGACCCCGTCGAAATAGGGCACCTCCGAGGTGGCGACGCAGGCCGTCAGCGCCCGCGTCAGATCCACGCCGCGGTTCCCCTTCACCAGCGCATCCCCGATCACGGACACGGCGTGGTAGCCGATCATGCACCAGTTCTCGTTCGCGTAGTGGCTCCAGACGGGCAGCATGTGATGCACGCTCTGGTCGTCATGGGCGAGCATGCTCTGGATCATGTCCGTGTTGCGATCCACCTGGATGAGGTTGAAGAGGGGGTGAAGGGCGCGGTACGTGTCCCAGAGCGAGAAGATCGTGTAGTTCGTAAACCGCTCGGAGGTGTGGACGTTCTGGTCGAGTCCCCGGTAGTGGCCGTCCACGTCCTCGTACACGATGGGGGCGAGCATGGTGTGGTAGAGCGCCGTGTAGAACACCGTTTCCAGGTCGTCGTTCAGGGACTCCACCCGCACGCGGCCCAGCTCCCGGTTCCAGGCCTCCCTGGCCTCGCGCCTGACGCGGTCGAAATCCCAGTGCGGCAGCTCCGCCTCCATGTTCTTCATGGCGCCGGCCGTGCTGACGCACGAGAGGGCGACCTTCACCAGCAAGGGCCGGCCCGGCATGGGATCGAAGTCGAAGTGGGCGCGGATCTCGCGGCCGGCCATCTCGGGGAAGTCATGGTCCTGGTCGAATTGCCGGTAAAAGCCCTTGTAGGGCGTGCTGTCGTATCTCTCGTGGCCGTAGCTCCGGAAGGGCCGGCTGAAGCGCAGGACGAAGTAGACCGTCCGCGTCCGGGCCCAGCCCGTGGTCTGGCGATAACCCGTCACCGTGCTGTCGTTCTCGACGCGCAGGAAGGTCCACACGTTCTTACCGGGGTACGGGTAGATGTCGGCCATCATGTCCAGGATCACGTGGGCTTCCTCGTCGCGGGCGAAGGTGATGCGGTGCATGCCGACCCGGGTCGTGGCCGTCAGCTCGACCTCGATGTCGTGGTCGTCCAGCGTGACCTTGTAGTAGCCCGGTTCCGCCGTTTCCGTGGCGTGCCGGAAACGCGAGTGGAAACCGCTGCCCGGCCGGGACGGATCGCCGGGCTCCAGCTGAAGCGGGCCGCATGTGGGCATGAGCGAGACGTCGCCGAGATCCGAATGGCCGGTGCCGCTGAAGTGCGTGTGGCTGAATCCGAAGATCGTGCTGTCGTCGTACTGATACCCGGAGCAGTAGCGGTAGACCTCCGCCATGTAGTTGCCATGCTCGTCGTACATGGGCGGGCGTCCGGTGTCGGGGCTGAGCTGCACCATGCCGAAGGGCACGGTTGCGCCCGGGTAGGTGTGCCCCATGTTACGCGTGCCCACCAGCGGGTTCACGAACCGGGCATAGTCGCCGGACGCGCACTCGCCTCGCGGTGCGAAGAAGCTGAGAAGAACCAGGATGCCTACGAACGCGGGAAACGGGAGGCGGGGCATTCGACTCATGGCGAACAGCTCTGGTGGCGAGGATTACGAGTCATCTGGCTTCCGCCTGGCGAAATGCCGGTAGAGCAGCCAGGTGGCGCCGGCGGTGACGGCGAAGACCAGGATCGGGACGACCCAGGTCCACACGAAACCGCTGAGCGGGGAGCTGACGGGAAGAGGTTCGATCATGACGTGTCGTCATTCCGGTGTCGCTTGCGCCAGCGCCACCAGGCCAGGCACAGCCCGAGCAGGGAGGCGACGTAGGCGATGCTCATCCCGATCAGTGTAACGAGCCCACGATCCATGTCAAACCGCCTCCTCTTCCTGCCAGCGCAGGCGCTGCTCGAGCTGCCGGATGTACTGCGCCTGCTGCGCCTCGTACTCGCTCGACACCGCCCGCAGCTTGGGATCGATGACCCAGTAGATGAGGCCGGCACCCAGGATGGCGCCCAGCAAGAGCCACAGTCCGTCCAGCTGCAGGAGCAGCAGCCTGGTGATCCCGATCATCAGTCCGGCGAAGACGAGCGGCGAGAGGATCACGGCGATCCAGTCCTCGCGCGTCCACTCGTCGGCCTGGTCGGGCGTCCAGGTGCGACGGATCAGCGGGCGCGGCTCCGCTCTCTTCTCGGGGGCCTCCTCGATCAAGCCGCGCCGCACGGCCTCCCGGTGCACGGGCTGCCACCAGCCGATGGGCCGTGTCATGACGTAGTAGCGAACCAGATGGGTCATGTCCTCGGCTCTGGTGAGCAACGTGACCGGCAGAAAGACGACCGCACCCAGGACGAGCAGCAACCAGAACTGCAGATGATCGGGCAGCCGGGGTATCACGTTGAACTCGGGCAGCACCCAGACCACGAGCCACGACACGCCCAGGTTCGCCATCCAGCCGGCAAGATAGCCCCAGGCGTTGAAACGCCACCAAACGACCTGGAGGATGTTGGGCAGCCAGATTCCCGCCATCATCAGCCAGAGTGCGAAGATCAGCCAGTGCGTGATCTCCTTCATCATCAGGCCGTAGAAGAAGGACCCGATGAGGAGCCCGAAGGTGGCCACGCGCCCGACCCAGACGAGCCGCCGCTCGGAGGCCTCCGGATCGATGTAGCGCTGGAAGATGTCGCGCGTGAAGTAGAGCGCCCCCAGGTTCAGATGGCTGGAGATGGTCGACAGATGGATGGCCAGGATGGCGCCGAAGAAGACGCCGACCAGCCCCACCGGGAGCAGCTCGAAGCCGAGGCGGAACCAGCCCAGCTCGTAGTCGGCCGCATCGGTGATGTGGGGAAGCAGCGAGAAGAACGCCAAGATGCCAGCGGCCCAGAAGGCGTTGCGAATCAGGGTGACGGCTCCGCCCGCCCACAATCCGTACGACGCGTCGCGGACCGTCCGCGCCGACTGGATGCGCTGCGCCTCGACGTACCAGTCGATGCTCGTGCCCATGCCGAACCCGCCGATCACCGCGATCACCAGCATGGTGAGCCACCAGACGATCGGGAAGTCGCCCGCGAGCCAGCCCGTGAAGGCGAGGGCATCGAGACGCCACTGCTGGCCCATCTCCACGATGCGCTCCGTCACGCCGGTGGGACCGCCTGCGGCGCTCACGCCGACCAGCGAGACGAGGACGATGGCGAAGATGGCAACGAATCCCTGCAGGAAATCGCCCATGACGACGCCCCAGTAACCGGCGGCCAGCGTGTAGAAAGCGGTGATCAGGCTGGGCAGCACCAGGCCGACCCAGAGCGGCCAGCCGAAGACGAGCGTGCACACCTTGCCCATGGCCATGCCCACCCAGCCGAGGATGAACATGTTCATGAAGACCTGCCATCCCGCCAGCCAGCCGCGCAGCAGCTCGGCGCCCAGACCGCCGAAGCGCTGGGTCTGCCATTCGGCCTGCGTGTAGGCCAGCGAGCGCCGGAATATGCGCGCCGACACGAAGGCGCCGATCGCCGTCCAGGCGGTGAAGAAGGTGTACCAGAGTCCCCGCAGGCCATGCTCGTAGATAACGCCGGTGACCCACATCGGCGTGTCGGTGGCCGTGTGGGTGCTGAAGACGGACGCCGCGGGAAGCCACCAGGGCAATCCCCGGCCGGCCAGGAAGAAGTCGCTCTCCGAACGGCGGGCCAGCCGGTAGAAGAAGCACGCGCCGCCGACCATCAGGACGAGGAAGGCGGCGGCCCAGAACACATCGAGAGAGGTGAACCTGACCATGGAATCCAGCGCCGTCGAGCGGACGCGTCAGCAGATGAAGGCACCGGCCGCGAAAGCGCCGATGCTAGCACCTCGCGAGGGTCATGGCAAATGCGTTCCTGGATCTAAGGTCCAGCCTTGTCCGGCTAATGGGCGCGATCTCAGGATGTGCTCTCGCGCAGATGGGCCAGGAAGGTCGGCAGATCGCAAGAGACCCGACGTCCGTTACCGCCCGGCCGGCGGGTTTGCGAGATCAAGAAACGCCGTGATGCATCGATGAGATCGGCGGTCTTGTCCAATCGGACCATGTCCTCAGGCCCGGGGGAGGTTGTCAGCTTGATCTCGATGGCCCATAAAGCCTTCCCAAAATCCAAGACCAGATCGAGCTCATACTGATCGCTTGTCCTGAAATAGTAACTATCGAATGATCGTCCCGTAGCTTTGAGTTGCCCGAGTACCTGCTCAATCACGTGACCCTCCCAGCTCGCGCCAACCCACGGTTGTGCAAGCAGGGTGCTCTCGTCCGATACATTGAGCAGGGCATGAAGCAGGCCGCTGTCTCGCCAGTACACCTTGGGGCTCTTGACCAATCGTTTCCTGAGGTTGATTTGGTACGGTTGCAACCTTCGGATCAGATAGGCCCCCTCGAGATAATCGAGATAAGTGTTCACTGTTTGATAGGAAAGGCCCAGGCTCTTCCCAACCTGCGAGGCATTCCATACCTGGCCGTTCAGCGCGGCGAGCATGCGCAACAAGCGATCCGTCGTCCGTGGCTTGGCGGGAAGTCCCCAGGTTGGGAGATCACGTTGTGACAGAAGTGCCAGGTAATCCCGTTGCCATTGTGGAAAGCTTCGGGGTTCCAGCACGCCGCCATCTGGATAGCCGCCACATAGCCAGCGTCGTCCCCGCGATGCCTGCGTCTTCAGCTCAGCCCAGAGGAGTGGAGTTAGCTCGACCAGAGACAAACGGCCGGTCAGCGACTCGGACACCTGAATCATGAGTGAAGGGGAAACGGATCCCAGAAGTAGAAAGCGGCCTTTGCGTTTGCGCTCCTTGTCGATGACGCCGCGAAGACGAGGGAATAACTCGGGCCAGGATTGGGCTTCGTCCAGAATGACCAATTCCCTCGCCGCAATGTGCTCCTCCCATTCAAGGTCGAGACGAAGGTGTTCGGATGGCTGCTCCAGGTCGAAGTAGATTCCGCCGATCGTCCGGGCCAGGGTCGTTTTGCCGCACTGACGGGGCCCACCCAGCGACACGGCTGGATAGGTCTCCAGGCGCTCCAGGACCAATTGTTTGGCCGCTCTTGGAATCATGTTTGTAAATTAGAAAATAATTTCTAATTTGCAAGAACTATCTTGCACAGAAACCAGGCCGGAGCCAGCTCCCGGCGAGCGGCCATTCCTCCAGCTGCGGAACGCAAGGTGGGCAGGAGGGGCGCCGGAATGCTATCCTGGGCCCACCCGTTCACACGGCCCGGACAGCCGGTTCGCCACCAGACGGAGAGCTGAAACCATGAACATCCTCGAGGCCATCGGTAACACGTCACTGGTGCGGCTGCGCAAGGTGGCGCCGGCCGGTTGCGCGGAAATTCTGGTGAAGCTCGAGTGGGAAAATCCCACCGGCAGTGTCAAGGACCGCATGGCGCAGGCGTTGATCGCGAAGGCGGAGGAGGACGGCCTGCTGCGGCCCGGAGACACCGTCATCGAGTACACGGGTGGCAGCACGGGAGCGTCGCTGGCCCTGATCTGCGCCGCCAAGGGCTACCGCCTGCAGATCGTCAGCTCCGACGCGTTCAGTCGGGAGAAGCTGGATCACATGGCGGCGCTGGGAGCCGAGCTGACGCTCGTGCCGAGCGAGGGCGGGCTCACCACCAAGAAGCTGATCCTGGACATGATCGAGGCCGCGCGCGCGTTGAGCCAGGCGCCTCACACCTACTGGACCGACCAGCTCCACAACCCTCACGGCATCGCGGGCTACCACTCGCTGGGCGAGGAGATCTGGCGCCAGACGCAGGGGAAGATCGATGCCTTCGTCCACTGCGTGGGAACGGCGGCTTCCTCGCGAGGGATCGCCACCGTGCTGAAGCGGCACAAGCCGGACATCAGGATCGTCGTCGTCGAGCCCGCCGAGTCGTCAGTCTTGCTGGGCGGAAAGCCGGGTCCCCACAAGATCGAAGGCGTCGGGATCGGATATGCGCCTCCGCTCTGGGATCCGTCCCTCGTGGACGAGATCCTGCCGGTCAGGACCGATGACGCCAAGGATATGGCTCGGCGCATCGCCCGGGAGGAAGCCCTGTTCGCCGGGACCTCGTCCGGGGCGAACGTTGTCGCCGCGCTTCGCGTGGCGGAACTGCTTGGGCCCGATGCCCGAGTAGTCACGCTCATGGCCG
>Ga0315542_1000302_pt1 | contig 30027 bp, 27 predicted proteins | sample SalMarSW160120MG_FD_202541 | JGI IMG/M metagenome (GOLD analysis project Ga0315542, IMG submission 202541) | Salt marsh sediment microbial communities from the Plum Island Ecosystem LTER, Massachusetts, United States - Salt Marsh Sediment SW1601-20 ...
TCATCGATACGCTGCTCAATCCTCCTTTTTCTTGACATGATCGGTATGCCAGTCGATTTGACGACAAACACCGCGTATGATTCGCACTTCCCTTGCGCGTAGCGGAATTCTCGAAAGGTACCGCCGAATATTGAACATCCAGTGTTCGGGATTCTGTGGATTGAGGAAGCCGATTTTCATTAGTATGTGTTTTAAGTGGTCGTACATGCCTTCCAGTTCAAAACTGTTCGCCAGTCGGGGAACAGCTTCCACCGGTGCGTCATCGGACGCAAGGTAGATTTCATAGCAGACGATCATGACTGCCTGCGCCAGATTGAGGGAGGAGAACCCAGCCGTGGGAATATTTACAATCGTGTGGCAGAGACGCAGCTGGTCATTGGAAAGACCCCGGTCTTCGGGTCCGAAGAGTAGGCCTGCAAGGTTATTTTGCGACAAGGAAATAAGGTCTCTTGCCAGACGGCGTGGCTTCGCGATAGCGGGCCTCAAGGAACCGGTCCGGGCCGTCAGACCGGCGATAAAATTGAAAGGACCAAGGGCGGATTCCAGGTCATCAAGAATCTCCATGGATTCCACGATGGCCTGTGAAGGGCCTGTTGCAGTCTTCAATACCCTGGAATGATCGAGGTTCTTGGGGTTCACCAGTATCAAGCGATGTAAACCCATGTTGTTCATGGCCCGGGCCGTCGAACCAATATTCTCCGGAATCTGGGGTTCGGCTAGTATAATACCTATGTTTGAGAGCTTGATTTTCGAAACCATAAACACATCTCCAGCCGCCAACACCTAGGCCGTGGGCTCCCAATGGGAAGTCTGAAGGATTCGAAGGATCTGGGTCATCAGCTTTTCGTCGTCAAAGGAAAAGCTGACTGTGCCTTGGTGCACCTCAAAATGCGTGAGTTCGCAACCGTACTCTTCCGCCACATCTTCAAGGACTTCTTTGAAAGAAAGGGCAATTGGATGTCCGTCGCTGTCCACGTCATCTGAAAACATGTCTACTTCGATGCACCCTCGTACCTGAGTCATTTCGCTTAAACTCCTGGCCTGGTAAAACGATGATAATGGTTTTCAAGATTGATTTCGAAGAGTTGGGTGTCAGTATAAGGATTCTCACGGGAAATGCAAGGTGTTCGGGCGGGATCTCGGGATAATCCGAAAAAGATTCCAGTGCCCTAATCTGATGGAATCGTAAAAAGCTTACTTATGCCGGAATCGGCAACCTATGAGCAACGAAGTGGAGGAGAACCTGACACTCTTTTCCAGACCCTTTCTAAACACTTCGGAGGGAATGGAGGCCGATTTGGGGTTTAGCGTAAATTCATAGAAGCGCGTGGGGTTTGGGAGACATAAACCCCAAATAGCCGTCAAGCGACTGTCGAGAGGGCGCCGTCTTTTCCGGGCATATCTCCGGGGGAAGCCGCGGCTCCCGCTTGCGGGAGAGCGCGGAGCCCCGCTCTATGAGGCGGGACGGGGGTAAGTCCGAAGAAAAGACCAGTCCGCCGCAGGCGGATGAAACCCGGAGGCCCGGAGCGTTAGGAAAATCTTCAATGCCCGGCGAAAGCACTCGATATTTCTACATATCCAATCTTTTGAACATGATTCTTTGATTTTTGAGTTTGTTGGAAGTCCGTCGTGAACTTTTTAAGATTCCATCAAACTTGTTCCGTGGCATGGATTTTGCGAAGGGATTACCGGTAGAATAGTTTGTCGTGTTAGAAGCACAAGGTAAATAGTTTCATTCCGGGAAGGAATGCCCTGACCCTGCCGTGATCGATCGATGCATCAGCGCAGAGGAGGGGGTATGGGTTTGTTGCAGAAAAATGTTCAGAGCCTTCCTTGCTCATGAACACAGGCGGCAGATAGCATGTAATCCATTTTATGGTTGAACACGGCCGGCCCCTGTGTATAATAAACGCGTTAAAGTCCAAAACCCGTGGGAGGATCTTATGGCACAGATAGATGCCTTTTTCAAGCTGATGAACGAACAAGGGGCTTCCGACCTGCACCTTGTTTCAGGCGAGCAGCCGATTTTGAGGATAGACGGTTCGTTGGAGAGAGTTAAGTATAAAGAACTTGAAAATGATTCCTTAAAGGCCATGCTTTACGAAATCGCCCCAGAGGAAAAGGTGAAAGTCTTTGAAGAAACGGGCGATGTGGACTTTGCCTACGAGATTCCGGGACTCTCAAGATACCGGGCGAATTTTTTCCAGCAAAAATACGGTATTGGCGCAGTTTTTCGCGAAATTCCATCGGCCATTCTCACCTGCGAACAATTGGGGCTTCCGCCCATTGTGACCAGGCTGGCGAGCCTCCCCAGAGGCCTGGTTCTTGTTACGGGGCCGACAGGCAGCGGAAAATCCACCACCCTCGCTGCGATCGTTCACGAAGCAAACAGGACCCGCAAGGAGCATATCCTGACCGTTGAGGACCCAATTGAGTTCGTCCATAAAAGTGAAAAAGCCGTGGTGAACCATCGCGAGGTTGGCCTCCATACCCACTCTTTTGCAGCCGCACTTCGTGGCGCACTTCGTGAAGACCCCGATATTATTATGGTCGGGGAAATGCGTGACCTCGAAACCATTGCCCTGGCTATTGAGGCTTCCGCGACCGGACATCTGGTCTTTGCCACCCTCCACACGACCAGCGCGGCAAAGACCGTGGACAGGATCATCGAGGTTTTCCCCGTCAGCCAGCAGGAGCAGATCAGAAACACACTGGCCGATGGCCTGAGGGCTGTGGTTGCACAGACCTTGTTCAAACGAATTGATCGAAAAGGGCGTGTGGCCGCCCTAGAGATCATGATCGCCACACCCGCGGTGAGAAACCTGGTGCGTGAAGGTAAGACTTTTCAGATTCCCTCCATGCTGCAGACTGGAAAGAAATTTGGCATGCAGTCCCTGGATGATGCCATCATGGACCTCATGAAGCAGAAGACCATCAGCCCCGACGATGCGTATGCGAAGGCAAACGATAAAATGAGATTCTTGCCGTTTCTGAAAAATCCACCAGAGGATTTTACGGAAGTTTAGGTCTGATGGAATCGTAAAGAGTCCTGAGGACCGGACTTTTTACGATTCCATCAGGTCCTGGAAAGGAAGCCAGAGCATGAAAAAGCAACAACTGGATTACATTCTCACGGTTATGCTCGAGTCTTATGATAACGTTTCTGATTTTAACGTGACCGTTGATAAAGCATTCCAGGTAGAGAGTTCAGGACAGCTCATGCCGGTGAATCTGGACCCTCCCATCCATCGATTGACACCCTACCAGGCTGAAGTTTTCGCACTCAACCTGGTAAGCGGGGATCGGCGTCTGACAAGAATTCTCCTTGAGGAAGGCTCTTGTGACTTGTCCTATCACCTGGCGGGAAAGGCACGTTTCAGGGTCAACGTGTTTTCACAGAAGGGATGCTACACAACCGTAATGAGGCAGCTTGAAAACAGGGTGCCTACCATAGAGGAACTGGGGTTGCCGGACGCCTTCTCAAAAATGACCCGGGAACGAAATGGCATTATCCTGGTAACGGGGGCCACCGGTACGGGCAAGTCCACCTCACTGGCTGCCGTCCTGAATGAAATAAACGAGAAGTTTTCAGTCCATGTGGTGACCCTTGAAGACCCTGTGGAATATGTGCATTCCCAGAAGAAAGGGACTTTTAATCAACGAGAACTGGGCGCAGATTTTGACAGTTTTGCCTCCGGTCTGCGCGCGGCCCTCAGGCAGGCCCCAAAGGTCATCCTGGTGGGTGAAATGAGAGACCGCGAAACCGTGGAAATCGCACTTTCAGCGGCGGAGACAGGTCACCTCGTGCTGAGTACGATTCATACCGTGGACGCAGGGCAGACGGTCAACAGGATTATTGGAATGTTCGAACAGGACGAAGAGCGGCAGATTCGCTCACGGTTGGCCGAATCACTCCGGTGGGTAGCGTCTCAGCGACTCCTGCCCCGAAGGGAAGGTGGGCGAAGGGTTGCAGCATTTGAGATCATGGGAGCCAACCTCCGGGTAAAGGACAGTGTCATGCATGGGGAGTCTGAGGGAAAGACGTTCTATGAAATAATTGAAGGGAGCCAACCTTTCGGAATGATGACTTTCGACCAATCCATTTCGGACCTTTACCGGAAGGGCCTGATTACCGAAGAAACCGCCTTGAGCTATGCGTCCAGGAAGGGGATCGTCGGGAGGAGCATCGATTCCATCAAAGCGGCACGGGGAGAAAAGACCACCTCAATTGAGGGGCTTGCCCTGGACAGCGAATACGGGAATAAAGACAGGCCATAGGAATTCTGATGCTTTGCAAAAAGCTGATTGATGCCCCTAGCGGCAGCCTATGAGCAACGAATGGGAGGAGAACCTGAGGGTCTTTTTCGAACGCTTTCTCATAGTGCACTTGGCACCCAACCCAGAATGGCCGTCCATCTCCACCGTGGTGTTTAGAAAGCATCTGAAAAAGAGTGTCAGGCTCTCCTCCTGAGCTCCAGTAATAAAACGACTTCCTTGGAAGTCATCATCGCGCCCATGGACGGATTTTTTACGGTTCCATCAATTTTAGAGAGGCTAGAAGACATGGAAGTCATTTGCAAGCATTGCAAGGCAAAATTAAATATTCCTGATGAAAGAATCCCAAAGGGCCAGACAGTCAGTGCCACATGTCCCAGATGCAAAGAAAAACTGACGCTCGATGCCAGGACTGTGCCCGGTGGCCGGCCATCCCCCGGTGATATCGAAACGCCAACCGAGGTCGCCGGCAGCGCAAGGCCCTATGTATTTGAAGATGAGGATGAGGCCCTTGAGTATTATGAAGAAGGGATCAGACTGGCACTCGTGATGGGAGAAGATGAAGCGCGTATCAATCCGGTGAAGCAGGCCGTGGAAACGCTCGAATTCAAATGCGTCTTGGCTGAGAATACCAGAAAAGGCATTGGAAAGATGCGCCTTCATCATTTTGACTTGGTGATCTTCGATGAAGATTTCGGCGGGGTTTCACTGGACCAGAGTCCTGTTCTTGACTACCTGAACCATCTGTCCATGCCGGAGAGACGCCGGATGTTCGTGGTCACTGTGGGAAAGCATTTCAAGACCATGGACCAGATGACGGCTTTTGCCTTGAGCGTCAACCTGGTGGTCAATGAGAAGGATGTGGGGCAACTGGCGGTCATCTTGAAAAAGGTCACTTCAGAGAATGAAAAGTTTTATAAGGTATTTATGGAAACTCTAAGGGAAACAGGAAAGGCCTGAGAACCCGGCACATGGATCTGAAAGACACCTTTCGCTTGAGAGTTGAGACCTGCATAGGCACCATCATTGATGTGCACAAGATTTTCGGCGCCGAACACGATCAGAAAACCTTTTTGAATCAGTTCGATGAGCTGAAAAGGAACCTCCAAACCCTGGATATGGGGGCGGTGTCAGAAGGGGACATCCTCATGGTCGAGAAGGCGACCAATGCCCTTTTAAAAGAATTCAGATCTTTTTATGAAAGACGTGATCTGGGGTCTGTTTACAATGAGATGAAAAGTTGACGGCTTCGTAAAAAAATCAAATTCGCACCGGAAATATTGAGGAACGGGTTTTTCCGCAGGCCGGGATTTTCAGATCACACCCGTTTGATCAATCCGACAACGGAGTACCCCAGCTCCTTTGATCGGAGCCAGGGTGTTCTCCCATGCCTTTCGTACTCTACCGATATCCTCCAGATTTCCGATCGTCCACACGGTGCCACCTGCACCGGCCCCGGCAAACCTGGCACCGCATCCCGCCCGTTCTGCCTGTTGGATCAGGGTTTGGGTAATGGGGATGAGGGCTTCGGGGGTTATCTCCTTCCTCAGAGCCATTTCCTGCTGGAGGATATGTGCCGCCTCCGACCATTCACGGTTCTGTATTTTCCGCGAGAAATCTCGTACCATTTCGTTGACCCTGAGCCATCCCTCTCGGGTCTCGCCCGAGAGGAATTCCTTAAGCCATTTTCTGTTGGTGGTGGATGAGACATGGCTCTCGCCGCTATAGGCCACGATCACATGTTTTGATAATGTGTCCAGTTCCCTGTTTTCCAACAAAACAGTCCTGTCAAATGGACTGACCGGGTTTCCGAAATGCCAGGTCCAGAGATTCACGCCCCCGTAGGTCGCCGCCCCCTGGTCCTGGATTCCGCAATTGCCCCCTGCCGCAGCGTCTTCCAGTTGATAGGCCAGATGGAGGATATCCCGAGGACTCCGCTCTTTTTGCCCCAGGCGGGCGTTTATTTTGTCCAGGGCCTTGATCAATGCAACCAGGGCGGTGCTTGAACCTCCCAGGGCCGATTTTACCGGCGATTCCGAACTTATCTGCACTTCCAGACCATGAAAGGCAAAGTGAGAGACGGCCGTAAAAAAGAGACCAAAGGGAGAATCAAGGGGGAGGCCGTCCACGGCAAAGACCTCTCCTTTTGAAAATCCATGGGACGAGATCTTGATTCTGAGATCCTCGAAGGCAGATAGGGTTACTCTCGTCCTGAGGTTGAGCGCCATATTGACCGTAACAGGGCGGATCGCTTCGAAGGGGAGGGCCATAGCCTTGATGTCCCACGTGCCTCCGGCGTCGATCCTACAGGGGGCGGAGGCCTCCACCGGATCGTTTTCAAGTATTTTCCTGACAGAAAAGGGCATGTCTTTTTCCTTCAATTTCTTTCAATATATCAGAAAAGGGTAAACCAATGCAACGTAACCGTATTTCCTAAAGATTCTGACGAAATTTTCCGATTGACCTGATACGGTTTGACATTGTTTTGCTTTGCTTGTATGCTCCATATGATGCTTCGAGGTCAACGGAAAACTGTCTTTGTGGAATGGAAAGGAACGCGTTATGAGGTCAACCCATTCAGTACATAAACACTCCCTTTACAGAATCCTATTTCTATGGCTGACCGTCACCCTTGTCTTCGGATGCTCCAGCCCTGAAGAAAAAAAGGCCGATCACGAGCAACGCGCTCACGAATACATCCAGCAGGGCAAGCTCAAAGAGGCTGTCATCGAGCTTAGGAACGTGGTGCAGTTGGCGCCGAAGGATGATGCCGCTTACTATGAACTGGGCGAGACCTACCTGAAACTCAAGAAGGGAAGGGAAGCATTCCAGGCCTTTTCCCGTGCAGTATCTGCAAATCCGGAAAATTTCAAGGCCCAACTCAAATTGGGACAGATTTTTCTCCTGGCAAGAAAGCCCGATGAGGCCAGAAAAAAGGCCGAACTTCTCCTGGAGAAATCAAAAAACGATATCGAGGCACTATCCCTTCTTGCCGGGGTCATGGTGCAGGAGAAAGATATCGATTCCGCGATAAAGACCCTGAGAAAAATCACGACAATTGATTCGAGTCACTTCAATACCTATCTCTCTTTGGGGCGACTTTATCTACTGAAAAAAGACCTTGTCCAATCCAAGAAGGCTTACGAAACGGCCATATCGCTCAAGCCGAAATCAAAGGTCGCCTATGTGGAACTTGCCAAGGTCTATTCTTTCGAAGGCAAGTGGGACAAAGCCGAGGCAGAGCTTCAGAAGATGCTGAGTGCCTCTGAGACCAGGTATAGGGATCTTCCCCTTCTCGCACGATTCTATGAACAGACTGAAAAATGGGAAAATGCTGAAAAGACTTTTCAGGAGGCTGCCGAACTGGCCCCTAAGGATGCCGTGTCGCCATTGATGAACCTGGGGGCCTTCTATGCCCGACGAAAGGATTACAAGAGGGCATTGGAGGCGTTTGAAAAGGCCGCATCCATCAAAAAGGACGACAGCAATATCCAGATGGCCATAGCCCAACTCCATTTCGATTTCAGAAAAATGGACAGGGCCCGGGTCGTGGTTGACAGGATCCTTGAGAAAGACAAAGGGTACGTGGCTGCAAATTTCTTAAAGGGACGGCTGCTTTTGATCAGGAAAGATTTTCCCGCTGCTCTGGAGCGATTCGATCTCGTGGTACGAGAATGGCCTCGAAATGCGTCGGCCCGCTATTTCAAGGCACTGACACTCCTCGGTCAGGGGAAGCGACTCCTGGCTGAAAAAGACCTGGTCAAGGCGGTTGAGTTGAACCCCAGGTTCGTGGAGGCAAGGCTCATCCTTGCAGAAGGGTATCTTAGGGCGAAGGACAAAGGGTTGGCCCGGGAGCAGATCGAAAATGTCCTCAAGGTGTCGCCTCACCAGATCAACGGGTTGATGCTGAAGGGAAGTCTGGAGATTCTTGACAAGAACCCAAAGGCTGCCGAGACCATCTTCAAAGGGGTCATCAAGTCGAACCCTGATTACGCCCCGGCTTATGTCCGCCTGGGTCTTCTCTACCAATTGACGGGTCGACCTGAAAAGGCCCGGGGAAACCTGGAAAAGGCGCTTGCGATAAATCCGAAGCAGGTAGATGCCCTGTCTCTTCTGGTTGGCATACAATTGGGTAAGAAGAAGTTTGATGAGGCCCTGAAGACCTGCAGGACTCAAGAAGAGAAGATGGGTCATTATCCTCCCGGCCAGGCCCTTGCCGAGTCTCTTATGGGGAGAGTTTACCTTGCGAAGGGAGACACAGGAGAGGCCGAAAGACATTTCAGGAAAGCCGTTGATACGGATCCGAATCTGCTGGGACCTTATGTATCACTTGCCCGTATCTACCTGAGTGGTCACAGAGTAAACGATGCCATCGAGGAGTATGAAAATATCCTGAAGAAGAATGCGAAATTCCTCCCAGCCTATATGGCGCTTGGTGCCATCTACGATCAACAAGGCAAGACAGAAGAGGCAGAAAAACAATACAGAAAGGCCTTGGAGATCAAAAAGGACTTTGCCCCTGCGGCCAATAATCTCGCATGGAATCTTGCCACGAAGGGTGGCAACATCGACGAGGCCCTTGGTTTTGCCCAGACCGCAAAGGAGCAGATGCCCAAAAACGCGGGCGTCATGGACACCTTGGGGTGGATCTATTACCTGAAAGGGAGCTATCTGAACGCCATCTCGGAACTCCAGGACAGCCTGGCCTCTGATGCCGGGAATCCCACGATCCAGTATCACCTTGGCATGGCATTTTTTAAAAATTCGCAATTTGGGAAGGCGAAAGAAGGCCTCGAAAAGGCATTGAAGCTTTCTCAGGACTTTAATGGCGCGAAGGAAGCAAGAAAGGTCCTGAAGGAAATAGAGAAAGGGGCCGGTAGATCCTGATCCTTCTGGAGGCGTAAACCTCAAATAGCCGTCCATATGGGAACTGGGTGTCAAGTGCACCATGAGAAAGCGTCCGAAAAAGACCCTCAGGCTCTCCTCCTGAGGTCCGGTGAACAAGACGACACCGTTGGAAGTCATCATTGTGCCCATGGACGGACGTCAGAAAAAAAATCGTGACGACCGGACTCCTTGCGATTACATCAAATCATGCATTATGAAAATTATCCCATACAAGATCCTCATCCTGTGCATGGTGCTACCACCTGTCTGCTACATTCTGACCATCCAATCGCTGGAGAGCTATCTCCAGAAGCAGGAAAACACCACCTTGAACGATATCCTGATTCAACACCCTGATGCGCTCTATGAGGGCCGCTATACGGTCCAGGAAGAAATCAATAGAAATATCAGCAAGTATCTGGATAAAAGCATTGAATCAAGAATCGGTGTCAGGAGCAATATTCTAATTAAAACCAGGAATGGGCGGATCCTTTATCCCCCGGTATACAACCCGGACATGAACACTCCAGGTGAACAGGACCGCACAGACCTGAATTACGTGGAAGTGGCAGCCGATAACTACAGGATCCTGGATGAGGGTCTGTCAATCGATGCCGAGATAAAAATCAGGTATAACAGCTGGCTTTCCAGTGGCATCTTGATCTTTTATCTGGGCCTGGCGGGTCTGGTCCTGCGCCTGGTGACAAAGAGAAGCCTTGCCGAAAGCGCGCGACTGGAAGAGACGCACCGGAGCCAAATGGAGAAACTTGGCGCCCAGTTGAGCCATAGCAGGAAAGAACTGGAAGAGGTGGTGGCCAAAGAAAGAGAATATTTTGAAAGAATAGGCAACCTTAAGAAAGAAAAACAGACATTGGCGAAAGACGTTGATGGGCTCCTTGAAGAGATGGAGGAACAAGAGGCGGGTCTTCAGGACCAAAGAACGTACAGAGAGGCACTGGAAAGGGAGCTCGAGGACCTCAGAAAAAAATTCCAGCTGTTGGCGGACAAAGGAGAGAAGCGGAGAAAAAAGAAGGGGAAATATGATAACGTGGCAAAGCGTTTCAGGTTGCTTTACAAGAATCTCGAATTATCCGAACGTGCTGTTGTCGGTTTTTCAGAACTCACCGAGGAATTCAAGCTGAAAGCCGAGGAGGTGATCCATCAACTGAACGAAGATGATAACTTGATTTCAGTAAAGCGCAAGGTATTCGGCAAGGGCGGCAAGATGAATGTCCTTGAGGTAGATTTCGCTTACTCGGGTAGACTCTATTTCCAGAAGAACGTCAAGGGCGGGATACGGATTCTTGCCATTGGAACAAAGAATACCCAAAACCAGGATCTTGCATACGTTGAAAGCGTGAAATGAAGATCAGAATTTATGTTGAACCCTAAAACACCGAGGCTGCAGGACCAATGAATAATGAGACAAAAGAGACAATTCTCGTGGTTGAGGACGATGTGGATGTCCTGTCCATGATCATCAAGCACCTTGAATACCTTGGGTACAGGGTGATCAGCGCCAGGGACGGCATGGAAGGCCTCAAAATGGTGGAAGCCGGGGGCTACGACCTTGTCATAACGGATATTGTCATGCCCTATGTGAGTGGTGTGGGGGTGGTGACCGCCCTCAAAACCGGTCATCCGAACATACCTGTAATCGCCATAACCGGTTACGGAAAAGAACCGGAGGCCGTGGCCCTGGAGAAGAAGGCTGATGTGGTGTTGTCCAAGCCCGTGCGAATGGCCGTGCTGAAGGATCACATGGCCAGACTGCTGGTCAAAGCTCCATAATTCCGAGGTGATATGTCATGCTCAAGCTCTATGTCATTGAAGGCCCCAGCAGGGGGAAAATTTTCGATCTCAAGAAGGGAACGCTCCATCTGGGCAGGGGCCCGGAAAACCATATCCAGATCGAAGATCCTTCCATTTCCCAGGCGCATCTGAAACTTGAACAAAGAGGTGACCGGTTTTTTGTTGAGGATTTAAAAAGCACCAACGGAACCTTTATAAACGGCGAAATGCTCCAACCTGGGAAACCGATAGAGATAAAGGAAGGCAGTCCCATTTCCATTGGAAACACCCTTCTGGTTATAGACAGGGAGTTCTCTGTCGGAGGGACCCTGGTCCACCATGCGGTCAGGTTCCCGGCAAGGCAGGAAGGGAGGGAGAAGGTCTTCTTCTATAAAGACAGACCCATGACCAACCCCAAGAATCTTCAGCTTATGTACAAGATTTCCAACGTTCTCATGGAATCTTTTGACGTCAATGACGTGCTGGAAAAGATCATGGAATATCTTTTCGAGTGTCTCAATCGTATAGACCGCGGTGCCATTCTGCTCTATGAAGAGTCAACGGGGGACCTTTCGGAGATCATCGCTCGATCAAAAAGCGAAGACAGGGATGTGACCATTGATTACAGCAGGACCATAGTCAACCGGGTGATACGAGACGGAAAGCCCGTTTCCATGTCGGATACGAGCGAGGAAGAAGATGTGGACCTGTCTGACAGCATGAAGGCCCTTAAAATCAGATCGGTCATGTGTGTTCCGCTCATCAGCCGAAGCAAGGTTCGAGGGGCAATCTATGTTGATTCTCTGAGTATTCCCCATGGATTCAGAAAAGAAGACCTCCATCTGCTTATGGGTATAGGCACCCCTGCCGCGATTGCCATAGAAAATGCCTTGCTCTATGCGAATCAGGAAAAACTGGTGAAAGACCGCACCAGAACTCTGCGTCAGACAGAAAAAAGACTCAGGAAGAGTGAAGCAAGATTCAGAGCCATTTTTGACAACATGAAAAGTGGCGTTGTTGTTTTTGAGGTGGATGAACATGAAAAGAATTTTGTGATCCTGGAGCTGAACCACTATGCCCGGCAGCTTGAGGATCTCAAGCTGCCGGATGTCGTTGGAAAAGAGGCCCAGGAGGTCTTTCCCGAATATGATTCATCGGGGATTCTTAGAATCATCGAAAGGGTCTGGAAGTCGGGGGTGAGCGAACACATCGGCCCCTTGCTTCACGAGGAACGGAAAGGCCGAGAGTGGCGGGAATATGATGTGTACAAGCTTCCCTCAGGAGAGATCGTTACCCTTTTTAACGATCTGACCGCACAAAAACGGGCTGAAAAAGAACAGCGGACCTTGCAGAAGAGATTCCTTAACGCCCAAAAGCTGGAATCCGTGGGCCGACTTGCCGGGGGGGTGGCACACAATTTTCGGAATATCCTCCAGGCTATCCTGGGGAATGTAGAGTACCTGGAAATGGTCAACAGCCAATTCGAAGAGGTGGGTGGCATTGCAAAGAATATCAATAATTCCATAGATAGAGGCGTTGACCTCGTGAACAGCCTGCTTCATTTTTCGCGGGTTGGCGTTGATTTCAACCCCGTCGTTTTGGATCTTTCCGACGTCATTGGTGAAACGTACCGGATTGTGGAACGGCTATTCGACAAGAAAATTCAGGTTTCAGTGGATCTCGAAAAGGACCTGTTTGTTAGAGGAAACCATTCCCTTTTGAGTCAGGTTTGCATGAACCTCTTCACAAATGCCAGAGATGCCATGCCCGGGGGAGGCAGGTTACTGGTGAAGGCAAGCAGGAATGGTGACCAAATCCTGCTGGTGGTTTCGGACACGGGCTACGGCATGGACAAAAAGACCGTGGACCAGGTCTTTGACCCCTTTTTTACTGGAAAAGATGTGGGGAAAGGTACGGGTCTCGGGCTCTCAACAGCGCACGGGATTGTAGAGGAACACGGAGGAAAGATTACGGTGTCGTCTTCGCCTGGAAAGGGGACAACATTCAAGATCAGATTTCCCCTGGCCGAAGGTGGGCCACAGACGCAAACAGAACCCGAAAAAAAGCTCGTTACCGGTAAGGGTCAGAAAGTCCTTATCGTTGACGATGAATTGAGCGCCCTGGATGCACTGGTGGGTATGACCCGCAGCCTGGGGTATAGGGTGGCTTCAGTTTCAAGGGCGGTCGAGGCCCTGGAACACTATGCGGAATTTCAGCCGGATGTGGTCCTCATGGACAGGAATATGCCCGAAATGGATGGCATTTCATGTATCAAGAAAATAAGGAAATTAGACGGGGATGCCAGAATAATTATCGTGTCGGGATACGAATCGTCGGGACCCAACGGAATCGATGAGGACGTAAAACACATGATCAGGGGCTATCTTACAAAACCATGCGGCATGAACAAGTTGAGCCAAACCCTTTCAGAGGTATTGGGAAAATAAGCAAAGGGAGAGCCATTGTCATGGAGACCAAAAAGAATATCCTTATTATAGACTCGAACCCCGATGTTCTTTCACAACTGGACGAACAGATAAGCCAATTGGGATTTGCCTTCAGATGCAGTGCTGCCTCAAGTGCGTCCATGGAACAACTCGAGGCCATGGTTCCGGATATCGCTGTTATCGGGCCGTCGCTTGATAATGACACCAGCAGGAGCAGCTTGCAAAAACTGAAAATCATCAATCCGGGAATGCCCATACTTGTCTGCGCTAAAGAAGACCTTTTTCGAGAAGAGGCGAGACACTCCCCATTTGGTGGCATCCATTGTTTTGACCCGGACCTTGGACCAGAAGGCCTGTCTGGTGCATTGAAGGATGCCATGAAACACAGAGAGGAAACGGAGCGATTGCCTGAGTTTCCCGTCCTAGTGGGTCGGAGCAGGGAAATCAGTTTGATCAGGGAAAAGATACGCACAGTGGCGGACAAAGATATCACCGTTCTGATCACGGGAGAGAGCGGCACGGGGAAGGAACTTATTGCTCGATCTGTGCACTACTATTCGAAAAGAAATAAGGGCCCTTTGATAAAAATAAACTGTGGGGCGCTTCCGGATGAACTGCTGGAAAGCGAGGTGTTCGGATTTCAGAAAGGGGCCTTTACGGGTGCCCACAAGAACAAACCCGGGCGCCTGGAATTGGCTGACGGGGGCACGCTTTTCATAGACGAGATCGGGGACCTTTCACTTTCTTTGCAGGTCAAGTTTCTCCAGGTACTCGAAGACAAAGCCTTTTCAAGATTGGGCGGAGTCCGCGACATGGCGGTTGATACGCGTGTGGTGGCAGCCACCAACAAAGAATTGAGCAGAATAGTCAGGGAGGGAGGCTTCAGGAAAGATCTTTTTTTCCGTTTGAATGTCGTGCATATCGAGGCACCTCCATTGCGTGAGAGGCGCGAAGATATCCTTGTTATGGTTGAGTATTTTATGAACAAATACTGCTATGAATTCAGGAGGGAACCCCTGAAACTGACCAATGAAATTTCAAAGGTGCTGACCACTTATTACTGGCCTGGAAATGTGCGGGAACTCGAAAATGCAATACGAAGGGCCATTGTCCTCAGGGACTGGGATTTTGTGATGAATGAAATGGCCCAAAATCATGGGTCGACTCTCCCGAAAAACGGCGCCCTTTCAAGAAAAATGGAGACTGTCCCTCCCTGGGGGGACAAAAAGGTGGATACATTTTTTCGAAAAAGGGACGCTTCTCTTAAAAAAATTAGCAAAGCGTACGTGGGTGAAGTGGAACGTCAGGCCATTTCCCATGCCCTTCGGGAAAGCAACTGGAATCGGAAAAAGGCTGCAGAGTCCCTGGGCGTGAGCTACAAGACCCTGCTCAATCGTATCGAGGACCTGACGATCAGACCCTGATGGCTTACCTGGCGTCTAATCAATCTTTTTGATTCCAGGCGATAGGGCATGATGCCATGGAAAAAGGCCATTCCGCGGGTGGCCCGGATGAGAGGAACTATGGATTTTAAGGCCATTGAATATGAAGTGAAAGAAAAAGGGGTCGGTATTCTCTCTCTCAATAGACCTCGAAAATATAATGCCGTGAATATGCAGATGATGAAAGAGCTGGAAAGATTCTGGGCAGACCGTTTGTACGACCTTGACACTCATGTGATTATCCTTAAGGGGAATGGAAAAAGGGGCTTTTGCGCAGGCCTCGATATGAGGGAGACCATGAAAATGGTTCCCGATATGAGCCCTGACGAGTTCTACCGTTTTCAGGCGAGGCTTGCGCGTCTGAATCTTTCCATGAGACGTACGCCCCAGCCTGTTATTGCCGCAGTCCACGGCGCAGCTGTGGGTCTTGGTTTCAGTTTTGCCCTGGCATCCGATGTCCGCGTCATCACAGCGGATGTGAGGTTTGGAGCGGCATATATCAATATCGGTCTGGGTGGCGCCGACATGGCCTGCAGCTATTTTCTTCCACGTCTCATCGGATCCGGAAGGGCCTATGAATTCATGCTCACCGGGAACTACATCTCTGCGGAAGAGGCAATGAACCTGGGGCTGGCCAGCCGGCTGGTCAGTGAAGACCAGCTTTTCGATACAGCCCTGGAACTGGCCAGGACAATGAACAGCAAGAACCCCATGGGCCTGAGGTTGACAAAAGAAGCCATCAACATGAATATTGACGCGGGTGGTCTTGAACAGGCCCTCAACATGGAAGATCGGAATCAGACGCTTCTCCTGCTCCGAGGAATGATGGACAAGACTGATAAATCAAGGTATTTTTGAGGCGCCGTTTCCTTATAAGGTATTAGGATCTGTGAATGGATAGATCTACCTTAATATTGAGAAGTTCTGCTCTCTTGGACGTGAAGGGACCGCACCTATGAAGAAGGTGGGTTTGAGGCGCTCCCTTGAAATCCTCGATCTGGAGGTCGAAGCCTCAATAGAAGACGTGAAGCAGGCGTACCGGGATTGCGTTAGTGTGTGGCATCCGGACCGTTTTGCCAATAATCCCCGTTTGAAAAAAAAGGCTGAAAAAAAATTGAAGGAGATTAATGAAGCCCATGAGACCTTGACATCTTTCCTGTCAGCACGAGCCAAAGACCGGGTTTCAAGGACCGCAAAGGGCCGGTCAGAAGGGGCGAGCAGCCCTGACGCCCGGGATAAAAATGAACAACCCGAAGAAAGCGATAGGTTTGGAACCACCGCCGGCACGATGGGCTCCAGGGCTGAAGCGTTTGCCGAAACAGGCACAATGATATTCCTTACCGCTTCATCCCGGATCATGAAGGTATTCCGGCGATGGATAGACACGGATGGCCCATAATCTCCCTTTCACTGCCGCTCGCCACGAAACCCTGAAAGAAAAGCTCTCAGGCCGGGACGGATATAAATGGTGTCCAGGTCAAAGCGTGCTATGGCCAGGCCCAGTGTCTTTGCCTTTTCCGCGGCGCTGATATCCTTGTTTACAATAATGACATACCGGTCTTTCAGGCGACAAAGCCCTCCATGAGAAAGCAGAAAATCCTCTAGGGTCGTCTCGTAGCGGACAGAGATATCCAGCCTTTCGGCCAATTCTTCAAGTTGATTCAGGAGGGTGTTTTCGTCCATTGGAGTTTGCCGAAGATGCGTTCCGGGCCATGACTCCGTGAATCTTACCATTGGCGCAGTCATGGCGCCAGACAAAAGTATAAATGCCATCAACGCCATTCTTCGGTTTGCATACCATTTAACCCGGATTAACGCTTTTCGCACCCCTCGCTGGGCACGACAGGTGCCTTTTATAATTTCATCAAAAGCGGGAAAATTGGGAAAAAAATGTTGAACCCTGGAACCATTATGTGTTAGAAATTTGGCGGGAAGAATAAGAAAAGCCAAATTTTTGGCTTGGATAGCTTATTTGAGGCACCAAGGGAGTTTGATATGGCCGATTTGAAGGTCCTGGTAGTTGATGACGAGGAAGAAATCCGGAATCATTTTTCAGATTTCTTGCGCAATGAAGGCTTTGAGGTGGAGACAGCCGATGATGGTGAAATGGGAATTCAGAAGATTGATCTGGATTTTTTTGATGTCGTCCTCATTGATCTCAACATGCCCAAGGTTGACGGCATGGCCGTATTGAAGCACCTTGTTCAACATGATCCCGATTCAATCGGTATCATTTTGACCGGATATGCCAGTATTCGCAACGCCGTGGAGGCCATGAAAGCGGGCGCATTTGACTATCTTGCCAAGCCGATAAAAATGGATGAGGTCCTGCTGGTTATCAAGCGGGCCATGGAATTGAGAAATCTGAGGCGGGAAAATTTCGCCCTGAAACGACAGTTAAAAAGAAAGTACAAGTTCCACAATTTTATTGGTGATAGTCCCTTGATGGACAAAGTTTTCAGGGTCATCGAAAAAGTAGCCGACACGGACAGCACGGTCCTTATCCTGGGCGAATCCGGAACGGGAAAGGAACTCGTGGCGAGGGCGATTCATTATCACCACAGCTCCAGACGTGATAAACCACTCATTCCGGTGAACTGCGGCGCCATCCCGGAGGAACTGCTGGAAAGCGAGCTTTTCGGTCATGAAAAAGGTGCCTTTACCAACGCCATTAGAACCCGTATCGGCAGGTTTGAAATGGCCAATGGGGGGACCATATTTTTGGATGAGGTGGCGGAAATGAGCCCCCATCTACAGGTAAAGCTCCTTCGCGTTTTACAGGAACATGAATTTGAACGATTGGGCGGGACCCGGACGATCAAATGTGATGTGAGGATACTTGCGGCTACAAACAAGAATCTGGAAAAGACCGTGGAAGAAGGAAGGTTCAGGGAAGACCTCTACTACCGACTGAAGGTCATTCCCATTGCCTTGCCGCCCCTCAGGGACAGAAAAACGGATATTCCACTCCTTGTGCACCATTTTTTGACGCAAATGACCAGGACCAAGAAAAAGACGGTTAAGGGCATCTCCAAAGATGTCGTCGGGGCACTGGAGCTGTACGATTGGCCGGGTAACGTTCGAGAGCTGGAAAATATCATCGAGCGGATGGTTATTCTCTCCGAAAGTGATTATGTCGGAGTTGAAGATCTGCCGGAAAAAATTGCCAAAAAAAGCGGCAGCGGCCAGATGATTCAGACGGTTGTGCCGGACGATGGTTTTTCTCTGAGCCACGCCGTAAATGAATTCGAAAGACAGTTGATCATCAACGCTCTCGAAAAAACAGGGTGGATAAAGAATCGTGCGGCGAAACTGCTGAACATGAATCGCACAACCCTGGTGGAAAAAATCAAGAAACAGGGAATAGAACGGTCTCGGTTCAGCAATTAATAGGAACTATGAGCCATTTTCAAAACGTTCCAGTTTGTTCAAGGTCAAGGAAGGCGATAATTTTAACCACAGGAATAGACGGAGTATTTCGAGAACAAAATTTGAGCCTGACGAAGAGATTTGGCAAAATGGGGCGTTTTGAAACTGGCGCCTATTTCCTGTAGACGCTCGGCTGTATATAATGGAAGTTATGCCTGACATTTGTCAGGCTTTCCGAGTGCCCAATAAAGAAAAACCCTCCTTTTTCAAGTGCATCGTAGAACTTCCCGACTATCCTCTCCTGGGTAGGTTTGTCAAAGTAGATCATCACATTTCTACAGAATATAATCTGAAAGGTCTGTCCGGGTGGGAAAGGCTCCATGAGATTAAGTCGCTTGAAGGAGATGAGTTCGCGAAGTTGTGGCTTGACCCTGAAATATCCGCTGCGCTTATTGATACCCCTCTGGAAGTACCGACTCCTGAGGTCATTGGGGATCTTTTCCAGTTTTTCCTGTTCGTAGATTCCATCTGATGCTTTTCTGAGCATTCTGGTGGAAATGTCGGTAGCAAAAATACGGATTTGAAGTCCCTTCTGAGAAAAAAGAAACTCATTCAGGACAATCCCGAGGGAATAGGCCTCTTCGCCACTTGAGCAACCGGCGCTCCAGACACGCATGGCCGGCTTGTTGAGACTGTTACAAAATGCCATCACTTGAGAAAGGGCTTGATCTCGGAGAAAATCATAATGCTTCGGTTCACGAAAAAAGTAGGTCAGATTTGTAGAAATGACGTCCAGGAGATGGACCATTTCCTCTCCTGTATCGTCATTAATGAGGTATTGATAATATTCGTCGATCGAACGAAACCGGGTCTTTCGCAGATACTTCATCAGTCTTGCCTTCAAAAGGCTTTTTTTCCCTTCATGTAAGTTGATTCCCGCTTTTCTATAGATTAGCGAACTGAAGTTGATATAGTCCGGTTCGCTCATTTCAAAATACATTAGAATATATCTCCTGATTTGTTTTGTATATCACCCATTACCAATTCATGCCAGTATTTCATTATCCATATTTTGTACCCATTTACCTGAGACCCAAATTTTTCATGAATTCAAAAAAATAATGTTAAGTTTTTTCTTGACCGTGCCGATATGAAAGATGGAGAAAAAATATGACAATTACCACCTACCAGATTCGTAATGTCTTGAGGACGTATGGAAATCAATTGAAACGCCGAACGAGTATGCCCAAGGGAAGCGTGGCGGCGATTGAACCATCGCCTGATTCGGTGGATATTTCAATCGAGGCCCGGAAAAGGCAGGTTCTCAGTCAATTGTCCGCCAAGTTGATTTTACAAGTTGCTCCAAGAGAAAAACACCAGGAGTCAGTTGATTAGGGGGGCGGAGAACGATCATGAATTGGTTTGTGAGAGTTTCCAGAGGGTTTGTGAAAAAAAATAGGAGAGAATTAATATGAAGATTGATGAGATTTCTAGAAATATAGGTCTGATATCTCGGCCTTCTGAATCTACCTCAGGGTCAAGAGCTGCGAATGATGAGCGCAACGTCACCCATGGGACTGTTGGCCATAAAGCTGGGGAGAAAATTGACCTTTCTGAAACTTCTGTAGAATATAATAGAGTTTCCGAGGCCGCTGAAAGAGAGCAGACAGATCGGATTGAACGTGTGAACCAACTTCGGGACAAAGTGTCGAGTGGACAATATCATGTTGACTCGTCGCGGGTGGCGGAAAAAATGGTAAGAGAAGGCCTGCTCGAAGCCTTGAAATCATGAAGTGACACTTGATCAAGTTGGTTTCCATCTATGAATGGCAATTTTCCATCTCGATTTCATCGGGACGTTAATCCGCTTGGCGCGGATATGTGTTTGGGATTTCTTGTGTGGTTTACTAATATATGCCTTCGCGCAATCTTTTGATTTTATTGATCCTATAAGCCAAGATGTATCGGAACTGGATTGGGAATTCGCTAGTGCTCAAAATCTATTTTTGGATGGACGCAAGTTAGAAAAAGGTCATTCTAGATGATGGCCTTTTTTTCATGAGGGGTAATGGGAGCATGAATGCGCTTTCCAACAATTTAAATGTCCGTCAAATCCAAAAACACAAGAAGATATTCCTCAACTACAATCGGCTCAGATGCCAGTACGCCTACGACCTGGATCCTGAGAAGGCATCCGTCGTCTTCGAGATTATCCCCGTATTGTTAACGATTAATGAGGTAGATCTGCCTGGATATGTTTCCGGTGGGGATTCGGGGTGTGGTTTATATGGGGTGGGCTCTTCCTATCAGTTGAGCCAGGTAATCGAGGACTATTTCCCTGAAACCAAGCGCCGCAATATTCAGTACCAGGGCTACCTGATAAAAAGGCCTCTCGTAGAATCGCTTTTCCTCCTGGGCAGCGTGGGGACGGTTGCGCAGACATTTGACTCGGATTTTGATTTCTGGGTGTGTGTCGATAAGAGGCGCTGCAGTCGCAGAAGTGTCCAGGCCCTGGAAGAAAAAACCAACCAGATAGCTTACTGGTGCCAGTCTGCTTTTGGTATGGATGTCCATTTTTTCATCTTGGACCCGGAGCAGGTCCGATTGAATGATTTTGGCAAAGTGGACGAGGAAAGCTCAGGTTCAAGTCAGAGAAAATTTCTTAAAGAAGAATGCTATAGGACCATGCTTCTGGTTACTGGCAAAATACCGTACTGGTGGATGGTGCCTCCCGGCTTCAACCAGGAAGAATATCAGAAGACATGGGAAAGCTTCACCAAAAACGCACCTCTGGATGCCATTGATTTTCTGGATCTCGGATTTCTTGAAGGGGTATCGAGGAATGAATTTCTGGGTAATGCCCTCTGGCAGCTTAGTAAAGGTATCAAAGCCCCCTTCAAGGCCCTCCTTAAAATGGCTATGATGGAGCTTTACCTCTCAGATCAATACAATGGACCTTTGCTGTGTGAAACACTCAAAGGACGTGTGTTGCAGGGCTGCCGTTTCCTGAGAGAAATGGATCCTTATCTCCTCATAGTAGAAACAATTCTGGATTTCTACAGGGAACAGGACAGGGTTGCCCATATGGATCTTATGAAAAAGGCCTTCTATTTGAAGGCCTTGCCCGGTATGACGAGGGCAAAGAAAAGGGCCATGGGGGAAGACTACAAAGTCGAAGTATTTGCAGAACTGATGGAACGCTGGGATTGGCCCATGGATTTGGTCGAAGATTTGAATCAAATTGGGAATTGGAGCTATGGGCGTCAACTGAAGTTTTCCTCAGAAATCAACCGGTTTTTTTCTTCCACATATCGCAGCCTCTCCGCACGTCTGCGTTCCGAAGAAAGACAAATTATTGACCAATATGATCTGGACATCCTAGGCAGGAAGCTCATGGTACTGTTTTCCAAGAAGCGTTGCAAACTAAGGCCGACCCCTTTCCTGACAGGACACAGGTTGATCTTAGGTCGATGCATCGTTCAACATGAAAAAAAGCGTTCCAGGAAAAGATGGGATCTCTACGACGCCACTTTGTATCCCAGAGAGAGGCGTACGAGGCGATGGAAAATATTTTCAGCGGAAAGTGTTGTAAAAGCCCTTGCATGGCTGGTCAATAATGGGCTTTATGATTTTCAGACGACCGCTGTGGAAATGCCTCCCAATCCTTCAGGCGTAAGGCTGACAGACCTTGTGGACCTGCTCAAGCATATTCAGTCTTTTTTCCTGCCGGCATATTACCATTTAACAACGGGGGCGCGGTTGGAAGACGAAGCCGTCCTGGATCGCATTATGGTCGTGATTGATATGGAAGAGATCTCCAAGCTGAAAAACCCGACCAGCCTGGATATGGTCTATCGAAACAGTTGGGGGGAAATGTTTGCTGAAACCTATCCCTATGCTGAGGGAATCAATGTCCTGAAAGGCTATCTGAAGGGATTCCAGAGCTATGAACACGAGCTTCATGAACTGGGCTCTCGTTTCAAGGTCCATGTCCCCCAGTCCGCAGGAGATGGCGACGCGGCCGGCAGTTTAAGTGCCAAAATGAAAAAAGAGCTGGGGTTGGACGACATGCAAATGGCGGGGGTTTTCAGATCATTCTACGGCCTCGAGGACCAAGGGCAATTCTCTCCAATTTTTGCCAAAGCGTTATAAGGAATCCTCTCGGGGAGTGAGGGTCAATCGTAAAAATAGTGCTCTATGTATACTTTTGAGACAGGTCTTTTCACAAGCCTATTCACGATCCTGACGAAATGCGCTTTCACGGCCTTGAAATCCCTGTTCTTGACGGCTTCTTTCATATCCGGATTGCCCAATTCCATCAACAGTTCATGCTTAAAACGGGGCAGATTACGCGTCAGTTCCAGTCGTTGTTTGTTCCCATCACAGGCAATTGCAAGCTTCAATCGCAAATAATGTCTTTCATCAACGTTGTAGGCTACGGAACATTTCACCTGCCCCTTTGATAGGGAAGCGATGTATGCCTTATGAAAAATGCTCTGGGGAATGCGTAAAACATAAGGGTATTTCAGGGAAACAACAGAACCCACAATCATAGCCGCTAAGAGAAAAAGAAGGATCCATTTTCTGAGCCGGAATGTCGCCTCTCCCTTGTCATCGTTCATCATTCAGTCCTTGGCGCGCCTTCGGGAAAAGTTAGCAAATCTCCTCTTAAGAAAAGATTTTCAATATCCCATACTGGACCTGGTGCATTACCCAATATAATGGATATGAGTTTCCATTTTATGCTTGTCAAAGTGGATAAAAACGTATAAATTAAATAACTAATACAACCAATTCCCTTTGAGAAGACTGTGCAGGCAAGCATAGGTACAATAAAAGCTCTTGTCCCAATTTATGCCATACCGCCGCCTTTGCCAATCCAGGGGCATCAAACCCAAGGACGCTTGAACGGCTTTGAAAGGCGTAAGGATGGTGTCGTGTTCATGGGGCGCGAATTCAACAGGGTCAAAGCACTTTACGGTTCTTCAGGTCGAATGGAAAAAGCCACCTGGCGCACCGGAAATCTGATAGACATCCACGTGTAATGCCCCTTCAGCCTGAAGTGATATATGCTCCTGCAACTCAATCTTCCTCCACCTGACGTTTTTTCAGAAAGTCTCTTTGAAATCTGTAGATCAAATCTCTCAATTCCCTTTTTGTTGCAGGCTTCAGCTCTGTAAATTGAAGGGCATAACGGTATGAAAGTGTCCCAGGGGTTTTTTCGATCCGTTTCACAAGTGCTTCCTTGATATTGACCTGTGCTTGCCTCCTGTACTCTGAGAACAGGATTGCTGGTTTTCCCAAGTAGTCTCCTGTCTGAAACACAGGCCCATTTGCCGCGTCTCTGTCCATCTCGACGAGGATACCGCCTTCACTCAAATTGATGACCGAAAATTCATGGCATTTTGCATCCCTGGAGACGACCATTTTGGCCGAAGTAGGGGCTCTCATTCTAAAACGGCCGCGCCTTTGGATACGTTCGACCATCTCAGGAAAGGAAATAGATATATCTCCCCCCGAAATATGCCCTCCCAGGGTTCTGAATCGATAGGTGACCCTGTCTTTCCCTATGAACTCAAAATATATATTCCATTGGCGGGTCTTTTTAATGGCAGTTTCAAATTCGCCGGGGTAGTCAATAAGGAAATAAAAAGGCTCTTTCTTATTCTGAACCCCAATGATCATGGTGAGACGCTCATAGTCCTGCCCGAGGAGGTTCATCCTGATGACATTCCTGTTTCTTTTCAGGTTTTCGAAAAACTTTCCCAGTTTCTTGCCGGTTAATATTTCCGTGGTTTCCATAAGTTTCCAACTCCCAATAGGAATGCCATAAATCCTGGATCGCCTCCCGAATAGTGATAGTTTCCGGATCCGGCAATTGGGTTTTCCATATGAACACTCTGATACAAAAATGCAATCTTTGTGCCACATTTCGCCGCTGGCAATCTGGGACAATTAGGTCTTGTGTCTGGGACCGGTTTGGTTTTATAGTGTCTGAAGTCATTGGTTTGGGAAGGTCATCATCCCGCCCTGGAACACTTTGAAAAACCATATCAATTATGGGATGTGATCATAACACGCGCAATTGAGGGAAACTTTTGAGCCTGTCCGGCAGCAGTGCGAAAATCTATAGAGTCTGTGAATTAACAGACGAAATCAGTAGCCTTTTGGAGGGGCATTTTGAATTTGTCTGGGTTGAAGGAGAGATTTCAAATTTCAGTTCTCCCTTTTCCGGTCACTATTATATGGTGTTGAAAGATGAAAAGGCCCAGATCAAGGCCGTTATGTTCAGACACCAGGCCCGCTTTCTGAAGTTTACACCTGAAGACGGGATGAAGGTGATTGCCCAGGGGAGGATAGGGGTTTACGCCCCACGAGGGGAATACCAGGTCATACTGGATTATCTGGAACCCATGGGCACAGGGGCCTTGGCACTGGCTTTTGAGCAGGTCAAAAAGAAGCTGGCCGCTGATGGTGTCTTTGACGAGGCCATAAAGAAACCGCTCCCTTTTCTCCCGCAGAAAGTTGCCGTCATTACGTCTCCTACCGGGGCTGCCATAAGAGATTTTCTGAAAATTCTCCATCGACGTTTTGCCAACATGGAAGTCGTTGTGGTCCCTACAAGAGTGCAGGGGGAAGGAGCCGCCGAGGAAATCATTCAGGCTCTGGAAATGGTCAATCGTGAATGGCCCGCTGATGTCATTATTTTGACGCGCGGCGGTGGCTCCCTCGAGGATCTGTGGGCCTTTAATGGCGAAAAGTTGGCCCTTGCCATCCGTGCTTCTGATATCCCCGTTATTTCTGCCGTCGGGCACGAAATTGACGTGACCATAGCCGATCTCGCTGCCGATGTCAGGGCGTCAACCCCTTCAGCAGCCGCAGAGATGCTTGTTATGGAAAAAGAGACTCTTCTCGATCGGGTGAACCAGCTGGCGGACAGGCTAGAGAGCCGCATGCGCTGGATTCTGGAAAAGTGCATGGAAGATCTGGAAGAAACCGTGAGAAGACTCAGAGATCCTAGGAAGCGACTGGCTGAATCGTGGTTGCGCCTGGATGACCTTTGCGGAAGAATCATACGGCTGGGGAAAATGTCTATCAGAGATGCAAAGAAAGGGCTTGAAGGGGAAAAGCGAGCCTTGTTTTATCATTCTCCCCTGCGCCGCATACAATCCTTGAGACAGGAGACTGAATTCCGCTCTCGAGCCTTGAAACAGGCCGTAAGTACATCTATCAGTGGCAACAGGATGGCCTTCATCGCTCTTGACGAACGGTTAAGGGATCTCGATCCGTTATCTATCCTCCACCGCGGATACAGTGTCACTTTGACGTTGCCGGGAAAACAGGTCATCCGGAAGGCATCAGCAGTTGCTGAGGGAGACAGGGTCCAGGTTTTGCTGGGAGATGGCAAGCTGGCTTGCAAAGTAGAGGAGATCAACGACGAGAATGGAATCCAATTTGACAGGGGCGGCCCTTCACCTTAAATTTTATGAGGACTTATTCCAATTCACATTCAAGAGCTGCCACAGTTGCCTGCGTCGTCGGTTCCTCTCGACCTACTGTTGAAGCGCGCCTCCGTCGCCCACTTTTTGCCATTTTGGTATCATCTTGAATACAAAATGTAATGACCACCAGCCGGTAAGAAAGGGAAACCCAATGGCGGAAAAGAAATTTGAAGGGGCAATGTCTGAATTGGAGGAAATTGTCCGTGCGCTTGAAAGCGGAGATATGCCACTCGAAGAGGCGCTTAAGGCCTTTGAAAAGGGAATGGGACTCGTCAAATTCTGCACCGGTAAACTGGAAGAGGCCGAAAAAAAGGTGACGATGCTTATGCGGAATAATAACGGCGAAATGAAACAGGTGCCATTTGAGGGAGCGAAAGAGGACCTCACTTGAAAAGGTTGAAGATGAAATCATTGTCAGAAGAGCAGAAGTCTCATCTAAAAAACTATCTGAATGAAAAAAAGGCCCTGGTGGACAAGGCGCTGAGGGCCCATTTTCCCGATGCAGGAGGCCCGGCGGCAGATGTGATCAAGGCCATGACCTACAGCCTTTTTGCAGGCGGAAAGAGATTAAGACCCATCCTTTGCATGACCTCGACATCAGTTGTCGGGGGAGTGGACGATGATGTGATTCCAATTGCCTGTGCGTTGGAGTGTATCCACACCTACTCTCTCATCCATGACGATCTCCCGGTGATGGATGATGATGATCTTCGAAGGGGAAAACCCACTAATCACAAGGTGTTCGGTGATGCCATCGCCTTGCTGGCTGGGGATGGCCTTCTTACGGAAGCCTTCAACCTCATGACTGCCGACTCTTTTTCAGGCTCGATTCCCGAGGCGGTGCTATTGAAGGTGATCCGCCTTATAGCCCGAGCATCAGGCTATCAAGGGATGGTAGGAGGACAAGTGGTGGATATTCAATCCGAAGGAAAAAATCTGGATTTCCCGATGGTGGAATATATTCACAAACACAAGACGGGAGCATTGATTCGCGCTTCGGTTCTGGCCGGAGCCCTTGCCGGCGGAGGGGACACGGATCAGACGGATGCCCTTGGCCGTTATGGAGAAAAAATAGGCCTGGCTTTCCAGATATCCGACGATATTCTTGATGTTGAGGGAGACAGCGCCATCATGGGAAAGGGCTCCGGATCTGATGAAAAGAAGAAAAAGGCAACCTATCCGGCCCTGATAGGGTTGCGGAGATCAAAGGAGATACAGACCGGCCTTGTAGATGAGGCGATAGGAACTTTGACACAGTTCGGGGATCGGGCGGAGACCCTTCGTCTTATTGCACGGTATATTATTGAAAGGAAAAAATGAATCCCATCAAAAACAAGTCCGGGCTTATTGAAAAAGTGGATAACCCGGCCGATTTAAGAAAATTGACCTACCCGCAGCTGGGTGAACTGGCAGAAGAGTTGCGGCAGGTCATCATTGAGACCGTTTCCCGGACCGGGGGACACCTCGCCCCGAGCCTGGGGGTAGTGGAGCTGACCATTGCGCTTCACTACGTGTTTGATACTCCTAAAGACAAGATTATCTGGGATGTGGGCCACCAGGCCTATGCCCACAAACTGATAACAGGGAGAAGGGATCGCTTCAGTTCCCTTCGGCAATTCGGTGGTCTGAGCGGATTTCCCAAACGGGCGGAAAGCCCATATGATACGGTTGACACAGGGCACAGCAGCACTTCCATATCTGCGGGTCTCGGCATCTCTACGGCAAAGGCCCTCAAGGGTGAACCCAGCAGAATTATTTCGGTGATCGGCGACGGATCCATGACGGCCGGAATGGCCTTTGAAGGCCTGAACCAGGCAGGGGAAATGGGAAAGGATCTCATTGTGGTCCTCAACGACAATGCCATGTCCATATCGCCCAATGTGGGGGCCTTCTCCTCTTTCCTGAGCAGAAAGATGACGGGACGCCGGTTTGTCAGTTTCAAGAAGGAGCTGGAAAATTTTATCCGGTCCCTGCCGGGCGTGGGCCAGAACATCCTGAATGTGGTCCGAAAGAGTGAAGATTCCCTGATTACCTTCTTTACACCCGGGATGCTGTTCGAGGCCTTCAAATTCAAATATATCGGGCCCATTAACGGTCACCGACTGGATCTGCTCATTGAGACCTTCAAGAACATAAACCACCTGAAAGGTCCTGTGCTCGTACATGTTCTGACAACAAAAGGGAAAGGGTATGAACCGGCCGAAAAGGATCCCGCTCATTTCCACGGCGTTGGTTCTTTTGAAATCACCACCGGGTCCCCTCATGCCTCCAGCCCGCAAACCCCGCCTTCCTACACCTCGGTCTTTGGTCGGACCATGTTGGACCTGGGTCACAAAAATAAAAAGCTCTTTGCCATCACGGCTGCCATGCCTGAGGGCACGGGGTTGCGGGCCTATGGCGCGACCTTTCCCGAGCGTTTCATGGATGTGGGCATTGCCGAGCAGCATGCGGTTACCTTTTCAGCAGGGCTCGCTCTGGAGGGTTTCAGGCCCGTTGTTGCCATCTATTCCACCTTTCTTCAAAGGGCCTATGATCAGATTATCCACGATGTGTGCCTTCCCAATCTACCGGTGGTCTTTGCCATTGATCGCGGTGGCCTTGTTGGTGAGGACGGTCCAACCCACCATGGGCATTTTGATATCACTTACCTCCGCAGTCTCCCCAATATGACCCTCATGGCTCCCAAAGATGAAAATGAATTGAGACACATGCTTTTCAGCGCCCTGGAACTTGAGGGACCGGCGGCCATTCGATATCCGAGAGGTCAAGGTATCGGCGTTTCCCTGGACAAAGACTACCGGAGGATTCCCGTTGGTGAAGCGGAGGTCCTTAGGCAGGGCAGTGAGTTATTGATCCTCGCGCTGGGCAGTATGGTCCATCCTGCACTGGAGGCAGCTTCCGGATTGGAACGGGATGGTATTTCAGTGCAGGTGGTGAATTGCCGTTTTGTCAAACCCCTGGACAAAAATATAGGAAAATGGGCGAAAGAGATAGGAAACGCCCTCGTGATCGAAGAAAACATACGCCAGGGAGGACTGGGGGGTGCCGTGCTGGAGCTTTTGAACGACCTCCGAATTGATGGCGTCCGGGTAAGAAGAATCGGCCTGCCCGACAAGTTCATTGAACAGGGTTCAATCGCCGTCCTGAAAGAAAAATACGGACTTGATGCCATGGGCATAATCAGGGAGGCCAGGGATCTCCTCGGAACGAAATAGACGGGAAAAGTTGAGGCTGGACCAACTCCTCGTTCAAAAAGGCCTGGCCCAAACCAGGGCCAAGGCCGCCGCGATGATTATGGCGGGTGAAGTGGCGTTGGATGGTGTCATGGTGGATAAGCCGGGAAAACAGATCCCGGCCACCTCAAATGTGTTCGTGAAGCCGCGACATTCTCGATTTGCAAGCAGAGGAGGCCTTAAGCTCGAAGCTGCACTCGAGCAATTTCCGGTAAATATAAAGGACCGGGTCTTGATGGATGTCGGGGCCTCCACCGGCGGCTTTACGGATTGTCTCTTACAACATGGTGCCCGCAGGGTTATCGCAGTCGATGTGGGGTACGGCCAACTAGCCTGGGAACTGAGGCAGGACCCCAGGGTAACGGTCCTTGAAAAGACCAATATCCGACACATCAAACAGGAAGATATATCCACACCTGTTTCCGGGGCGGTCATTGATGTGTCCTTCATTTCCCTGAGACTTGTGATTCCGCCTGTATCAGCCCTTCTCCAGGAAAAGGCTTTTATCATAGCCCTGATCAAACCCCAGTTTGAGGTCGGAAAAGGTCAGGTGGGGAAGGGCGGTGTTGTGCGGGATCCGCTCAAGCACCGGGAAGTGATCGAACGGATCTCGGCATTTGCCGGAGCACAGGAATGGAATATTGAAGGGTGCATCCCTTCCCCGATTCTGGGCCCGAAGGGAAATCGCGAATTCCTGATCTGTCTGATCAGATGATCCGTCCCCATCAGACGTGCTCTTGCCGACAGGTTGAGAACCCGCTTATTGCTGCAAACGGAATTAGTGCATTTTTCTCTTGGACGCCTTCAGGGGGTTGATCTTTGCGCCTTCTTTCTTGGCGGTCTCTTTCAAGTGCGTGGCCATATTGCATTTTCCGAGACGCCACTTGGCGGCGGGATCAGGGAAGGCGAGGCAAAAGCTACCGGTAGGAAAAACCTGGGCTTTCTGACATCCTTCGCATTGCTCAACGATTTCGTGACAGGTGCCTCCATTAAACTGGCATCCCTCATTGCTCATAAAATAGCAGTCCAGTCCTTCTTTTACGCTTGTACAAACCATGGGTATCACATCCTTTCCTAAAAA